>Ga0123353_10004483_pt1 | contig 17992 bp, 9 predicted proteins | sample TergutLab28metaG_3_FD_92763 | JGI IMG/M metagenome (GOLD analysis project Ga0123353, IMG submission 92763) | Labiotermes labralis P3 segment gut microbial communities from Petit-Saut dam, French Guiana - Lab288 P3 | ecosystem: Host-associated > Arthropoda: Insects > Digestive system > Gut ... | reverse complement strand
TTTTTGTTACTTTATTATTATTATTATTATTTTATCATCCTCCTTTTTTTATCACATTTCTTTCGTCGTCTCCCACACTCAAATGGCGGCAACCTATCCGAAGCGTCGGGCAACACATACGAAATCAAAATCAAAAACATATTTACTATTAAAACAGATCTTTCAAATGACTGTGTCAAAAACATCGCGGTATGCCATAACTCTTGCAATCGTTTATTTACCAAAACTTGTGGCGCTGAACGTACCAGAAGTGAGGGAAATTTTAAGTGGGACATACAGTTTCTTTGGCTATAACTTGTGACGATGGATAGAACGGGAGAAAGAGAGTTGTGACGACAGTGTGAAAGATGGACAAGCACAGATTTTTTTAGATGCTGCAAAAAAATTCCAGCGTTGAGGGTAAACTGTTTAGGAACAAAGCGGGCCATGGCCACGAAGGGGTTAAAACACCCAAATAACACTAGGTAAATGTGAGCGCCCCGGATGTGGTAAATGATAAAGTAAATATGGACACATGGTCTTGTGAAAACAAACACCGTCGCCCGAATTATTTCCGGAGAGAAATTTATACAATGGGGTAAAAACTTACATGTATAAATTTTGAGTTTATGTTTGACTTTCGCTGCACAACATTTTAAACATTAAATTGAAGAAGGAAAGGCACGTAAGAAGTACGCAAGAAAAATTACTGGGCGTCGGAGTGCTGCAGCTACGTAGACCCCTCATTCTGATTTTCGTAATTCAAAACTTGAAATCAGGGGAGGGAATGATGGACACAAATAAGTACTTGCGTGGACTTATTCATTCCCTTCACACAAATACTATGACAGTATCATAATAGGCCATGCATACATACATACATACATGTATAAATATATGCATAAATTCCGTGCATTCATCTTTGTGTCACCTAGACAGCAGGATATAGAACAAGTCATTAATACACATATACAAAAATTTACACTGTAAAATACTAAAAACATTTTACAAAGTATTATTAAAAATCATCTTTACACATAAAAAATTTTACTACAGAGTAAAATCAGGGAGTATGTAGGTATTTTCTTAAGGCTGCTTTAAATTCTGTCTTGTTATTCTTGAGGACTGTCACACATGGCAGTCTTATTCCATATTCCTCCCAATGCTTCGTACATAAACGCCCCGCAGTTCGATGCCACATAGTTCATGGGGTCTACAAAGCATCGTCAAATAAACCAAGAAAGAAGACAGATGATCTGAAGGTGATACATTCACCATAAACATGAAGAATAGGTAAGCATCAGGTGCAGAAGAAATGTGCAGTCAATGACAAAGCATCGTGCATTCGGAATGCCTGTATGTCATCTGTGCCTTAAGACAAGAGTCATTGCTAGTCACAGCCTGTAATTAATCATCTTCGCCTCTGCATTACACTTACACCTTGTTGAAACCTCTCTCCCCTCCTCACTCCATCCACTATTCCGTCTAGAGCGAAACTGACAGGGTGCAAAACAAGTCTGGGGCTTGCATGCTGCAAGGAGGTCGCGGTAGGTCGAGTGCGATAGATTGGGGGTTGTTCCACACAAGACACTCACTGCGCTGCATATATTGTAGCTATGGTATTGTTCTGCTACTGGTGTATTAATATCTGACGCTCATATAACGCTCTACAATTATTCTAGAATAAAGAACAGAAAGATCAGCGCAACAAGACCATTACAGTAATTCGAACTGCTTGTATAACTGTCATGTAGCTTGCCATTTAATACGTAGCAAATAAATAAGCCGCTACAAACCGCATTCAACAGCAACAAAAAAAAACACTTAATGGTGTAGGACTTTATGGGGTCCATACTGCCATCATTAGATATTTCACGAAGCTTTTACATTTTTCTGAAAATGGACAAAAAAATTGCTGCCCGTAGCAAAAGGCGGCATAATTTCAGTAATATTTACGGACAGTAAAACGTTTACCCACATCCGTGTGCGATATTTTGGGCCTGGGGTCGACTCAGCCTCTAACGGCAATGAGTACCAAGAGCATATCCTGGGGGTAAAGGCGGCCGATGCGTAGGGCTGACAACCTTACCACCATCCTGTGCCGTTGTCATGAAATCTGGGAACCTTAACTTCCTGGAACCCTCTGGGCCACTCCAGGCCTGTAACGGGATGCTTTACCTTTAGTTGGTCCTCTGCTTCATTCCTATGAACAGTTATTGACTGAAGTTTCAGCAGGTACCTGACTGGAGAAGTTTTTCTTCTTCCCCTGCTGACAAGTTTTTAATATGCGGAAGCAAGCAATTGCACACGCTAAATACACGGTTTGAAGTAATACCTCCCGAAAATGTTTGTGTAAGATTTAATTTCCTGTCACACTGTTGCTTGCTACTGACGCCAATAGCATCTCAGCACAATCAGCCGTGGCAATAACAAAGTAGCTGCCAAACCGGCTGGTGCTAATTTTTGATAGGAATGAAGCGGCAACACGTACTGTACTACTCCTCAATTTGTTATAAATCTCTACAGCATTCTTTAATGTTCTCAGATTTTATAATTCGTAAATAATTTCAGTAAATTTTAAAATAAATGTTTTCGGGCTTTCGCCGCGAAGTGGATGAGATCTGCGCTCCTCTGGGAAATTACGTAACGTATGGTGGCAATTCTTTGCCGGCGTTTCGGGACAACCTATGGGACGGAAAGGTTGTCCCAAAACGTCAGTAAATAATTACCAATATTCGCTGCTATAATTTCCCAGAAGAGCGAAGACCTCAATCTTAAAACACGTATTTTGAAATGCAACGGATTTACGCTGTCGAAATCGACTGAAAGGCGACGCCATTATTAATCACTTTCAAATACATATTTCTGAATTTAATGTTTGTGTGACCGTGCATCATTGATACAATAATATAAACAGCCAACTAGATGCAACAAAAATAATTTTGTTAATAATTTCAATCAACTCAACATGTTTCGGGCGATAATTTCGCCCATCCTCAGGAGCACTAGACTGTGTTTACAGCTTGTGGTGCATTACACCAAAAGCTGTAAGCACAGTCTAGTGATCCTGAGGATGGGCGAAATTATCGCCCGAAATATGTTGAGCTGACTGAAATTATTAAAAAAATTATTATTGTTGCATCTAGTTGGCTGCTTATATTATTAATATATTTCTTAACTTCAGCAGGTCATAAAACGGCTTACATTGTGAAAGCGGCGTAAAAGAAACTGCTAAATGAGGAAGAAAGGGGAAAGAGATGTTTCAATTAAAGACGCTGTTAGTTGCCAAATTTATATGTTGCTGATGATGCATGAATACAATATGGGAAGGAGTCCTGATGGAATGATACTGAAACAGGATATCGAAGTAGTCGGAGAAAGCCCTGCCTCATTGCCACCTACCCAATACCAATCCCACATGGACTGATTTAGGACCGAACCTGGTTTTCCACAGCAGGCTGTCGACGACTAACCGCCCGAGTCACACGGACATACCAGTCATTACGTAGTGTAGAACTGTACAACGTATTTCAGAGATAAATAACTCCACGGAGCAGAATCCGTCTTGAGAAGCTAACAGGTCCCCAGCCAGTCAAGAAATTCCCCGCATTTCATGGAACCTGAACATTCATTACCGCAATCACAAACGCCCACCACCTGTTCCTATCCTGAGAGAGATCACTCCAGTCCTTGCCTCCACATCTCATTTTTTGGGGATCCATTTTAATATTATCGTCCTCTCTATGCATAGGTTTGCAAAATGGTCTCTTTGCACAAGGCCTGTCCACCAAAACCCTGTATGCACCTCTCCTGTCTCCCATACGTGCCACATGCCCCGCCCATCACATTTTCCTTGATTTGATCACCCGAATAACATTTGGTGAGAAGTACAGGTCACACAGCTCCTCGTTATGTAGTTTTTCTAAACTGCCCTGCACCCTCTTCCTTCTTTGGTCCAAATATCCTTTCAGCACCCTGTTCTCAAACACCCCCAGCTTATGTTCCTCCCTCAATATGAGAGACCAAGTTTCGCACCCATACAAAACAACAGGCAAAATTATAGTTCTGTGTATCTTAATTTTCGTATTTCTGGATAGCAAATTGGAAGAAAAAAGATTTTGCACCGAATGACAGCAAGTATTCCCTGACATCAATAAATTCTGAACGTGGGACATTTCATACGAATCACTGGCACAGAATACATCGTTCGGGAGACACAGGCAATTCAAGCTGTCCACCCTCTACGTAGGCCTATCAAGTAACGTGCAATCCGAAGAGAGATCCAGCCCGAGAGATGTAGGAGTACCCGGGTAGGCTAATAATCTGGTGCCCCTCCAAACACGCGTTCTTTAAAATTTTCGGCCTAGGACAGGGAAGGCGAATATTTTTGAGGGCGCGTGACCAAATCGCGGATAATTTCCCGAGAAGTTTCTTCGCGTATGGAAAACTTGAGTGTACCAGCACCATATTTCCGATTATTCCAGTGACGCGCTAGCGCCCGTTACTGACTGGCGCCCAGGGCAGCTGCCTGACTGGTTCGCCCCTTAGACAGTCCCTACCCGAAGAGAAATTACTGTGTTAACTACAGTAGTCGAATAAAAACTTCAGTTTTACAGACAAGCGTACCAAACTCCAAAACTTAACGCATGGCACCACAAACAACATTTCATACGAGCTTTCCTACTCCGGAGTCACTGTGTATTCGATTAAACATCCACGTTTAATAAAAGTAACACTTGTTACTTAATACCAATTTCACGACTGAATACTGACTTACTGACACTTTTACATTTAAGGTCATTCAGTTACTTTGTTCTCGCCCAGGAAGAGTCTGTGACGAAACTATACCGTAGTCAGATAAACACCGCATTAGGGAAGCAGGGAGGGTGAGATGGAAGAGATACAGGAAAGAACCTCGGCAAGAAATGAACGTTTGGAGACGTCCCTGCAAGCTTGTGACATCTGATGCTTCTTGGACAAATATATTATATTCCCTGCGCAAGCAAAATGAGTGATCCCGAAGTCCACAAAATCCTTATTTTTCAACATTCCTTTCCACCAGTCATAAAAAGGATGAAAATGGAGTACTTGTGACGTAACATACCACGGCGTTCTTTACTTCGAATAACATCCTGTTTCACAGTACACGCGTATATGTAATTCCATTTATGATGATGATGACAATAATAATAACAACAGTATGACCTTCTTTCGCCGGCTTCAAGAAAACATCAGAAATTCCCAACAGTATTATCTTCACATCTCTTATACCGAATTTCACCCAAATCGAGCAATAAACTTGGAAACTATGGAAAATCATTTACACGTCTAGTAAAGCACAGCTCTAACTGTGCTGATATTCACGAAACTAGCAAGCACTGAGTAAGTCTGTGGTTACCTCTTGTACCGAGTTGTAATCAAACCGGAAGACAACTATAGAAAATAGAGTAAAATTGCACTTACACACGTAAATAAAGTACGGTTTTCACCTAACCGATTTTCACGAAACTCTCGAATAATCAATGGAATTAAGTGGGAAGTACTTTATGCCAGATTTCACCCAAACTGGTACAGAAATATGGAAAGTAGGGCATAAAGTCATTTTCAACCTTAATGAAAGTATAACTGTAACCACAGGCGTAACGTGGGAGGAAATGGTTAAAAATGCACCCCCTCCCGCGAACCAATTTTTTTAAACTTAAGAACAGATTTTTTTTTGGCTATTGACTTGAAGAGGGACAACTAAAAAATGGAGTGAAAGTGGGGGAAAGGGACGTACGTTTATTAAGGACTGGCTCTGACCAATCTTCCACGTATTTCTAAGCTCACTCCTCTGCAAATTAAAGTTCCTAATACCCATGGTCGATTTTGCCCCACCTCCACCCCAAATGTTAATAACAAAGTTTCGCCTACAACTGTAAATCTTCAGATTTTCACGGAACTCGTGTTTAGTCGACAGCGTTTTGTAAGTACCTTCCATTCCGAATTTCATAAAAATCCGACAAACAGTTTATGGCTGATATAATGTCACAGACGGACGGACGGACAGACGAACAGACGTGGTCACCACCTTAGACACTTCCGTTTTTGTTTTTAAAGAATGTCTAAAAGGGGCAGTGAAAACAGCCTACACAAAATTTCGTAGGAAAATTTTCAGTTGATTATTAGAAAGAAAGGTTTGTTAGGGAGAGCCGTTATGTCGTATAATGCAGAAAGAGTAATGTAAAGACAAAGCTGCCCCTGTGTCCTCCATGATGGAATCTGGTGAAAGGAAAGCACACTTCTATCATTCTTAATCTCTGATCCAGAAAGGGTCAGTTGTCAGTTTCAGGCTCCGGCCGCTTTACCATATGGTAAAGAACCCTTGTACGTCAAACAGGAGGCTGGATGGGTCCCAGAGCCGGTCTAAACGCTTTGGAGAAAAGATAAATCAACTGACCATGCCAAGTTTCGAACAAAAGCGTTGACCACTGAGTATGAATAAGTCATAAGTTTTAATCTGAATTAGACCTACGACTGTCCGTTGGAATTTAGGTACAATAACGAAAATAAAATATTCAAGACTGAGTTTAATTTGGAACTTCAGAAATTTAAAAATGTTTAAATCAATATAACGTTTTTATGTCGATATCGACGTGCCCGCTATCGATAAGAAATATCATACTGATTGGCATCCGTATCACTGAGCGTTGTGGATGGGTTAAGTGAAGTCACAGTACAGGTGTCTGGAACAAGAAACAAGGAACGGGGAATACAGGAACACCTAACGGCAGTTAAGCAAGGGGAAAGCGAAGGAAGGACCTTGGTATGAACAGCCGGTGAACACAGCAGGACTCCGTATTTGGTGAGCACATGGAGCCTGCGGACTGTAGTTTGAGAACCTCGAGAGCTGGGCGTGAAATGTGCTAAGCATGTGCAGGCTTACCACGCCCTGATAGGCCGGTTGGCGTCCTTGTAAACAGGATGTTGATGTTTGTCAACTTGTGTTTACTGTGTCTTCTCATCTGTTGTCTTGTCTTGTGTCATCCCCACATTTCTTGGTGGGGTTCGTCATGGGAAGTTACATTTCGTGTAAAATACAGTACGTTCCAAAAACGTATTTCACATTCATAATAGGCCTACAACAGTACTCGAATTGTGACTTCGAAACAATTAAGACTACTCTCACTGGATATACCGATTAAGGGTTTGTTACGTAAGACTCAGCGTCATGGTTTGGTGAGAATCACGTCACGTGTTAACACATCGGCCCGGACATGGAGTATTCTAACGTTTTTCGCGGTCATCCTCAGTCTCTCCCAACAAAATGTTGGGACTATACGCCGTATTAAGAACGAAACTCTTCCTTGCACATCATTTCTAATTCGCAGCCACAATAACTTTCCCAGTAAGTGGCCATAACTAGATTGGTGAACAAATGGCTTTTGTTTACAATAAGCAGCTGAGTGTTTCGGCTTTTGTAGCAAAACCATCATCAGGTTAAGACGAAACATGTAGCTGAATCGTAACAATATTGTTGGCTTAATATTATAAGACATAACAGAATGCCACATGTAAAGACTCCCTTCCAATTCAGCATTCAAAAATCATCTCACATTTTGACACTATGTTTTCTGAGCTACCGAGACAGTTTTTAAAAACGTAATGAACACAATAATGCAAATCTATGTTCCAATCAGCGAACACAACATTATATTCGGTAAGAATAAGGCTACATATTTCTTTTAAAAATTGCAATCATAAAAACATCCCCTTTTGTATTCTTGTGATTAGGTCTGATAATGGCCAATCATTTTATTCGAAACGAGTATCCTTATTCTTACTGAATATAATATTGTGCTGGCTGATTGTAACATTCATTTGTATTTAGTAATGCAACGGGAATGTGGAACATCGAAATGAACACAATAATATTTCGTCAGTCTAATGTTATTACGGGGGACCGCGGTAGCACAGTGGTTAAGGTACTGTGCTACAAATCGGAAGGTCGCTGGTTTGATCCCAGCTGGCGTCACTGGATTTTTCAATGACATAAAATCCCTCCGATCGCACTATGGCCCTGGGGTCGACTCAGCCTCTATTTCCTGGGGGTAAAGGCGGCCGGTGCGTAAGGCTGACAACCTACCACCATCCTGTACCATTGTTACGAAATCTGGGAACCTAACTTCCTGGAACCCTCTGGGCCTGTCCAGGCCTGTAACAAGACTGCTTTACCTTTGCTGTTATTACGTTAGTGACACATAAAAAAAAAACAAATGTAACTGGAAAAGATTTCTCGGTATGATCTCACGCACTGTTTAAACAGTGTCCAAATGGGGAACACAACTAACAAAGAAATAATAGGAAACTGATTGCATTGTACGAGAACTTTCTTGAGTAGCAGATAGTAGACAGCCAGAGAGCTGGGCCTGCGGCTGGTTCAGATTATACAAATCAAAATTTATATAATGTATTTCATGGACTCTCGGTTTTTTTTCTTCCTCCAAAGGAAACGTTATTCGTACTTGCGTTTATCCTACACTCGACATGCGTCCAGAAAATTAACGAAAACCATACAGATCTTTGTGTTTTGCGAATTTATTGACGAGTTACGATTGGACTGGACGTGCAAATAATGTGGTGGCTTAAGAAATTACCTAAAGAAAGAGTTTAGGAAAGTGGGTTCCGCCGAGCTCCGGAAACACAGATTGTATTCATTGGACAACTTTCTTAGCTGCTCCGTCGATGAGACATTTCCGCCATATACAGTGCGCACCGTACGGAGACGCCAAAATTCGATCACATATTCTGAGAGCATCGGCACATAATTATTTCTAAAAGTATTTACATTTGCTAATTAAAGGAATGATTACGTTGTCAACGACACCACAGGCAGAGCGGATTGTAAAGTAAATAGCTGGTTGTCATTCAAGATTGAACAGAATTCGGTCATGTGACTGTCAGGTACATTTAACACATCTGACGGTAACATTCGGGTGGGCCGAAAGCTCCTCACACTGACCCAAGCATTACTAATTCGGCCCGTACAGCACCCTATCAGCCAATCAATGAATCTTCTGCTCTTGAGGCAAAACCCGAATATTCATTCACCACTGTTTTCACAGGATCCAGCACTGGAACCAATCCTTGGGCCAAACCAACTCAATTCATATCTTCCACTTGTTACCTACTCGAATCCTTTCAATATGACAGGTTTTATACAAATATTTGAAACAAAATTCTTTTATTTTTTTATTTCTGCTAGAAGTCTGACCCATATAGTATGTATACACTGTACCACTAAAATTAATTTCATTTACTCCGTACGAAAGCCTACGTGCACTGCATGCTAGAGGTGTCAGGAATTAAAGTCCACTACTGCAGAAGACTGGTCTACTTTTCGAAGTACTGAATACAATAAATGTCACACTCTGAAATTCCGAAGTATTACATCGCGCGCCCCCCCCCCCTCCCTTCCTCCCCACTCAGTAATCAGACATTCAAACGATGCTACCTTTTTCACTTGTCTGGTCTAACCTTGGGCCGGAACATTTTTCTCATTACACAGACATTCTCGCTACATGTCCCTCCACTTTGCCGTAATTATTGGAGTCACAAACCGAATTCAGAATTTCACGGCCTTCGCTTTTAACATTTACCGTTCTATCAGGTTCCAATGGCTTGCTGTTCATTGATACTGTATCCATAACCGATCGGCGAATGGCATTTTTCAAACAACATTCGAGCACAAAAATGCGATAAAGGGATATGTCATATAAAGCATGAAATTCATAATAGCGTTGTTAATAATTTAGTGGTGTCTGCTAAACTGTATGGGTCGGGACAGCTCAGTAAGTCGTGACAAAGAATGACGTCACAGGGTTCTGCCTGACGGGAGAAACAGACGTGGTTCCCTCGACCAGTAAGCACTGCAGTATAGATTTCCTATACATTGGTCAACTGACCATCTGGTATCACGAGAACCATCAATAACACCAAAGTGAAATTAGTGTGTAATTTTATAGTGTGTATATATTGTACATACCACAGAAATTACATACACACACACACACACACGTACGTGCGTGTAAGCACACAAGCACATATATTACAGATGTGTTCACGGACCGCGTTAACACAACGTGTCGGGCCGCACGCGACCCGCCGGCCAGGGGTTGGACGTCCCTGGCGTATAGACTATAGTATCAATACTTTTTCTGCGTTATTTCACGATTCTGTCAGTGTCTCAGCCTACGTAACGGCCAATTATAAGGCTATTAATATGTAATGAACTATAATGGATTTAGACGGGGCGGACTTGGCCCAACCGATGTATCTGCATACAAACAGGTCGACACAGTTGGTCTCCGGCAGGGAACTCCAGATTACAGGTATGCAGCATCACCACAACCCTAACCCGTTCAGTCCACCGACATTTAATACACTTCCTTTCTATGGCTCGAGAACCGTAGCGGACCTAGGCCTCCACATTGCTGAGGTTCCGAGATCACACTCAGATATGCCACACTCGGTAGGACTCCTCTGGACAAGTGATCAAACTGCCCTAACACATAACAAACACAAGAAACAGACATCCATGCCCCTGGCGGGTTTCGGACCCGCAATCCCAACAAGCGAGCAGCAGCAGAAGACCTACGCCTTAGACCTCGCGACCTCTGGGTTCGGTCATGCAACACACAATTACAAAATAACAAATTACTAACTCAGATTAATATCAAATAATACGTTTTAAATATTTTTCGAGAACTGGATTAAACTCCAGACTGCTATACGACACAGGTCCACTTTTAAAAGACATCAAATCAGAATCCAGTGCCACATGAGGCCCCGAATCACTGGCAGTAACTGCACGTGTCGTTTCTATGCATGCGCCGGTGTTACGGCTACGACCTTACTTCACGCTCTGCTATGAGTTTAGGGATGCACAGACTGGGAGTTTAAGTTTAAGTCATCACTGTTATTAGGTCAAAGTCTGTACATTCTTGCAGTAAGTGACATAAATTCCCATGACGTCACGTACGTTTCAATATTTACCAGGTTCAAGTGCAAAGCTTTATGTTCTTAAATATTGCTACCTTAAAGTACGACAAGAAGCAAACTTACTTTGTCGGGGATTTAATGTGACTAATTTCACATAAGGTAAATTACCAGAATACCATAGTTTTCCTGTTCTCTTCACGTAGCAGTGTACAGGAATGAGCTCCATTCCCTTTCCATCTCTGGGAGGTATCCTATTTACCCTGCTTGGCTTGAGATATATAAACTCTGTATGTTTGCTGGGTGGGGTACGGCGAGAAAACGGGTGGCTATTAAGACAATGCCACCCTCTTAACCTGAGCGTCTTCAACCCTGCATGCATCATGTACGTAAGGCACGTAGGCGATGTAGCTGTCCTACGAGATGATTTATACTATTGTAACCCAGGAAAATGGGAATTGCATGACTAAAATCTCAAGGAGTATTATGGGCAATCCTTAAGACAGTCGTATGAAATGCTCTTTATATGCTGCCCTACAACACCTTCTCCTTCCAGTGGTCCATGTCTACCTTTATTCGAAGAGAGCGAGTGAATTATTTTCACGTGACCGCATTTCGCGTAGCAACGTTACCTCCCCCCCCTCTCTCTCTCTCTCTCTCTCTATATATATATATATATATATATATATATATATGTACTAAGTCTCGGCTTCTTCACATCTACCCAAACACCGCGAAGAACTTTTATTAGTGTAGTGGCGTTGTAGCTCGGCTGTTGATAGAATGCTCGTCACTGAGGAAGGAAGTGACAGGAGGCCGAATGAAGATGCAGAAAGACGACCTTCATAATCCTGTCACCAGCATATTACAGGGCGATCGATGAAGGACATTGAAATATTTAGGGCACGTAGCACGCATAGAAGACATGAGAGATACATGTAGTATGGGCGGTTGCGAAGCCAATATGCTGTTATTTTGAAATAAATATAGTGCATATTTAAATAACTGTTTGGAATTATTTAATCCTGGCCTTCGATTATTAGGATAAGTGTCTCTTCACACTCTCTTTGTGAAGTGAGAACTTTTTAAGTAAAAGTCTATTACAGTTTTACATGGATGAACGAGTTATGATACAGGCTATAAAACGTAAATTTGAGTGATCAATAATTTTCTGCATTTTAGAGGTTTCGTATTCTTTTGGGGTTTATGTCATTTATCCTTTTTTCCACTAATAGTTCGTAAATATTGGTTTAAAAATTGTTTGAGAATTAGATCTTGGGTGAGTAGGGTATTTTGCAGTTCAGAGACGATATTGATCCCATAAATAATTAATAAGCTTAATCACCTACATTAATACTATTTGAAAGGATCTCGGGATTAGTAAAATTGGCAAAATTTTAAATTGAAATCAATCTAAATAGTTCAGATACAGGCGGGGTAGTGCCCCCCTGCCCCCCCCCCCCCTCCCGCTGCACACCAATTCCGAATGAATCACCGTTTGTATCTTCAAACAGAGACATACTTTGACAAGGAATATACAGGCTGAGACAACACTTATTATTAAGTATTATTCGTAAGTGAAATAGACGCTATGAATCCGAGTGGTAAAAACAGGTACCACTGGATTTAACATTTACAATACTGCATTTTGATTACATTGCTTTTATATTTAAAAGTTAGTTGTATTCTTACACCAAACCTGTGATTACTTCTCTGCAAAATATATCTTGTTGCTATTTATAATGGACGAACGCCGTGTTTTTTGTGAAGTTACAAATTGAATCGATATAAAATGTAGATTAGTTTTAATCATCAATAAGAACGAAAAGGGACTGGCGACAGAAGAGATAATTTACTGCTCTGAATCTGTAAATTATTTGCCTCCTTCGTAATAAATGTAGTACATTTCAATGAACTTTCTGCTTCTTCTTCCTCCTAATCCTCTTTCCTCTGTTTATTTGTCTCTTTTATTTGTCAATAGACCTCTTGTTACTCGTCCACAGGAACAGACACGAAAATCAACTACAAATACCCTTATGCATTTCTAAAAGAAAACATCATACAGGGAAACGCCTCCAATGTCCGCGTTCTGAAATACCGGACTGCATGCTAGAAGTCAGCAGGCTCCCGAAACGGACTGCGACCGCCAAATCTACATAGGTCTTCCGTTACTTTCTTCAGTCTTATACCAATTGTTGAGTTGTTATCCAAATTCCACTTTGTAATTCATATTTATCATGCGGCTCCCCCAAAATTACTTTTAAGATTTAGGCTCAAGCGTAGCGCCTTCATACAACGTTATAAAAATTTCGTCACACTGTACCCTTCCAAACAAAAATTACAAGTAAAAAATTCTGCCTAACTGCACATATTGTTTCCTCTGCTGACTACTCAGAGAGTCAACTATCCGTCATCCTACCTACTCAGACAGTCCACTTCCCGTCACCCTACCTACTCAGACAGTCCACTTCCCGTCACCCTACTTACACAGACGGTCCCCTTCCGTCACCATATCTACTCAGAGAGTCCACTTCCCGTCGCCTTACCTACTCAGACAGTCCAATACACGTCACCCTACCTACTCAGACGGTCCACTATCCGCCATCTTATCTACTCAGATATTTCACTTCCTGTCACTTTACCTACTCAGACAGTCCACTTCCCGTCACCCTACCTAATCAGACGGTCCCCTTCCGTCACCATACCTACTCAGAGGGACCACTTCCCGTCGCCTTATCTACTCAGACGGTCCAATACCCGTCACTTTACCTACTCAGATGGTCCACTTCCCGTTACCTTCTATACTCAGACTTTGCACTTCCTGTCAATTTACCTCTAAGAAAGTCCACTTTCCGTCACCTTACCTACTCAGAAAGTTTAATTCCTGTCACTTTACCTACTCAGCCAGTCCACTTAGCGTCACTCTACTACTCAAAAATCCACTTCCTCTCACCTTATCTACTCAAACATTTCACTTCCTATCACTTTAACTACTCAGTCCAATTCCCATCACCCTACCTACTCAGACATTCCACTTTCCATCATCTTACCTACCCAGACGTTCCACTTCCCGTCACCCTACGTACTCAGAAGTCCACTTCGTCACCATACCTACTCAGACGGTCCACTACCCGCAATCTTATCTACTCAAACATTTTACTTTACCTACTCAGACAGTCCACTTCTCATCACCCTACCTACTCAGACAGTCCACTTCCCGTCACCATACTTACCCAGAAGTCCACTTCGTCACCAGACCTACTCAGACGGTCCACTACCCGCCATCTTATCTACTAAGACAGTCCACTTCCCGTCACCTTACTTACTCAGACAGTCCACTTCGTCACCATTCCTACTCTTACGGTCCACTTCCTGTCACCTTATATAGTCATACATTTCACTTCCTGCCACTTTGCCTACTCAGACAGTCCACTTCCCGTCACCATACCTACTTCGGTTCCCAAGCGTTATCTTTATCTCGCCTCCAGCCTAACTTCACCAGAAGGCAGAAGAAGCAATGCTTGGAAATTTCGCAGTCGTACATATCTTGTGTTTCGTCCTTATAATATTTGTAGTGGTCTCACTAACTCTATTTCTTTTATTCCCTTGCCATTAGTTCAGTCTTCAGAAGCTAAGTAGCGTATTTATGACCATACCTCTTAGTCATGTGACTTGCACATCAAGAAACCGACTATGCCGTCAGTTTAAAGTGTCGCACATTGCAAAGTACCAACTGGAACCTGCTGTGTCTTATCATAAACCTAGCTTTAAAACCAGTGGCCAGGTACCGTCATGCATGATATTGCATAACATCAAATGTAAAGGAACTAGAGATGTTTTGAGGCTTTCGACTAACTTTGCGAGTATTATTTGAATGGCGGTATATAGCGACCGATGCCATTGGTTTCCTAGTAGTGACGGCGCTTTAGTCTGTGTCTACTAACAGAATGCTTAGGTCGCGTGACAAGCACTATTGAATGGGCAGGTCCATCTATAGCCACATAAACAATCGCTTTGGTCGGGATATTAGACAGCATTATACTGTGTTAACATGGCAAACGTAAAACTGAATAATTTCCCTGTACTGGTCTTATAATAATATTGCACCATTGCAAACAACCAACGTGATCATGAACCCACACGAAGATTCTACATATTTAAATATCACGATACGTTGCTGCAGAAACTGGACCATGTCATACAAATGAACCGGGACTTCCAGGTTCCTAATTCTTATTCATAGACATTGTCTACTATCGTAAATGTGAAAGAAATAAGGGAGCATGTTAAGATTCAGAAAGAGAAAAAGTCCTGTTTTAAGACATTATCACTTAAAATCTGTCGCTAGCGGAATCCGTGAAATATTTCATATATTGACTTACTAAAAACTTTACTACCTAATGAAAGTACCTACAAGTTTCATAAATAACTTTTTCTACTCTAAATCGAAAGTCTGGCGTTAATCAAAGAAACTTCGGAGAGAAGTCTGAAACAAAATTGAATGCCAGGAGAAATGTTTCGTTCCAGAAGTTTCATAACAATATTATTCCTATTAATATAAAAACAAACCCCTGCTTGCCTGCAGAATACAAAAACCTTGCTGAAAGTAGAGCAAAGCGTTTTGTAAACAACAAAATTGCACTGCCGTTTGACAGTTCTTATGTGCTTAATATTAACAAAATGTATTTTCTTTCTCTACTTGGCTATTCAGGCAAAACTTGCATTAAGAAAGTTCTGGAACTGAATATTCGATACTGGCTGCCATCACACGAAATCCCTGTACATCAGCCCTTATACTGAATCTCAAACTATTCTCCCACTTCGACTGTCTCCAGTCTTTCACACAGAAACAAACATACACGTCCTGCAGCTTAATAAATATTGTGGGGAGGAGTTTGTAAACATTAAGGCTTGTTTACATTCGCCACAGATATCCCTGCATCCGGAATGAACATGTCGCAGGCGACGACCAAACGAACTGCTGAAAACTATGTTTGGCGCACTGAATTTTAACCCTTCAGGGACAAAACATAAACTCCTTTTTTAAGACTCAGTCCATACTGCTGACTTGTGTCTTGAAAATCATATAACTTATAAACGCCTCGGCGTTAGATAGGGTGGGTGGTTAATACCACGCTCCGGCCGCTTTAATTCCGGAAAAAAACTCGGAACCCATTGTATAGGAGGCTGGGTCGGACCCAGGACCGGTGTGGGCGGGTTCGAAAAATCTCACCTCCGTCGGGATTCGATCCTCGGACCTTCCAGCTCGTAGTGAGTCACTATACCGACTGAGCTATCCCGGCCCACACAGTTGGATCATAGAAGGGGAAAGTATAAGGCGACTCGAGTAAACTCTGTCATTATCTTCATGAACTGTATTCATCATTAAGTGTTATTAAAATGATAAAATGAAAGAGAATAGTGTGTGGTATGCACAGAAGAGAAGAAGAATTTTGTGGGAGAACCCTGCACTTGGATGGCCCAGAACAGACGGAGGGGTACTACTAAAATGTAGCTTCAAGAAACAGGATATGTTGGTGTTGAAATGGTTTCTTCTGACTCAGGTTAGGGGCCAGTGGCAGGCGTGACAACCATGACAATGGGCCTTCAGGTTGTGCAAATGCGACCTATTCTTCGACTATTTCAGCTACTACTGCCTTCTCAAAAGAAACTCTTTTCACTGTAGTCATTTATTACCTTGTGTATTTGTTTAGCGAGTGAGTGAATGTCAGTTAGTGGATATAATTTACTCATTGAAAAACAATGTGCAAATACAATTGTAAATTTTCATTCGCGCATTTTGTATAGAAGACTGTTGTAAAGACAATAAACTGCGGAATGAATTGGGTTTAACCCAGCTGTCATATTCATTATTTACAAAGTGTGGGAAACGCGAAAGATAAGACTGCCATGCCTTTCCACACCATCTGTCAATGATAAAAAAAGCAACATCCGCGTAGATTTGTTCATCGTCACCTTTTGGTCACACTGTAAACAGTTTACACTAAGCAGATAACATCAGGTAGGAAAACAAACAACTTTATGAACACATTCCGCAAAACATTCACATATCAGCCAGAGGACTATGGACAGATTTTTTTGTTTCTTTTTGTTCCCACTATTGCTAATTAAATAATTACACAAGACATGCTACGTGAACAATACCAATGGCATGCAGAGTATCACCTCGTCTAAACTAGACTGCAGACATATTTAAGGTGTCATTATTTTCACTGTTTCATTATAATACAGACACGGCTGATTTTTCGTAGTGGGTTAATCTTGTTAATTCGTTGTACGTAATTCGATTGACAATTCATCCAATAACTTTTATTTAAGGTCAAATTAAAAATCATGAGGTTTGGGCAGCATATTATGGCATAAGTTCCTGTCATATTTCTTAAAAGACGGTTTCTTAGTACAAAACTTAATATGGGGAAAGAAACGACGTAGCACTTGATGTTCTTATGTGTTTGAGTCTACAAGCCCTTCTTTAGAAATGATGTGGGCTAAAACATGAAACGTCTTCTTCAAAGGAAGGCTAGCGTGACCACAGCATGAATGACTGCCGGTGCACGGTCACTATATTCGTAAGATCACATAAAGGCTCCAGATAATGCGGCAACTATGCTGAACTGCCCTGACAGTGAGAAGATCGAGACACCAAAACTGAAAACGTAACACAACCTCGAGAACCTGATTTAAAATATGGGCACAAGTCGTTCTGGCAGTTTCTACGGTCTGTCTACTGATTTCTGTTTCAGAATATTCATTAGACGCTCTCCAAAAATTGTGAAACGGGAATATTGCCATCGTCATGCCTGTCCGTTTGTCTGTCCGTCGACTCGAAACAACTCGGCTCCCATTGGACGGATTTTCACGAAATTTTACATTTGAGCATTTTTCGAAAATCCGTCGAGAAAATCCAAGCTTCATTAAAAACTGACAAGAATAACGGAGTATTTTACATGAAGACCAGTATATATATGTATATATATATATATATATATATATATATATATATATGACAGTATAT
>Ga0123353_10004482_pt1 | contig 18001 bp, 15 predicted proteins | sample TergutLab28metaG_3_FD_92763 | JGI IMG/M metagenome (GOLD analysis project Ga0123353, IMG submission 92763) | Labiotermes labralis P3 segment gut microbial communities from Petit-Saut dam, French Guiana - Lab288 P3 | ecosystem: Host-associated > Arthropoda: Insects > Digestive system > Gut ... | reverse complement strand
GCGGCAACACTTTCCGGGAATGGCAGTTCTTTATCTTCTACCATAACGCGGCGAAGCAACGCCACAAACAATACGCCCAATACGCCACCAACTACCAGAATAAGTGAAGCTGTTATGTAAGTGGATAGTGAGAAAAATTCCGGTGCTCCATTTTGACCATTCCATATTCCTGCAATAAAAAACGCAGGAAGGGTGAAGATAGCACCTGCCGCCACCGACTCTCCAATAGAACCGACTGTACGAGAGAAATTTTCTTCAAGGAGCGTTCCTTTAAAGAAACGTAAAACAGCCATTCCGATAACGGCTGCAGGATAAGTTGCGGCTATAGTCATACCCGCCTTCAAGCCCAGATACGCATTGGCTGCGCCCAGAACAACAGATAAAACCAGACCAATTAGTAACGCTCGTAGCGTAAACTCTTTCATGTTTGTACTCGCTGAAACAAGCGGGACAAACTTACCATTTGATGAATTTTGTGTACTCATAAGATTAATTTTGATTTATATTTGGTGAATATTTTTTGATTCAATAATTAAGATTTTTCCGCTCGCGAAGATACATTTTTTAGCTAATTAGGCACACTGCAATACCAGGGCAAAATCATTAAAATCATTTTCATACTTTTTCATAAGGAGAAAATAAGGTTTTTTACCTCGCTAAATCACAAATAGTTACTTGTAGCGAAAATTTTAATGCGCTTGCCTTGTTTTTCTTGTTTTTTCGTATCAAAAAAATTATATTTTTGCACCCCAAAAATAAAAAACAACTTTTAGCACGATATAGCAATGAAAAGAACGTACCAACCGTCGAACAGAAGACGCAAAAACAAGCACGGATTTAGAGAAAGAATGGCAACTGCAAACGGTCGCAGAGTATTGGCAGCCCGCAGAGCAAAAGGAAGAAAGAAACTTACCGTTTCAGACGAATCTTTCGATAAAAAGTAATTGTCCTAACGTGCTGTGAAGAAGCTCCATATTGAAACTTACGGCTGTCAAATGAATGTTGCTGACAGTGAAGTAGTAGCTTCTATCCTATCCTCCTATTATACCATTACAGATTCGCCTCAAGAGGCGGATCTGATTTTGTTAAATACATGCTCGGTGCGTGATAATGCCGAACAACGTATCCGAAAACGCTTGCGTGAATTAGTGTCGCTAAAAAAGAAAAACAAAAGTTTGCTTATCGGATTGCTCGGTTGTATGGCAGAACATATTAAAGAACAGCTGCTTGAGCAAGAAAAAGCATTAGACTTTATTGCCGGTCCCGATACCTACCGTTCGTTACCTCAACTTATTGAAGATGCCTCTTTAGGAAATCTCTCTTTTAACGTATATCTCTCGGAAAAAGAAACTTACGATGATATTGAGCCTGTGCGTTACGACAGCAACGGCATTTCTGCATTTATCGCCATTATGCGTGGATGCAACAATTTTTGCTCTTATTGCGTAGTTCCCTACACCCGCGGCAGAGAGCGCAGCCGCGATCCGAAAACCATTATGAAAGAAGCGCAGAATTTGTATAAAAAAGGATTTCTGGAAGTTACCTTATTAGGACAAAATGTAAATTCATATTATTGGGGAGATGCGGGAAAAAATATGGATTTTGCGGATTTAGTCGAAAAAATCGCACAAATTTCCCCATTATTGCGCATTCGCTATGCCACTTCGCACCCTAAAGATATTTCAGATAAATTGTTGTTTTGCATGGCAAAATATCCGAATGTGTGCCATTACATTCATTTGCCTGTGCAGTCGGGAAGCAATGCCATGCTGAAAAAAATGAACCGTGTTTATTCTCGCGAATACTATTTGGAGCGCATCCGAAAAATCAAGGAGATATTGCCCGATTGCGCGATTTCCACTGATGTTATTGCCGGTTTTTGCGGAGAAGCCGAACAAGACCATCAAGATACATTGTCTTTGATGAAAGAAGTAGGCTACGAATACGCTTTCATGTTCAAATACTCAGTACGCGAAGGCACAAAAGCCGCAGAAAAATTTGAAGATGATATTCCTGAAGAGTTGAAAATTAAACGTTTGGAAGAGATCATCGCGCTTCAGCAACAACTTTCATTAGAAAGCAATAAAAGAGATATTGGCAAAACAGTTTCCGTATTGGTAGAAGGCGTTTCCAAACGTTCCGACCAGCATCTCTTCGGAAGAAACCCGCAAAATAAAGTATGTGTGTTTCCCAAAAAGAATTACAAAATTGGTGATTATGTGGAGGTTGTGATTACGAGATGTACTGCAGGAACGCTTTTAGGGGAAGCGTTAATTTAAAATTTAAAATTTAAGATTTAATTATAAAAAACTTTGCGCCTTTGCGCCTTTGCGCGAAAAAATGAAAATCAAACTCTTATTCATAGGAAAAGAAAATTTAGAAGACCTACAAGTAGCTTCACAGGATTATATTTCCAAGATAAATAATTACAATAGTTTTGAGGTTGAAGCGATTCCATATTTAAAAAATACGAAATCGTTATCTGCTGAGCTTCAAAAAAAGCAAGAAGGAATCCTTTTTCTTAAAAAGATAACCCCGCATGATATTGTTGTTTTACTTGATGAACGCGGCAAAGAGTATTCTTCTGTGCAATTTTCACAATTTATACAGCAGCGGTTAAATTCAGGATGTAAAAATGTACTATTCTTAATAGGCGGTGCTTACGGTTTTTCGGAGGAGTTGTACCAACGTGCCAATATCTCAATTTCTATGTCAAAAATGACTTTCCCGCATAAGTTAGCGCGGTTGCTTTTTATGGAACAACTGTATCGGGCGTTTTCAATTTTAAAGGGCGAACCGTATCATCATGAATAGCTAAAAAGAGGTCTGTCGGGAAAAACTAAATCTTCATCTTCTTATCAATCTCATCAATATAGATTTTCATCTTTTTATCTGTTTCATAGAGATTTGAGATGGTTCGGCAAGCATGGAGCACGGTGGCGTGGTCTCTGCCACCGTAATGCGCACCTATGGCAGCGAGCGGAAGTTTCGTGTATTTTTTGGCAAAAAACATGCAAATTTGGCGCGGTTGCACTACTTCTCTGTCTCTTTTATTCGCATTAATTTTTTCAGTGGAGATTCCAAAATACTCTCCTACAATTTTTTGAACGTATTCTACAGAAATTTCTTTTGCCGTACTTTTTACATATTTATCAATCATTTCTTTTGCCAGCTCAACCGTAATAGGGCGGTGATTGAGCGATGCCTGCGCTAAAATAGCAATCATGGCACCTTCCAATTCGCGGGTATTAGAAGTAATGCGCAGTGCCAAATACGTAATCACCTCATCGGGAAAAGTAATGCCGTTGCTTTCTAATTTCTTATGTAAAATTCTAACGCGAGTCTCAAAATCAGGAACCGTTAAATCAACGGTTAGCCCCCATTTAAAGCGGGACAACAAACGCGTCTCAAAACCGGTAATATCCACAGGAGACTTATCGGAGGTAATGATAATTTGCTTCTTTTTTAAATGTAGATGATTGAATATGTGAAAAAGCGCATTTTGAGTAGCTTCTTTTTGTCCATAGCCGAGATATTGAATATCATCAATGATCAATACGTCAATAGATTGGTAGTATAAAATAAAATCGTTGAGATTTTTGGTTTTATAAGATTCAATATACTGTTGCAAAAAGGTATCTGCATTAACGTAGTAAACGGTTTTGTTTGGAAAGTTCACTTTTGTTTGAAGTCCTATGGCATGTGCTAAATGGGTTTTTCCAAGCCCAACTTCAGAGTAGATAAAAAACGGGTTGAACGAGGTGCCTCCCGGATCTTGAGCTATCGCCCAGCCGGCGGTGCGTGCCAACCGATTGCAATCGCCTTCCACATAATTGTCAAAATTGTAAGATTCCACTAAATTGGAAGGAATTTTATGCTTTTTAATACCCGGAACCACAAAAGGGGCAGGCAATTCTTTATTTCCGGTTTTATATAATTCTACAGGAATACTGATCTCCGGATTGGAAACTGCTTGACGCGGACTGGAAGGCAAATGAATTGTTTGCGAATCGGTGGTTTTCTTTTCCATGACAACACGGTATTGTAATTTTCCTGTGCTTCCCAACTCTTTTTTAATGACCTTCTTGAGTAAATTAATGTAATGCTCTTCTAACCACTCATAAAACATGTGAGAAGGAAGCTGCAGCACAAGCGTTGTTTTGTCAATACCTATAGGTATGATTGGAACAAACCATGTTTGAAAATTTTTCTCATCAACATTATCACGTATGATTTCCAGACAATTAGCCCAAACGCTTTTGAAATCTTTTGTGATTTTCGACACCTCTATCGCCATACTTTAACTATAATTTTTTTACTGTGAAACAATTAACAAATTAATTTTGTCTTTTCTTTGATGTGCCAAAAATGAACAAAAAAAAGTTGAAAAAAAAATACTCTCACACTTGATTTTTAAAAATCTTTGTATATAGTAGAATCACGGTTTCCTAACATCGTTTTTTAAACTTGTTCATAACAAATAAATTATATTTTTGCTATCTAAAAAAACTCTTTTTTATGCGTGAAAAAATATTAGGAAGCGTAATTCATGGACTTGGCAGAGGCAAGGAGTTTGGGTTTCCAACGATTAATATCAAATTGATTGACAATGATTTGCATATAAAAAATGGCGTTTATGTGGTTGCGATTACCATTTGTAGAGAGGTTGCGCGTAACGTCTCTACGACATTCAACGGCATGCTCTACGTAGGCACAAGACCCACCCTTGATTTGCAAGAAATTACCATCGAAATTCACATTTTAGATTTTAACGAAGACCTCTATAACCAACAAATTTCCTTCCAAATTTTGCATAAAATCCGTGATGAAATCCGGTTTGAAAATGTGAATGAACTGATTGAACAATTACACCGAGATAGGGAAATGGTATATGGTTATTTATCTTCAATATTTTTTAATTCCTCCAAACAATAATTTCCGCCATCATCTATTTTCTTTTGATTTACGATGGCAAACTCTTCTAAGGTCTCGGGGCGTTTTCCGGCTTTATTCATTTCAATAATTTGATTAACTTTTTCCAAAGGAATGGCATAAATAATAGAAGGGTCGGCGGCGTAATGGTACCATACCACTCTCTTCATGATATCAATTTTAGTATAGAAACATTTTCCTTTTTTGGTGAGTAGGTGTACGTTAGGCTGAGGAAATGCTTTCAGCTCTTCAAGGTAGGTTTCTTGTTCAAAATTAAGGCAGCATTTCAATTTTCCGCACATGCCTGCCAATTTTTGCGGGTTTAGGGTAAGTTGCTGGGTGCGTGCGGTTACTGTGGAAACAGACTGAAATCCGGTAAGCCACGAAGCACAGCAAAGTTCTCTTCCGCAGGTGCCCAACCCACCCAAACGCGCCGCCTCTTGCCTCACCCCGATTTGTCGCATTTCAATACGAATTTTAAATTGCTCTGCTAAAATTTTGATTAACTCCCGGAAATCAACACGATCTTCTGCCGAATAATAAAAAATAGCCTTAGTCCCATCTCCTTGATATTCAACGTCATTTACTTTCATATTCAAATTCAAATCCCATGCAATATAACGCGAAGAAAGCATTGTTGCATTTTCCATATCTACCGTAGATATCCATTTGTCAATGTCGGCTACGCGCGCATGGCGGTATAGTTTTTTTGTAATCTCCTCCTGTTTAATACGCTTTTTGGCTAATTGTTTTTTCACACTTAATCCCAACATCGAAATGATGCCGATATCGTGCCCTGTCTGCGCTTCTACCGCTACAATATCTCCTACATTATACTCTCCTTCTTCCGGAAGTAGGAAAAAATCTTTATGACTATTTTTAAACCGTACCTCACAAATGGAAAAATCTTTATATGCAGATGCAACTTCCAACTCTTTTATCCAGTCGTGTGAAGATAACTTACAACATCCCAAGCAATAATTTTTGCAGTGCGCTTCATCAATTTCGGGAGGCGCAGAGAGTCCGCGGGTGTGAAACATATTTCCCGAAATCATTTTAGCTTCTTCGGAAACGGGAACCCGAATATTCAAATCTAAATATTGCTCTAAATCTTCGCCTTGCGAAAAGTCTTTATCATCAAATCTATCAATTTTATTTTCCATAGCTCACAAAATTGTGCATTATGCTCTTCTCATTTCAATTAGTCTGCAAAGAAACGATTTTTATTTGAATTTCCGGATTACAAAATGTAATGGGCTATGATAAAAGCCTTTAAAATTCCAATCATATATTCTAAAACAATTAGTTATAAGTTTTTCTTGTAATTATCCTACAATAAAGAAAATAAAAATCTTTATTCTATCAAAAACTCTTTAATGACCATACTTGCCGACTTTTGCATGTAATCGCAAAATGCCACTTTTTTTATCATAAAAAAAATAACTTTTAAGATGATTCGTTACATATTCATATATTTTTGCAAAAAATAAAGAGAAAATTATATGAAAAGTTTGTTTTTGTTGCAAGTGCCGGTTACGAATCCTGACATGATTTCAAATCCTGTAATCGAACCCACTATTGAAAAATTGAGAATCCTTGATTTAATCTTCCTTCCGGGCAGTTTATGGATTATGGTTCCGCTGACAATCATGTTTGCGGCAACGATCTACATTTTTGTGGAAAGATGGTTGACCATAAACAAATCATCAAGAGAGGAGCGTAATTTTATGAATAACATCCGCGATTTTATTCATTCCGGAAAAATAGAATCCGCTTTGGCGTTGTGCAAGGGAAACTCTACGCCATTGGCGCGCATGATCGAAAAAGGGATTACCCGCATTGGTAAACCTCTGAACGACATTTCCACCGCCATTGAAAATACCGGACAATTGGAAGTGCAACGCTTGGAAAAACGGGTTTCTATACTAGCCGCCATTGCAGGTTCTGCTCCCATGATCGGATTTCTCGGAACAGTAGTAGGGATGATCATTACTTTCCACAACATGGCAGCAAACCCAAATAGCTTGGATATTACAGTTTTATCAGGAGGTATTTATATGGCACTGACAACCACCGTTGCCGGGCTTATTGTCGGAATTTGTGCATTCATTTGTTATAACATCCTCGTTTCACGAATTTCGCAAGTAGTTTACATGCTTGAAGCTAAAAGCACTGAATTTATTGATTTACTTAATGAACCGGTATAAATAAATTTAAAATTTAAAATTTAAAATTTAAAACTCTAAAATGTATAAATGCAACCCATTAAATCTTAAATCTTAAACTTTAAATTAAAATTATGGCAATCAAACTTCAAAACAAACGTAGCGCAGAGTTTAGCATGGCTTCCATGTCGGATATGGTGTTTTTGCTGCTGATTTTTTTCATATTAACCTCTACCTTAGTTTCTCCGAATGCGATCAATTTATTGCTTCCGAAAAGCGATTCGGGCAAACAGTTAGCCGCTAAAAATATTGAAGTGTATATTGATGCGGATAAAAACTACTATGTGAATCCCAAGGGACAAAATTCGCCGCCGGTTCCTTACGAAGAATTGCTATTTGTTTTGCAAGATATTGTTGCAAATGATAATACGGAGCAGCGTGTGATTATATTGCGTGCCGACAAATCGGTTCCTATTGAATACGTGGTTGCTTTTTATGATGTATTAAATGCGCTGAATGCCGGTTTTGAAGAACCACAACGATACAAATTATTATTAGCTACAGAAGCCAAAAAATCATAACTACTATGAGCGCTGAAAGAAAAAATCAGATCATTTCTTCTTTTGTTACCGCACTAATCATGATGTTTGTGTTTATTCTGCTTTATGTTTTGGGGCTTTATTCACAAGTACCTCCTCCACCGTCAAGAGATTATATCTTGTTAGAGTTTACCTCCGGTGGCGGCGGTGGCGGCGGATCCGAGATATCGAGATCCAAACAAAATACCTCAGGTTCCGCGCCCGATTTGGCAACACAAGACGTTGAGGAAGCACCGGTAGTAACGCCCAATCCGAACCCTACTCCATCGCAAAGTGAAAATGCGGCAGTTGCCGAAGCCAAACCAGAACCGGGCGCAACCTATCGTCCGGGTAGCGGCGGCGGTAGCGGCGGCGGCAGGGGCACGGGAAGCGGCACAGGATTAGGCACGGGAACAGGTTCGGGTGAGGGCAGCGGCGCAGGATCAGGCAAAGGAATCGGATACGGCTCAGGAAATCGCGGGTATGTTAACATTCCCGATGTTAATATTAATGAAAGCGGCGTAGTTTATGTAGAAGTGCACGTTACCGCACAAGGCAGTGTGATTGGCGCGCGTATTCTTAGCTCTTCAAAATATCCCACCACCATTACCAATGCCAAAATTCAGCAAGAATGTATTGCGCGTGCACTGAATGCGAAGTATGTTACAGGGAAAGAAGAATTACGGATTATTGTGTTTAAATAATAAAAATTCTAATTCTAATACGTCTGCTCAGCGCTTTTTTATTACGCTTAAACGACTCAATCGCCAGCTTCAACGAAAAAACGTGTGAGGGAAGCCCAACAGAAAGTTTCCCCAAATCGGTGAAAGCATAATCTATAAAAACAATATCTTTTATTCCGATACCTATTCCGAAATTAATTTGGCAGGAGAACTTGTTTTTGCCGTCGAAATAAGGGATTTGTTGAAAATTACCGATTCCGGCGCGAAGTGCTACGATAGTTTTATACGCAAACTCCATTCCGAAATGGGGGTCAACGGATAAAACATTGCTTCTAATCAAAGTGTTTCGTTTTCCATCGAAAGTGCAATCAAAATCTATGGCAAAGGTTCCGTTAAAGCCTTTTCCAAATTCTACATACTTTCCTGCTCCGATGTTCAATTTAGGAATGGTTAATTCTAAGGTGTTTTCCGGAATTTCGTTTCCGGTAGCTTCGAAAACTTCAATTACTCTGTCTGTTAGATTGTAACTCCACGCATTAAAAGTGGAAGTAACATCTTTTAACATGGCACCCACTTGCCAGCCCCTATAATTATATTGTAAGCCGGCATCCAATCCGAAGCCCCACGCACCGGCAAATTTACCGATGGTTCTGCGAATAATTTTGGCATTAGCGCCCAAAGAAAGTCCTTTGGCTTTTTCAAAATTATAGGCGTAACTTAATAAAAAAGCATTATCGGCTGCCGAAAAATAAGAGATCCTGTTATAGTCAATATTTCCTTGTTTATCAATCAATTCAGTAGTATTCATAATATTATCCACCCCGAATCGTATCCACGAAATAGCCACTGCTTGCTTACTGTCTATTCTGTATGCGGCACCAATATAATCGTATTTTGCAATGCCGGCAAAATATTCTGCGTGCATAGCAGCCAATTGATAGGGTCGTTCCATGCGCACCAATCCGGCGGGATTCCAATACGCTGAGGTCACATCATTGGATAGTGCCGTCATCGTGTTTGCCATGGCCAATCCACGCGCGCCCACACCTAATGAAAGAAACTCGTTGCTATACTTTACAGCTTGCGCATCTGTCAAGAGATACGAAAAGCTAAGAAAAAAAACGAGTGAAAACTTTCGGTAATTCATAACGACAAAAAAGTGTTGCATGTTCTTAAACGCTGTGGAACATTTTTTATTTTGGCACTTTGTATTAATTACCGTTTCACCAGTTGCTGTGGCTATGCGGAAATTGGTGAAGCAGGAATCAATCCACTAATAAGTATGAAACTCCTCATTTCGCTGCAGAATTTAACTCTCCACCGCCTCTTTCAACCGTTCCGCATTCTCTGCTACTTGCAACGCTTCAATCGTATCTTGAATGTCGCCATCCATAAAACCGGTTAAATTATACATCGTTAAGTTAATTCGGTGATCGGTAACGCGGTTTTGCGGATAATTGTAAGTCCTGATTTTTGCGGAACGGTCACCTGTGGAAACCATCGTTTTGCGTTTTGATGCCACCTCGCCCAACCATTTTTGATACTCGCGTTCAAAAAGCCTGTTGCGCAATACACGCATAGCTTTGTCCAAGTTTTTCAATTGCGATTTTTCGTCCTGAATGGCTACTACGATGCCTGTGGGAATGTGCGTAAGACGAACAGCTGAATATGTAGTATTTACGGATTGTCCACCCGGACCGGAAGAGCAGTACGTATCTTTACGTATATCACTCTGTTTTAATTCCACGTCAAACTCATCAGCTTCTGGGAGCACTACTACAGAGGCTGCGGAAGTGTGCACGCGCCCTTGCGATTCAGTTTGAGGCACCCGTTGCACCCGGTGCACGCCCGATTCATACTTCATTAATCCGTAAACGCCCTCTCCAAGCACTTCAAATACTACCTCTTTAAAACCGCCTACTGTGCCTTCGGTCATGGATACGACTTCTAATTTCCAGCCTTTTTTATCGCAATAATGTTGATACATGCGGAACAGATCGCCGGCAAAAATGCTGGCTTCGTCACCACCTGTGCCTGCACGAATTTCTACTTGCGCGCTCTTATTATCTTGTGGATCAGAGGGAAGCAGCAACAGCCGGATATCTTCTTCCAATTCACTACGGCGCGTTAAAAAGGCATCAAATTCCATTTTTGCCATTTCGCGAAACTCCTCATCTTTCTCATTGACTATCACATCTTTCGTATTATCAATATTTTCGAGTATATTTTTATATTCTCTATAGGCTTCCACAACGGAAGTTAAATCTTTATAATCCTTATTTAATTTAATATACCGTTTCATATCCGACATCACATAGGGTTGCGTAATCTCCTCGCCAATTGATAACCAACGTTGGTAAATAGCTTCTAACTTCTCTAATAAGTTGTTCATGTTTTTTCTTTAAAAGTCGGCGAAAATAGTAAAAAAAAGCAGAAACTTTTAGAATGTTGTACCCTGATCCCGTTACGGATTCGTCCTAAAAACCGTATATCTCAATAATAAATAACCAATTAGCAAAATTACCCCTACCCATAAAAACGGGAAAAAGGCATCGGCTTTGTTTTCAAAAATGGTTTCGTTGAGGATGGTTTTCTCCATTTTATCAATCTCTGTGTAAATCGCTTTCAGTTTATCGTTGTTGGTGGCGCGGAAATATTTGCCACCGGTTTCATTGGCAATCGTTTTCATGAGACGTTCATCAATCTCAGTATCCATCATTACGTTTCCGTAAGGAGTTGGGTATGGGGCTTGTCCGGTAGTTCCTACCCCAATGGTGTAAACCTTAATGTTCATATTTTTAGCAATTTCTGCTGCCGAATAGGGATCAATATAGCCGCGATTATTCACCCCATCGGAAAGCAGGATGATAATTTTGCTCTTGGCTTCGCTTTCGCGCAAACGGTTGATGGCGGTTCCCAAGCCATCGCCGATCGCGGTGCCGTCTTCAATAATGTCAAACCTTACCTTTTCCAATAAGCCGAGCAACGTGTTATGGTCGCTGGTAACGGGGCATTGCGTATAGGCTTCGCCGGCATATACCACCAACCCGATTCTGTCGGTGGGTCTTCCCAAAACAAACTCTTTGGCTACGGTTTTGCAGGCTTCCAAGCGGTTAGGGCGAAAGTCCATCGCTTTCATAGAGCCTGAGATGTCTAAGGCGAGCACGATGTCCACGCCCTCTACCTCTACATTGTTCAATCGGAAAGCGGTTTGCGGTCTTGCCAAAGCTACGATGAAAGAGATATAAGCAAGTGTAAGCAAGGATGTAGGAAGCCAACGGAGGCGCACTTTCCATGTTTTACCTATTTTTTCAAAGGCAGCGGTGGTGGGCAGCGTAAACGGAGCTTGCATTTTTTTGCGGAAAAAATATTGCCACGCCACCACAGGAATGATTAACAATAGCAACAAAAAGTAATAGGGGTTGGCAAATTCTATTCCTTGAAAGTATAAAGCTATGTCGTTCATAATTTGATTTAAAATTGAATATTTAATATTGGATATTGAATAACTGACCACCTCATCACTAACCACTAACCACTAACCACTACTTCAGTTGTTCGTTCTACAAACTCTTTACAATCTTTAAACGCCATGTCGTGGTCGGTGGGAAGTGGGGTGTATTTGGCGAATTTTACCAAGTCGGCAACGGAAAAGGCTTGGCGTAGTTTTTTCAGGACATCTTCGTGGATTTCTGTGTTCTTTAGGGTATCTAAAATTTCGGAAGAGACCATTTCCATCGCTCCAACCTCCCATTGATCGTCAATATATTTTCTTACGATATCCACCAATTCGGTGTAGTATTCTTTGGTTTTACCTTGTTCCCAAAGTTTTTTCTGCCGCAATTTTTCCAACTCTTTTAAGGCGATAATATGCGGTTTTATCTTGGGTTTTGGCTTAACCACCGGCTGTGGTTTTTGCGCGCGTTTCTTTTTAAGGTATCGCCAAACTGCATAAACAATCAATCCGATAACCAACCATCCTACTAAAATAAACAACGCATACTCTTTCACATACATCCAAAATTCATGAAATGAAAACGGAATTTTGGCGATGCCTTTAATATCTCTGATGCCGGCGGTTGTATCCACCGCGATGGTAGAAACCTCGAAAAACAGCGGGTTAGTTTGCGCCACCATTTGCTCCTCCATATCAAACACCGGAATCGGCGGAAACACATAGCTCCCCGAATCAAAAGCGGTGATCGTAATCGTTTGCCTGAAAATATAATGATCCTGGTTAACCGTCGTGTCAATTACAGAATTGGCAATCCAATCGAAAGGCGCTTCCGCTTCTTTCAATATTTTGTCGTCCAACTGCGGAATAAACACGGGTTTTCCTTTGGGTGCCGTAACCTCCAGCCGTATATTCAAATGATCGCCGATGAGGATGTGTGCGGAATCTAATTTTGCTTTTGCCGAAAACTCCTGTGCGGAAGCAAAGATGCAGAGGCAAAGGCTCAGGATGAAAAAGAAGAATCGTTTACCAAACATAACGTTAAAATCAATTGCAATTGAACAACGTAATGTTGGGGGGAAAATTATTTGGGGAGGTGAAAAAATGAGGTAAAAAGGAGTGCTATATCTCAATTAAACAATTGCAGTTGCTCGTTTTTAAGTTGAATATTTTTTGAAATGTAGTTGGAAATAAATAATTCCTTACCTGTTTGGTCAGAACTTTTAGTAATATTTCTCATTCCGTAGGTTAAATTCCATGGAATTATATGAGCAAAAGAAAATAGATCACGGATATATTCACTATCATCATAAGTAATAAGCCATTTGTGCTTACATCTCTTCATATTATCGGCAAAGCGTTTATGGTCGAATGATTTGTGAAGATTGCCGTTTTTACCGTACAATGCCGATTTTGTTGCAGAGTAATAAGGCGGGTCAAGGAAAATAAACACATTTTCGCCTTCTTTTTTTATTAGTTCCTCATAATCGTGATTGGTTATTACAGAGCCGTTTATCACTTTTGCTAAATCGTTTAACCGTTTTATGCTACTTTCCGTAAAACGTCCTGTAAAAGCACTTTCGCTATATCCACCACTTAAAGTTGTACCTGAAAAAGTAACTCGATTAAAAATGAAAAAAGCAGCAGCTCTTTCCAAATCATTAAAATCGCTCAAATTTTTATTCAAAAATTGAAATAACTCTTTTCCTATCGGATATTTTTCTCGCCATTCGTACACTTTATCTATCAACGCATTTACGTCTTTTTGTGTCATTTCCCAAAACTTGTACAATTCCGAATACAGATCGTTTACCCAAAATTTTTTATTAGGATAACGTTGTTTTACATACACAAACACCGAACCGCCACCGAGAAAAGGCTCTCTGAACTCGTCAAAATCGGGTATTAACTTTGCGATGGTTTCAACTGCTCTACTTTTGCCGCCGGGGTAGCGGAGGGGGGATTTAATCATGTGACACCTCCTATTTTTACCTCAAATCCATTCTCATTCGCCTCATTGTACAAACAAGAAATTAAAACCTGCAAATCCGCTTTAATGTCATTTTCAGCAATAAACATTTCTCTGTAAAAGGCGCTGCTTTCCGTCTTAATCTCGCCTTTCAGTTTTTCCGAAGTCAATTTCAACACCGCCTTGCTTTTCATCGGCTTCCCATCAACCTCAACCTCACAAAGATTAGAATATAAAATCATTTTCAAAAGCCCATCTTTTATATCGCCTTTGCTTGGCAAAATGCTTTGGGTTGAATGTTTGTTTTCAATCAAATAAACCGTATCTTTTTCAATAAGAACTTCATCTACCGTGAAAAAATATTGACCGCCCAAATAGTTTGTAATTGTAATTTTTGCTTTTGTATGGGTTGATAAGCTTTCTTTGGGCTGGGTTGTAAGCATCTCTCTTAACTGTGCTTTTTGTGCCTTTTTTCTTGAAAACTCCATAAAATCAGTCACATCTTTGCTGATCTTCTTTTTGAAAGTTTCAATTCCTGCTGGGTTATGCAATAATACACCTGTTTGTGCTTCTATTTTTGCATAACCTTTCTTTGCTTTATCAACGATATTGTGCAGATTGTTTTTCAATTCGTTCAAATTCCAGTGTAAAGCAGAACTGTGATATTGCTCTATTTCTTTGATTTTAAAGAGAATATAGTTATTGTCAAATTGAAAATCAGTTATTTTATTTTCATAATTGCCATTTTTTGTTGCTTTATCATAATAAGCAAAAATCACAAAAACATCTAATAGCGACATCAACGAAACGGTATCCCATTGCAAAAAATCCCTGTCGCCGTCAAAGCCCTCGTCTTTGATGATTGGAATTACCGTGATTTTCTTTGATGTATTCAAGGTGTTGTAAACGCGTTCATAAGGATATGAGCGTGTTCTTTTGGGAGATACCCATTTAGAAATAGCAAATAAGGATTTTCCATCTTTTAAAAGACAAAATGAAGAAACTTTGTTGATATTGAATTTATTAAATTCAACGGTTTGTAAATCTTCCGAAAGAAGTACTTTATATTTTATTCCTGTTATTTGTGCTTTAATATTCATTTGTTAACTTCTGTTTTTCAGTTAGTTTTATGTTTTTTCTGTTTAATTCTTAATCGTAGCAAAAATAAAGTATTTTTTCAGTAAAATTACGTTCTTTGCAACTTCAAACCAAACCACCCTCCTATGAAACTCCACTTCACCGCCATCGGCGGCAGCGCCATGCACAACTTAGCCTTAGCGCTCCACCACAAAGGATACCAAATTACCGGTTCCGACGATGCCATTTTTGATCCGGCCAAAAGTCGCTTGGAGAAAGCCGGACTTTTGCCCTGCGAAATCGGTTGGTTTCCGGAAAAAATTACTACAGCATTAGATGCTGTCATTTTGGGGATGCACGCCCGCGAAGATAACCCTGAACTATTGAAAGCAAAAGAATTAGGAATCAAAATCTATTCTTATCCGGAGTTTTTATACGAACAAAGCAAAAATAAAACACGTATTGTGGTAGGCGGAAGTCACGGGAAAACCACCATTACCGCCATGATTCTCCACGTGTTGCAACAACTGAACATCCACTGCGATTACATGGTGGGGGCGCAATTGGAGGGCTTTGAGGTTATGGTAAAACTTTCCGACGATGCCAAGATTATGGTCATAGAAGGCGATGAGTATTTGACTTCGCCCATAGACAGGCGGCCGAAATTTCATGTGTATCAACCTACTATTGGGATAATTAGTGGGATTGCGTGGGATCATATTAATGTGTTCCCCACTTTCGCGTTGTATGTAGATCAGTTTAAGATTTTTGCGGAGATGATTCCTGAAAACGGATGCTATATTTATTGTAAAGATGATATGGTGTTGCAAGAGATGAACGAAACGGCAAATATTCGGGCGCCGAAAATGGGATATACTGTGCATCCGCACAGGATAGAGGATGGGGTTACTTTTTTAAATAATAATATTCCCTTGCAGATTTTTGGGAAACATAATCTTACTAATATTAATGCGGCGCGATTGGCGTGTAATGCTATCGGAATTACGGATGAACAGTTTTATTGTGCGATTCAAACATTTAAGGGGGCGAGCAACCGGTTGGAGTTGTTGCGTAAAAATGAAACCTGTGCTGTTTTTAAAGACTTTGCGCACTCGCCTTCCAAACTGAAAGCTACGGTGGAAGCGTTAAAAGCACAGTTTCCACATCGCAAACTTATTGCCTGCATGGAACTACACACGTTCAGCAGTTTAACGGAGAATTTTCTGGAGCAATACGCCGGTGCTATGGATCGTGCCGACGTGGGCATTATTTTCTTTGACCCCGAAGCCGTTGCCCATAAAAAACTGCCGCCTATTACTTCAGAAATGATTTTCAATGCGTTTCAACGCAGTGATCTGGAAATTTATCATCATGCAAAACAATTGGAAGAAAGAATGTTAGCCATGTGCAATACCGATACGGTTTTTGCATTTATGTCTTCGGGAAATTTTGGAGGATTGGATTTGCGGCAACTTACGAATAAACTTCTGTAAATACATAAACGGTAGAGACGTTGCGCGCAACATCTCTATATGTCGAAAAAAAATATATTTTCGCGGCACAAATTCAAGCCTGAGACGAGTTCACTCGTAAAGGTATTTACAACAAAGTTTCATACACCTTATTTGTTTCAAATAATTTATTTTTATGGAGAATATTGAAGACGGTAAACGTAAACGCAAACGTATTACTTACGTGGAAAAAACGCCTATGGCAACTTCTAACGAGACTAAAATTACAAATGGCGACGTTTCAACCACAAAGAAAAAAAGAGGAAGAAAAAAGAAAGCACAAGAACCTGTAAAGCCTTTGGTAACTTTTTCTTTTCCTGAAGAAACAACAGAAAATATGCCTGTTAACAAGTACGTTGAACAGCCTTTTGATAAGTTTATAGAAAAAGAAAAAGAGATTGAGATTGCGCTGATTAATGATTTAATGTTGAGCGATGATTCTTTTTTTAATGATAATGCGCCGGAGGAAGTAGAAGAAAATGTTACATTACCGGAGGCTGAAATTATAGAAGAAGAGGAAAATGGAGAAGAGGAGAACGGAGAAGAGGGAACACATTCTATTGTGTATCACATTGGTGAACCACAGGAAATTATAGCAGAAGAAACCCGAAGACCGGTTCCTCAGAAGAGAGAAAGAGAGAAAGAGAGAGATCGTGAGAAAGAAAAAGAAGAAACGGCATCGGCACAAGATGAGTGGTGGAATTTGGTAGCCCATTCGGAGTTTGACGGAAGTGTGATGACCGAAGGGGTGCTGGAAACGAATAATGAACAGTGCGGTTTTTTGCGCTCCTCCGACTATAATTACCTGCCTTCTCCGGATGATGTGTATGTTTCAATGTCGCAAATTAAGTTTTTTGGCTTGAAAAACGGAGACACAGTGCAAGGTCTAATTCGCCCGCCCAAAAACGGGGAAAAGTTTTTCCCGCTGACTAAAGTGGAGCGCATCAACGGAAAATTGCCCGAAGAGATTCGCGATCGCGTGCCTTTCGACTATTTAACGCCAATGTTCCCCGATGAAAAAATTAAACTTACCGGGCACACCGGCTCCAACATTTGCACGCGGGTTATCGATCTGTTCTCCCCCATCGGAAAAGGGCAACGCGGACTCATCGTTGCGCAACCCAAAACAGGTAAAACCGTGCTGCTTAAAGAGATCGCAAATGCCATCTCTGCCAATCACCCCGAAATCTATTTGATTATTTTGTTGATTGATGAACGTCCGGAGGAGGTTACTGATATGCAACGCAGTGTAAACGCCGAAGTAGTTTCTTCTACTTTTGATGAACCGGCAGAACGCCACGTGAAAATTGCCAATATCATTCTTGAAAAAGCCAAACGAATGGTAGAATGCGGATACGATGTGTGTATTTTGTTAGACTCCATTACTCGTTTGGCGCGCGCGTTCAACACGATGGCGCCGGCTTCGGGCAAGGTGCTCTCCGGTGGTGTGGAAGCCAATGCGTTGCAAAAACCGAAGCGTTTCTTTGGCGCCGCCCGGAATATTGAAAACGGCGGCTCGCTCACCATCATTTCCACCGCTTTAACAGAACCCGGCTCGCGTATGGATGAGGTTATTTTTGAGGAGTTTAAAGGCACCGGCAACATGGAGTTGCAGTTAGACAGACGCCTTTC
>Ga0123353_10004481_pt1 | contig 18001 bp, 9 predicted proteins | sample TergutLab28metaG_3_FD_92763 | JGI IMG/M metagenome (GOLD analysis project Ga0123353, IMG submission 92763) | Labiotermes labralis P3 segment gut microbial communities from Petit-Saut dam, French Guiana - Lab288 P3 | ecosystem: Host-associated > Arthropoda: Insects > Digestive system > Gut ... | reverse complement strand
TTCATTCAAGTAGCTCCTCAATTGACCTCACGAGGCTGAGTGGACCCCGTTCCAGAACCACTACTACTCAGAAAATCTGGTAGTGCCGGGGATCGGACCCGGGACCTCTGTATCTGTAGCCAGAAACTCTGACCAATAACAATACTTAAAAATTTTGTGTTTGAATTATGTACAGTGACGAGAAAACGCATTTGGGTTGTTGCCCAATTTAAAGAAGTTGCTCCTGTTGCTAACTGTGTTCACCGCAACCCCATCGCGAGGCTCAAGACGCCATAAAATTGCCAGCCGCTTTTAAGACGTTTGTGACTGAGTATGTTCAAGTTGTATAAATCATTACGTACAGAGCACGGAATTCACGATTATTTTCGATTTTATGCTAGGAAATTGGCAGAGGGCACGATAAACTTCTTCATACGGAAGTTAGATGAAGGTCACTGGGGACTTTGTTAAGCCGCTTACATGAACTTTATTTAGTAGCGCAAATTTTTCTCTCCAACAGCACTTCAGATTTCAGTAATTTCTTCACTGATGTCACGTGGATTTTCCGACTGGCCTAACTGGCAGATTAAATTTCATCGTCTAATTGATGTTAGTAAGAGCCTACAGGGTTTCCATACTGCAGCAATCTCAGTGCACAACAAAACAAGTGCTTTCAAAAAACCTTGCTTCTATTATCAAAGAAGGACTAAGTGCACAAGCTTCCACTTTTCATTTTTGGACAGTTTCAACAGTGAAATTTAATTGTACTGAAACCTAAACAGGAGGACAACAATGCGGGAACTTAATCATTCGCCTGACGGAGTACTTACCAGGAAATTTGACATCGCAGTTTGGAATGAGCGGTTGCGTGTCGTTTGCAGACATTCTACCAGAATCATTAACAACAAAAGAGATAGTTAAAGTGACAGAGCTTTCTTGTGATCGTAGTCTGCAACAAATGTTCAAGAAGATGGATGTGATAGAGTGTTAGTTGGCGAGATGCAAGGAATATCCTCTCGTTTCTTATAAAGAGGTAAAATTCTGTTGGTATTGAGCACAGCACAACATTGTGAATGTGGAGTTTCTTACATGATTGTCATAAACAAATAAATGCAGAAATAGGGTCAGTACTGAGACTAATTAAAGACCACAATTAATAGAATTTAACAAGATATACGAATTTTGAGCTCATGGTTCCGTGCATCATAATTCAATGTTAATAAAAATCCAAATAGATTCAACAGTATGCGGTTTTTAACTTATAAACTTCCACGATATTTTATACCTAAACTTTTGTAAATACATCAATGTACCGCCACCCATTATTATCAGAAGTTAACAAGCCAACACACACTGTTAATTCATTCCAGTTAATCCTTGTATTTTACGGTATGGCCTGAACCGGAGGCTGCGGTTACAGTTTTTAGTACTCCTGATGATGGGTGCTGTGACACCGGAAACATGTAAGGTGACTTTGCAGTAAATAAATATCTGTATACTGTTGCGTCTAGTTGGATTTTTATTAACATCAGATGTACGAAATCTGTCCTTGGATATATAATCACACCCTTCAGTCTATAGGTTCAAACAGTCTGTGATATGTGTTAATATACAATCTTATAAAAGCTTATATTTTAATATTCATTGTTAACCCCAGTATATAAGTTTTGTATATTGTTTAATAATAACTTGCTTGATTAGTTTTTACATGTTGTTGTTTGTGCTTACTTTTAATTGCATGTAATTGCATTGTAGCTGTGTAATGTACAATTCGTAATTTGTGTCAATCATTTTGTGCGTGTCGGATTAGTAATTTTCAGAAGCTTTTAAAGCTTATCTAATTATATCATACAAAATTTAACTGTTTATCAATTTTTTTATTTTTTTAATAATTAACCCCTTGAGTAATATTTTACGCAAGGTGGTGCAGGCTTTGTTTTAATTAGAGCTATCAAAAGTATTAAATTATCTGTTTTGGTTTGTAACAATTATCTGCTTTATTGATATTTTGCACAAGTTAGTATAGTTTAGTTGTCATTAGAGCTGTCAAATATATTAATTGATATGTTATGGTTTCATTTTTTTAAAGTCAATGTTTGCTTGTGTAATAATTCGCATAGGCCTCATTTTAATTGTGTGCATCTCTCAAGTTACAATTTTGTGCAATTTTTCTTACAAAAAGTACAGTCTGCAGTTAGACAGTTTATTTAAGCTGGTTTTACTTGAATGACAAATTACTGATGGTACACTGAAACTGTTCATTATTATCCAGGTGTACGCCAGCGAATATTTTGAGCCCGGCATACACGGCATCACAAAAACGGGACACTCTTTATCAACAAAGAGTTTACCAGACCAGGAGGATTTACTGAGTTATTGAATTGTTAGCCATTAGCTTTGGCGCACTACACGAGTCATTTACGTACAAAAGATTGTAAAAAACACCTTTCCACGTATTTTACAATTTTGTGCCATGAATCAACAGAGCACGCTTTCCGTCTTCAGCATTTGATTGCTTACCGGCACTGTCTGCTACTTCTGCTTTTGTTATGAGACAGTGCCGGACTACAAGTGCTGAGAATACTAAGTTCTTAGTGCTGTGCAAATTTTACTACAGAGCAGACTCTTCAGTTTAACAAACAGTCCTTCGGCATAGTGAAAGTAGTGACTTAGCACAGCTTTTTAAGTTTCATTGGCATTTGTATTCATAAAATAACTGGAGAGACAGAGACGGAGCGACGGCAGAAAAGGGAAATATAAACGAGTTGACCAGCGAACCGTGATTAATGAGTACAATTATTATAAAACAGCAGCGGCTAACGAGGCAATTCCATGGATAATATCCTTATATGTCAAACCAATACTTTTTTCATTAGTCAAGGAATTCACCGCATTTTATGGACGCCTAAGATTCATTACCCTGCTCACAAGCACCAGTTATTCGTCCCTAATCTCAGCCAGCTTAATCCAGTCAATTTCCGTCCTATTTCTTTAAGTTCAATTATAGTATTAACGTCCCATCTACGCCCAGGTCTCCCAAATGTTCTTTCTTTCAGGATTCCCCAACTAAACTCTACGTAATTGTCTTCGCCTCCATGCGTTCTACATGCCGCGCCTATCTCGCCCTCTTTAATCTGATCCCCCAAAAATACAGAACCCAGAATCCTTTTAAGCATCTTATTATCGAATACCCCATAGCCTATTTTATGATTAAAATGTACCCCTCAAAAGTGAAACTTAAATCGTGGTGAAAAATCGCATTTTTAAACACATGAATATTTATACTTTAAAGAAAAAACGTTTCAATTACGAAAATCGCTGCCAAATACACAAAAGACATACTCTTATGGAGATTTTAATTTCTTAGGAAGATTAAATTATTTATGGAAAAGGAAAACAGTAGTGCTAAACTGGATGAGGCATGAGATGATATTGGATGCAAGTTTCTTAAGTAGTGGCGGGATAAAACTATCACGACGCCTAAGTACGCCTTCCTCGCCGAATATAGGACGTGACTGCAACTTCTTACAGCATTTGGACCGGTACCTGTGTTTATGCGGATGGAAGGTGGGATTGATAAATGGTGGAAAAATTCGCATTACTCGTAAAAGAGGAAACAATATTCGGCAAACTACCAATATCAGATGGAGAGCGAGATAAACGAAAAGAAGTTACAAGATCAACTGCTGCCTTAACATTAGTGCTGGAGGTGTCATGTAGGTTTCAACAATGCAGTGCATCGCGATCACAAGTCTGAATTATTATCCGCTGCTGCATGGAGGAAGGAAGGCGTAAAACAGTGGCTGTTAGCAAAGGATGCACCATTTCCGGACGAACATTTGAAAAGGGAATTACTGCAAGCAATGTGGAGTGTGAGAAATGAGTACACTTCCTGTGTTGTTGATAAAATGGCAGAGCAAAAAGTGCGACCTCTTGCAAACTTCCGCCTTTTCAACACAAATTAAATCAATTTTGTTGTTTTGGAGTCAAATAGGTAAACAAAATGCTGTGTAAAACACAGTTCAAGGAGTCTTTTATAAGCAGGTTTGTAGACAATGAGGTCCATGCAGTTTAGGTCATCTAGTGGACCAATTATTGCTACCACGCAGAACACAATAAATATATATGGAAGGCAGACAATATACAGGATGATGATGGAAGCTGGTAGTGCGAATCGCCAGTTCCTTCATCAGTAGCTACACTGCCAACAGCCACCGAATAATAGCAGCAGCTACTCACAGGACAGGGCAGATATGACATGTGTAGAAACTTCATGTTAGAGATTCAGGAGATTCAGGCACTTCATGCTAGACATGAAGGCACTTCATGGTATACATGCAGATACTTCATGTTAGACACGTAGACACTTCATGGTATACATGCAGATATTTCATGTTAGACATGCAGGCACTTCATGGCATACATGCAGATACTTCATGTTAGACATGCAAACACTTCATGGTGTACATGCAGATACTTCATGTTAGACATGCAGACACTTCATGGTGTACATGCAGACACTTCATGTTAGACATGCGGACACTTCATTTTAGACATGGAGGCACTTCATTTATTTGATACAGCAAGTTCATTTGAAACGACAACATGAAGTGTAGTGCATTTAATGGTGTATGTGTAAATCAAACGTAAATTTTTATATAGGTGACAAAGTTAGAAAAATCGTTAGGTGTATCACTCTCGTTGTGTTTTATTTACAATTAAAAGGTGTTCTTTTGAGTCAAAACACAACTATCTTATGTTTTTATCTTTAAGTTGACGACATGTTTCGGCTTTTCCACTTGGCCATCTTTAGGTCACAAGTTCTATATAATTGAGAAGACTGTACAGTGTGAATCATAAATAAAATAATGTCCTAATGTATGATTCACATTATTTTATTTATGATTCACACTGTACAGTCTCCTTAATTATATACAACTTGTGACCTGAAGATGGCCCAGTGCAAAGGCCGAAGCATGTCATCAGCTTAAATAAAGATAACAACATAAGATAGTAGTGTTTTGACTCAAAAGAACCCCCTTTCAAGTTAGAAAAAGTTTTTTCGTAACACAATTTTCGCCCCAGATAACTCTACTGTTCTGTAAGTGTAGGGCTGTAAGTAGTGATCGGATATATTATACTACAAAATTCGTCATAAACGAATAAGACAAAGGGTAGTTTTCTTTGCTATGATGGTACGTATGAGGGGCAAGCTAGACTTCTGGAAATAGAGGGAGAGAGGCGAGTAACGTGAAACTGTGCGGTTGGGATTCCTAATTTTCACGAAACTTTTCCGTCCATGAGTGCGCTACTGAGGGAGTGTTTTATAAAAATAATGACATATTATTACGTTTAGCTTCCTGTGATATTTCGCATGACTGATGCAATACCATTCACTGTCGAGAGGCATCTTCTGTCCAGTTAGGTTCACTAGAAACGGCACGTGGACACACCAATGACGTATTACGAGTGAATTGTACTTTGTTTTTTAATAAGATGGTTTGATTAACGTAAATTGGGGGTAAAAAGGCCCTTATAACCAGTTCTCTGTATGATGTTAAGCGGAGGGGAAAATAGCGGAGGTATGCGGATATCAACAGAGTTACGAAGAAAGACTTATTCGATCCCCAAGAAAATATACACAGAAATCTTTTGCAGAATTCGAGTTTCGAAGAAATTCCACATTACTTTTTGTGAGGAAAGTAGTCTAGAGTAAATATCGACCCGCGTTTATCGACGAACTGGCGACAATATGGACGCGGTGCAGCAGTCTTTTGCATCACTTCTGCATACCGTCCGGTCGCAACGTTATGTTCACAATGAATACGCGGTTTACCATAGTGCAGTGTTAATATCGAAGCTCAACACAATAGCCATTTCTTTGAAGAAATGGCACTGTATTTGCCTCGTGGTATGATGTGGGCTGGAGAGAATGGAGGCTTGATTACCGGAACATGTTTGCTGATTTTTAGTGTGATGGAATTTATATGTGTATATTGCCCGATTTACTAATACCGGAGATTGTGTCTCTAGCCCCTTCTACAAGACGTAATTTTGCACCAGCCACGTGGGTACAAGCCTGCTATGCTGCCGACGTGTGTGTTTTTCCGAACAGTCAGTTTTCACTGCTCACTCTAAGACTTAGATCTCGTGGCTGAACTCCCAGAATTCCCGATACGAACAAGAGGGCCAAGAAAGTAGTTATAAGAGGATTAAGAATATATTTACAAGCAATGGAATTCAAATGGGGATTGAGTGTAAGTAAGTGAAGTGATGTGAAGTGTAGTGATGTGGAGTGAACTGACGTCATTTATGTGAAGTGATTTTCTTTTGAAGTGAAGTGAAATGAACCGAAGTGGGTTACAGTGAGGTTCTTGGGAACAAAATTACCATGTATATTAGGGTGACCTTATACTGAGGAGTAGTTTCTTATATTGCAACTATTTCATTTGGTGTGTATCTTGTACTGTGGTTGTTTTAACTTGTTAGGTAATGTGTGGGTTTTGTAATGTTGGGGTGTTTTGACAATTGTGTGGGTGTTTTGGTAATACGTGTAATTGTATTTACTGTGACTTGTATTGTTTGTACTATGTTTTTGTATTGTTTCGTTCATGTACATTTATTCCTATTTGTTTTGTCCGTAATAATGTAAAGACTACTGCCATCGAGTGAAAACTCAATTGCAGTAATAATAATAATAATAATAATAATAATAATAACTGCTTGTTACTTATCGTGAAAGCACAGCTTAGCACAATCCGCAAGAAGTCTGTTACTGAGTTGAAAGGAGAGAACTGCCGTCCGTTTAACCCCATTACACCAGTCCGACTGGCCTTTCGCCGCACTTGGCGACAAATGTAGTTACGTGATGATGGCGACGGTAACCATAACGATCGCGAGGACGTCTGCTACGTCGTAAGTAATCCAATTAAACAGCTCAATTTGTAACTACAAAGTTTCCATGCTAAACCTCTATTTTCCTCTTACTCCTTCCATACCACTCGAAAGGGAATTTGGCCACCCCTCTTCAGTGAACGAGATGAATGTAAACCTTTACATAAGTCTTCAGGTAAAATTAAAACGTAAAATATTCCGTGTGACTTAACACATGACTTAAGCATGTGTGCTGGTTTAGAGCAGTATTACTGGCTATAACTTGCCCATTATCCTGCAGGTGTTCAGTAAGATGATGCAAAGTATAAACAAGGCCGACAAAGTACGTGTAACGTGTCTTTGAGCCACTTTGGCGTAACCATCTTTGCCGTGGAAAAGCAATAAATAAGAGAAGTGTGTGTATCTCTGCATTCTTGCCTGAGCTATCCGGCATGCAAAACGAACGCCCCTCATTGCAATGTCATCCTATGGCCGGTCAGGCCATAGAATAACATATTTTTCCACATTATTTCAATAAAAGGCACGATTTGAGGGGAAAGATTTTCTCCACAAATGTTGTCTGAAATATTTCTCATTCTGGGAAGAATTCGGCGAAATATTGGCATAAATGTACAGAGGCCTTTGTGTAAAGAAACAGTAGTTTTTGCCAGATTTTAATGACGTTTGAATATATATATACATGTATATATAGTGTACATATTACTTTTTTCCATACCAACTGTGTTTTGTGTTTCTGTACTTCTTTATGTAAGTTATAAATTATTTCCGATAGGAAGTCATTGTGCTACCAAAATATGAACTGTAATGAATTTAATAACTCTCCAACAAGATGCGATTTATTCAGTTTATTACATTTCTGTAGGCAGCGCTACATGTTTCGGGTGTTGACACCCATCATCAGGAGCTGGTACAACTTTAATTACAGCTTCTGGTATTGATTAACTGCAATGAATAAAATACACTGTATTAATACTAATATATAATTTAAAATTCTAGATTGATTACATTGAATGTTACTAGCCTTGATGAATATGACGCATAAAATAATGGTGGATGGTTAAAAGCAGTATTTTTAAATTATGTACAAAAATATAGAATATATAACTATATATATACATAATTTAGTTAATGTTGAAGTTCTATCGGAAAATGCAATAAACAAAGTCAGTTAATACTATTGTGTTTATACCTGAATTAATTATTTTAAAATACTTCGGGAATAACACTATTGAGATCAAAAGGATAGTCTTTACATACCCGAATCTACTACCATCCGATCTCTGAACTGTAATCTTCTTTACGTAGTTTTTTTGTTTTATTATAAGTTAAGTCACTTTTCATGTGGAGCATATGTATCTGAAAAGAAACTATCACACTTGAAGTAATTTTTAGTAATTTTTAGCTTAGCATTTATTTAATATTTCACCTACAGTAACCTTATCGATTCGATATCTACTTGGCAGATCAAAAGTAATCGTGAGGTCGAACTGAATTTAAAGTTTCATATACAAGCACTTTATATCAAAAGTAGTCGCATGTATTTCAGCTTGATTAAAATGACATTGGAGTAATAATACTGAACTGCATAGTATACAAAATTATGAAATGGCGAGTACAGTGCTGCCACACTGAAGGTTTAAAATGCATTTTGACTCTTCCGGATGAAGACATACAATCAGACGAAACACATCCTGATCATCATCATCATCTTCCTCCATGGATTAGGTCGTTTGACCTATTCCGGCATCGACGCGTTGCCATCGTTTCCTGGGGCGTCCGCGATCCCTTCTTCCTCGGGGTTTGTAGGTGAGGGCGTGTTTCGGAAGTCTGGTGTTGTCCATTCTTTCAAGGTAGTTGATCCAATTTTGTTTATATTTGAGTCTCACGTCTTGTATTCCAAAGATCTCTAGTTCTTGTCTTATGTCTTCTCTTCTTATTTTGTCCAGTCTTGTGTATCCTGTAACACTTCTTAGAGCAGTATTACTGGCTATAACTTGCCCATTATCCTGCAGGTGTTCAGTAAGCACTTCTTAGAGACTATTCCTTTAAAGCAGCACATGCTTCACGTCCGAAATTTCAAAGGGGCCAACTGTGACAAAACGCGCTATAGGGTGGTTGCAAATTTAGGGAGAGATTGTCAGTAAGTAAACGAACAACGTTGAAATTTGACTAGACACGTCTGATTTCAAGAAGTTAAATGATGTGGAATTAAAGAAAGAAAATTACGTTAAATCTCGAACATTTATATATCAAAGATGTGTATAAAATGGACAGTATCGAGAGCAGTTCTTCTGTGACGTAACAGACCGATCGTGGCTAGGCCGCCTAAATTTTGATGTTTCTAGACAACATAAAATTTGGCATAAATGCGGTAGGACTCCTCTGAACGAGTAATCATCTCGTCACAGAGGCCGCTATCTACAATACTCACCACCAGCACAAGAGACGAACATCCATTCTCTCAGTGGGATTCAAACCCGCGATCTCAGCAATACAGCGGCCTCAGAATTATGCCTCAGACTGCACGGACATTGGAATCGGCTCTAGTTCATCATTAGTGGGCCTCTTTTCAATTCACCATTGTGGAAAATATACAGAATTAAGACAATCTGTGACAATTTCCATTTACGTAACGCGATTACATCTTTACTGCATGTGCTGCCTGTACCAGAGACACAGAGGAACTACACAGCACCGTGTTTGCTAATTACCCGTCATCTTAACGCATAATTTACTTTGACGTAGCGAGACCTGTCTAACAGTTAGTTCGGTTTATATCTCACGCAGCTTAACATTTAAATGCAACCCAGTCCTTGATTTACGTCCGTTAGTATTACACATTTTTTCCTTAACGTCCCTTACCGATTTACACAATTTCTTAATTTGCGCTGTCCACCTTTCGGTTTAACGACCTTTGGCTGGCTGCATTCTGTCACGCTAGCCCTTTATTTCGGACGGTAATTTGGTTTTTAAATATCGCTTTTTTATTTACACCCACGTTTTAAGGAAAGCAACTAGGGCGTAAAACAATGGTTGGGTAAAGTGTAAAATCAACTGAATATATTTTTATCATGTGGAATTCCTAATGTAGGATCCGCTGAAAGTAACACTACTGCTAGTAACTAAGACTGACTTAGACGAGTGTAATACCGCTCGCAGACAAAAAAAAACCTTTTTGGAAATGGAATATAACAATGGCCGTGGAACGTAATATTGAGGCACGATTGTCCAACCATTGTTGCAGCGGAAAAGCAAAAAGTATTATATATTAAGAGAGTGTGTTTGTAGCCTTAGGTATCCAGCACGCAACACGCATGCGCCACATTATCCCATAAATGATAGGGTTTTCGGAAACAAAGTTACGGAACACAAAACGAGGGTTTTAATTTTCTCTACGCATTTTTTTTTTCTGAAAAATTTCTCACTTTGACAAGAACTGAAGGAGATATGATCATAAATGTATATCGGTCTCCATGTACAGTCAAATTTTGATTAAACGCTCCTTTCATCTAGGATTTTCGAAAAAACATTCATCAAATTTCATGAAAATCCGTCCTGTGTTAGCCGAGTCGTTCCATAAGGACGGACAGAGATGACAATGGTAATAGTCGCTTTTCACAATTTTACCAACGCGCCTAAAATACTTCATTACTCTTAAAGAGCATATACATTTTGAAACCTATTGTTTTTTATATAAAATTCTTATGAATATTTTTCTATATCCTACATTTAAATTATGGCCCTTCTTATCCATCTTGGGGTAATCATATTTTACAAAAGAAAAACTCTTAATTTCTGAAATGATTAACAGACATTTATACAAATATCTGCCTCGATTTACATTTTAATTATTTCTCTTTCGACATGAAAGAATGAGCGCATTTAAGATTATTTCCCTACGTCGTTTGAAAATGTGTTCGCGTTTAGAGCTGTCACAAAATACCAAAGAGCTAAATACACTCATCCTTACAAATCTAAAATAAAACTGATGTTACGTGCTGATATATAAGCAATGTATGTGTAAGAAACAGTTGAGGAGAATATTTGGACCTAGGAGGACGAGGTAACGGGGGAATGGAGGAGACTGCATAACGAGGAGCTAAATGATTTGTACTCCTCACCCAATATTGTGCAGGTGATAAAATCGGGAAGAATGAGATGGACTGGGAATGTGGCGCATACGGGTGAGGAGAGGGGGTGTATAGGGTCTTGGTGGGGAAACCGGAGGGAAGGAGACCACTGGGGAAACCTAGGCGTAGATGGGTGGATAATATTAGGATGGATCTCCAGGAGGTGGGATGTGGGTATATGGGCTGGATTGGGTTGGCCCAGGATAGAGACAGGTGGCGGACGCTTGTGACTGCGGTAATGAACTTCCGGGTTCCGTGAAATGCGGGGAATTTGTTGACTAGCTGCAAACCAGTTAGCTTCTCAAGAAGGACTCTGCACCACGGAGTAAGTAAGTATGTGTAAGAAACAGTAACGTTTAATTACTGACTCTTGGCTTTTTTAACGCAGAATTACCGACCATTCGATGTCGTTAAGGATAAAACCAAACGATGGATAATCAACTTATGCCTCGACCTACGCCCAAACGCTACACAGTCTACATATTACACAAAACCGTCATTTCTAAGTGTCGCTGTAGGATAACAATGCACAACAGTGGATCAATAGCAGGGTTATCTGTGCAAACTGTAGCTAAAGGTGAGACCTGTCAGGTTTACAGTTCCATTATCCAATGGACTGGTGTTTAATAACGCCAATGGCACTAGAAACAATGCCAAATGTACACTTGACCAGAGGTGACATATCGCTACCAGCTCGTGCATGGAATCGCGTGAATTGGTGTAGTTCATTAAGCACTGTAAGTTTGACAGTAACAGAGTTGGCCTTGTTGTGGCTCGCACACAATATTTGCTGGCTTCTGTATGACCAAGAATTAAGTAGTGCTTCTCGCGACAGGTCCATATCTTTACCAAAAGCGTTTCCTTCAGAGAATACCATCTACTGCTTCCTGTTTAAACTTACAGTATATTTGCTTTTCCTTAAAGTTATGCAGTAGCTGCTTACGTCTTCTTCTTGGTATTCTCCGGTACCTTTCATCTTTTATTCTATCTCTCCAACTTTCTTTCGTTCAATATCGTGTTTTAGAAGGCAGTTCCTACGCAATATGCTATTTTTCCTGTGTTTTACTGTAAGTAGGGCGTTTCTTGTGTTCTTTGCTGTATATAATAATTCTTCATGTTTTACACCATCAGTACAACTGATCTTCTCCAACCTTCTCCATTACCACATTTCAAAATGTTCGAGATATTTATGACGTACTTTCTCAAGTGTCCAAATTTCAGCTCAGTACAATGCAATGTAACAATTCAATAATTTCTTTCACAAATTGAAGTCCAATTTTCTAGTGAATAGAGTCATGGGCTTTTTGGATGCTGCTTTTGCCATAAGAACCATGAATTTAATTTCAAGCCTACATCCTGCATCATTATAAACAAGTATAATGTACACACATATATGTACATATACCAATAAAATAATCACAGATAAATATAGTCTTAATAAAACGCAAACAGTTAATCGAGGTTTCCAGCGCAACCAAGATTTCAGCAGCGTCTGGTTGGGTAACTTCCTTCCGACGTTTCGAACAAATGTACCTCATTCATCCTCAGGGTTATGAATTCATTCACGGACACACAAACCTGAAGGTAAAGGCTGTACACACCTTCGAAAGTCGGGAAGAAACTCCCCAACCGCAAGAAGAAACAAGCCACAGAAAGTGATTCCTCAATTAGAAAATAGGTGTGCAAAAAATAAAATTTTAAGCTGTGGCTAATTTTTGGTGGGTAAAGCAACAACCTTGCCGCTATACTGGCCGTACTTATCTTTCGCTGCATCGTGCTTGTTTTCTTTCTTTCTTTCTCGCTTGTTACACAAGCGACAAACAAGTTAGGTCCTATTATAATCGTTTCACTAACATTGAAATGGACGTTGTGTAAAACACACTGTTTCTCTCTCTCTCTCTCATTTACACACACAAACGCGCGCACGATTCAAGCTGCACGGTTAGCAACAAATTTTCCGCTGTCCTACGCTTTTAACATATGAACTGTACAAATTTTACATTAAATAAGTTAATAATTTTCGATAACAATACAAAATATCTCTCTATATATTAACACAGAAATAAGTCATTTCAGCCATTTCAGTGCTAATGCGGTCTTAAACTAAAGATAACGGAAAATTTCCCTATGAACAAAATGTTCAAAATAGCTGATGTCCCGGCTGAGATTCGATATTCCCACCTCTCGATTACAAGCCTAAACCATTAGAGCTACACAAATTGCTCCGTGGTAAACTGCCAAATGATATTTGCCTGCATTATGACAGGCAAAACAGTAAAATCACAGAATTTTTTGACAACCTGTCAGATATAATTATACTGCTAATTTGTTCATAACTGATATTCACACCGCAAGACACTTCTAAATCAAAACGATGAGCCAGTTTTCATCTACGCAAATTCCTTTCGCAGCCTGCTCATCACGAAACATCAAGAGGCAAAGAAAATATTTCTAGTTACCGGGGTGCTGATAAGTCCTTAGCCCGACCAGGAAGGAAACAAGCTCGGAAGAATGTCAGGGACCCACGCGATTTCAACAAAATTGACACCCGAGCTGTCATCAAGTTTTTTTCTTCAAAGTAAGGCGCCGAATGAAATTCACGCCATTCTGACAGAAAAATTAGCATGTTTCTTTCCTGGTTGGGCTAAGGACTTATCAGCACCCCTGTAGTAAGGAAGTAAGTATATATATATATTATTTAATTTTGGTTCCTGTATTTACGCAATTGAAATTCGTCTTGTCAAGTAAAATCATCAGCGTATTCGATAACCAATAAGCAACGTGTGCACTTGACAAAATCTTTATTACACTGTACAGCACTAAATATTATATTAATTGTAATGACATCCATTAACATGTATTATTTTTTTCAGTGACATGTGATGGCACATTAGTTAATTATCCTAACTTTGTTATGGGAAAATATTTGTTCAGAAATTATGAGAATTTTACCTAAGTCATAAACTACACACCCAACTGAGATGTGTGAATAAGAAGAATAACGAGAATAAAACTGGCAGTTACGCCTCCTTTGACGTTCATAGGGCCGTGCCTCGCAATATTATTCCTATAGTAAAACCAACTAGATGCACCATTTATGAAATTTATTTATTTTGGAATGGCACACTACATGTCAAACAGATACTGCTGTCTGCTTGCTAGAAAGCAGACAACAGTATTTGTTTGACAAATGTTTGTTGCTGTATGTACAGACGGAAAGACCGCCCGAAACATGTAGAGTGCCATTCTAAAATAAATAAATTTGATACATTGGTGCATGTTGCTGGATTTACTATAGGAATAATATTACGGGTTCTTGTTATTTGTCGTAACAGCACAAATAGTGCCAAGGCCGCCCGTTTTTTTTTTAGGTTTAGCGATCACGCACAATTAGACACAGCCGGTAGGACGCTTCTGAACGAGTGATTAGCTTCTAGCAGAGGCCGCAATCTGCGCAACACACAGCAAACACGTGCGAAGAACATCAATGCCTTCAGCGGGAGTCGACCCCGCGATGTCACAAATCAAGCGGCTACAGATCTCCTCCTAAGGGTTCACGGCCACCGGGATTGACAGTTTGGCTATACCGAGCTGAAGGGATCAGGTAGACTCCGAGATGTTAATAACCTAAAAGAACAACAGAATGAGAAGCACATAATATTTGCAAGCAGTTTATTTCAGACATATGGCTTTATCGCGAAAGAAGACCTCTATTCCCGCAAATGTTTGTGTCTATGAATCCTTCATTGTGTCGGTCGTCACTCTTATTCCCTCCTCAGTCTCAGCCGTGTTCCTGTAATTCTGCCAGATTCGAACTAACTTTGTTCGCTTTACTCACTGAAGAATACCAGAACACGAAGCTCTGCAACCTGTTGACGCTGGCGGATCGCTTCGACTTTCCATCATCATAAAGCGGGTCGCTTGCGGTGCCGGCGTAGCGAAATGAGCAAAAGGTTTCCGACAAAGAAATAAGAGATGATTAAGTAGCAGGCACACACACACACACACACACACACACACACACACATATATATATATATATATATATATATAGTTGCACATTTAGTTGAAAGTCAGGACGTATTCGGTGGCGCAGTTAGTTGAGGCACTGCGCTACAAGCTGGAAGTTCGCAGGTTCGATTTCCGATGGAGTCATTGGGAGTGTTCATTGACTTAATCGTTCTGGTCGCAAGAAGACCCTCTGTTCGATTCAGCCTCGAACAGGAATAAGTACCAGGGGTGCCTCCTGGGAGTAAAGGCGGTCGGTACCTAGGGCTGACAAACTTGCCACCTTCCTGTGCAGATTTTTTGGAAAGTTTTGGAATTTTAATCTCCTGGTTCCCTAAGGGCCATCCAGACCTGTAATGGGATAGTTTTGCCTTTACCTCAAGTCACAGACGTAGCAAATTGCACTTATTTCAAACATTGTACATTAATAATAGTGGAATTTTTGTCTGATTTCAGTACAAAGGGTTGTCTGAGGAGTCTTTAGAGTTTTTCATCACACTCTTTAGCTGAATTTATGAGTTTGGTTTCCGTGTCTAATTTGTAAATATCAGTCTTGCAACTTGAAGAATGAATGCCTAAAACAGCAGGAAAGTTTTCTCTGGCATGTCAGAAAGACAAATTAATTTGTAGAATTTTTATACCTGATAATGTTGTCTCTCCCAGCCGCATGTTCTGCCATATGCTTTAAACATTTGCTGAACGAAAGTTAAAGTAGCTTTGAAACTTTCAGACACGCTCCCATAAAGGTGTTCTATACTTCAGTTAGTGTCAATACCTTTCACAGTGTCGTTTGTCTGTTATCCTTTTACATCCATTTGCCTCTGCACCATAACCTGATCGGTGTCAATGACAAGGTTTTTGCGAACGTTCGGATTACGTTTATTCACTTGCGAAAATTCCCAAACTTTGAAGCAAGTTGGTTTTGTAGGTGTTGAGTGATGTCAATGTATTCGTCCTTCAGCTTATACCAATCGTCTGTTGAGGTGGAAGATTACAAAATATTTTTACAGGGCGAAAAGTAAAGTGGGTATTTTTGTAAATATGTTTGTGCAGCAAGTTCAGTTTCGTTTCAAAGGATTTCATTCCTGAAAACACGAAACGGAGAGCTTTGTGTTTTCCTTGAAGTTTCTTTTTGACGCCATTAAGATAAGTTGCTTTGTCCACAACAAAATGCGAGACCCACGATAAATTTATTATAAAATAATTTTTTTAAAGGATTTTTCGCTTTTCTCGCATGTAAACATGTATTTCACTTTGCAAATGAAAAATTTACTACACTGTACTCAGTCATGTCACTGCCGAGCATTAGGCATAGTCACATATAATGCGACTTCAGACAATGTTGAAACGTAAAACATTTTGAGTAAGTGACCAACTTGATGCACAATTACGTTATATAATGCGCTTATTATTATAATCCTCTACATGTCTCGAGCAACTCTGTGCTCATCATCAGGAGGTCAAATTGTATTAATACAGCATCTGGTGTAGTATTCTCTGTAACAGAATACTATACCAGATGTAAGAGAATACTTTAGCAGATGTTGTATTAATACAATTTGACCTCCTGATGATGAGCACAGAGTTGCTCGAAACATGTAGAGGATTATAGTAATAAAAGTATTACAAAAAGTAATTGTGTATGAAGGTGGTCATTTACCCAGAGTTGTGCCGGGATGCACCGTCAGCAAAACTTGTAACATTTCGTCGAATTTAGTTCACTGCTTAAATTAGGGTGTACAACTTCTTTCATCTCCACACAAACGTAGGTTACTAGCAGATTCGTCTTACTAGGCCGGTTGTAGGAGTAATTTATACTTCTGCCACCACTGGTTGTCACACTTGTCAATCTTTTCCCAACCAATTCCGGGTCAAAAACGGTTTCCTTTGCTTTGCCTGTCGAAGTGTGTTCAAGCCGCATAAACTAGCAAGAACTTGATAAAACAGAAAGGCAATCTCATCGTTATGAATAAATACGAATTGCACAGTTTCTATAATGTCATTCCTTTCATATTTTGCGAGTGCGTAAAAATCAAATTGTTTTTACCTGCAATTGAATCTGTCCGAATAAATGTGTTCCCAGTTCTGGTACATGTACAAGTTCGGACAGAGAGGCTGACGGCTTGGAACATTTATTTCTTAACTGGTCACACGTTTCAGCTGCAGGAACAAAACGAAGATTACTGCGGAGATTGCCGCCACAATGTAACTGGCCTAAAAACAGCCCATTAAAAATGCTTAACTCCTTTAAGGAGTTCTGTCGATTGTCCAAAAAACTTTCAGCTGACTGTTTATTTTTCCTAAGTCAAACAGTTTGATGTCTTGAAATATTCTATTCTTCTACGTGAACACATCTTCAGCTACAGTTAACAAACATCGCTTCATAAATTCAGAATATGTAAAGGGCCGTTTTCCTTTCCCATTTACTCCTGCCACAATGTAACTGGCCCAGACAGTCGATGCACTATAACTGCTTTGTTTCTTTAAGACATTATGTTGATTGACCTAAAAGCTCTCAACTGGCTACTATTTTTCCTTTGTTCGCCAGCTAATTCATTACATATTCCTTCGTGCTTTTGTTCGTAATGACGTATGCTGCATATGCTTCTGTGAGATATAAGCCAAATGGCTTTATTGGCACCCCACCGATTTTCCGTTTCCTCCACGCCGTCCTTCACTGTATTCAACACTAATACAACACACTAATTTCAAGTCCTACTCACGTTACCATAACAAGTACTGCTACCGTGTTTATGGTTCGAAGAACACCAGGAACTCAATTATTACACCAACCACTGCACATATATAAAATTTGTAAAATTTACACATTAAAACATTAAAAACGCTCCAACATGTTTCGGTCCTAGGACCATCATCAGGGGGCTATATATTTCCTTGCTAAAGTCACACTAGTAATAGTCACAGATTAATTTCGCTGTACCAGTTGGGTGATGTGGCAGCATGCCGTGTTGTGTAATGTTATGTTGCGA
>Ga0123353_10004479_pt1 | contig 18005 bp, 15 predicted proteins | sample TergutLab28metaG_3_FD_92763 | JGI IMG/M metagenome (GOLD analysis project Ga0123353, IMG submission 92763) | Labiotermes labralis P3 segment gut microbial communities from Petit-Saut dam, French Guiana - Lab288 P3 | ecosystem: Host-associated > Arthropoda: Insects > Digestive system > Gut ... | reverse complement strand
ATATAACCCCAGTTCGCGCAACCTGAATTTACACACGGCATATCAATGCCGTGGATTGAACGTCGCGATGTCGCGACATCGCAACGATTTTCCATCAACGTGCTCGACGGTCGAGCGAAAAAAGGAGAAAGATTTTATCATGCGCTCAGGGAAACAATGGCATATCGTATTGGCGGCGGCTGTCGTGATGGCCTTGTCCGGTTCGGTATCGGCAGTTCACGCACAAACGAGTAGGCCGGAAAAACCACCGGAGAAACCAACCCAATCGCCACAGGAACGACCGGGGCCGGGGAGTGAGAGACGGCCTGGTGACAATCATAATCAGACGAATTCGGAAAATCACAGGCCAACATGCAAGTGCAAGCATGGACGCTGCAAATCCGGGGCTTGCCAAGTTGCGAAATGCAAGGATGGGACATGCCAATGCACGCCTACAGGAAATGGATGTGTATGTGGGGGACCAACACAAATTATTATAATCCGGAAGCCTCCGGAACCGTCTAAGGACCCGACAAAGGTGGACCTCCACAACATAGCGTTAGATCCGAGGCGAAACATAAATCAACGGAAGCAAGCGATTGGAGAGTTGGACGACCCGGGTCTGCTCGCCAATGTCGCGAAAATGATGGGGGGGACTAAAGATGACGACAAAAAAATTGCGGAGATGGCGGTGACAAAACTGTTGAGGGCCCCGGAATCGCTCGTCGATATTGCGCTAAACGCCAGACGGGAAGATGTGAGCCAAGCGGTGCTTCAGACGCTGAGGGACCAGAACTCACTTGCCGCTGTCGCAATATACGTTAAACGCGATAAAGCAAATGTCGGAATAGCGGCGGTTGAGCAACTGAGGGACAAGGATTTACTTGCCCAGGTTGCGATATACGCCAAGTGGGAGAGTATAGGTCTGGCGGCGGTGAGAAATCTGAGGGACCAGGATTTACTTGCCGAAGTCGCAGTAAGTGTCGCATGTGATGGAATGGAATGCGATAACGTGAAGTGCTGTAACTGTAAATGCGGTAACGTTACATGCGACAGGGCGAAATGCAGCCACACGTGCGTGAACGCTACATGCAGGCAGGACACATGCAATCACAATAAACGTGCTGACATTCAATGCAATAGAGAGAAGGTCGGTTTGGCGGCGGTAGAAAAACTGAGGAAACAGGAGTTGCTTGCCGAGGTCGCGAAAATTGCCGAGTTCGAGAGCATCTGCCTCGAAGCCGTGAAAAATCTGATCAATGCGGAATTACTTGACGATGTCGCGAAAAACGCCTGGCTGGCGAACGTGTGCGATGCGGCGAAAAAACGGATGGACAAGGAGAAAAAGTAGTACAATGGGAACATGACAAAAAGCACCGATTTGCATTACGCGACCTGGCCGACGGCGTGGGGGCCGATGGGGGGCGTTTGGGGGCCTGACGGTCTGGAGCGGGTGGTGTTGCCGCACTATCAGCCGGACGAACTGGCGGCGCTGTTGGCGTGGGAGCATCCCAAGGCGGTCAAGGACGATCGGCCGTTCGAGGCGCTGATTTCGCGCTGCCGGGACTATTTCAATCGCAAACCCGTGGATTTTGTGGACATTCCCTGCCACATGCCGGTGGAGGGGACGCTGGCGTTTCGGGTGTACAGCCAGTGCCGGCTGATTCCGCCCGGCCAGACGCGAAGCTACACGCAACTGGCGACGCTGATCGGCCAGCCCGACAGCGCCCGGGCGGTCGCGTCGGCGCTGGGGCGGAACCATATTCCGCTGGTGATTCCCTGCCACCGCGTCCGCTACGCGGACGGCCGGCTTGGCGGTTTCACCGCCCCCGGCGGCGTGAGCGTCAAGCAGCGGCTGCTGGACGTGGAACGCGGCATGGCGACGTAGCGTGGCGCGGGCGTCTCGCCCGCGTGTCTCGCGGGCATCCTGCCCGCGATGGCTGTGCGAAAGCTTTGATATTCTTCACTGCGCCAGCCGTGCGGAACGGTTTGCGAGGGCAGGATGCCCTCGCGACACGCGGGCGAGACGCCCGCGCCACGTTTCACGCGAACTGCCGCATCACGAAGGCGACGGTTTCCTGGACGTGCCGGTCCCAGTAGTCCCACGTGTGGTCGCCGGAGAATTCCTCGTACTCGTGCGCGAGGCCCAAGGCCTGCAAATGGGCGTGGAATTCGCGATTGGAGTCGAGCAGGCCGTCCTCGCGGCCGCAGTCGATCCGCATCGCCAATTCCCGCCCGGCGGCGGCGTGGGTTTTGGCCAGATCGAACAGGTTATATTTTTCCGGCGGGAGGATGTCGAAATATGCGTCGCGGAAATCCTGTGTGCGAGTGTGCAGAAAGCCCAGCGCCCCGCTGTGCGAACAGGCCGTGCGGAATTTGTCCGCGTGTCGCATCGCGAGCATGAGGGCGCCGTATCCGCCCATGCTCAGTCCCGCGACGGCCCGGCCGATGCGATCGGGGATCGTGCGGAACGTGGCGTCGATGTAGCCGATCACGTCCTGGATGATGTGGTCCTCGTACGCCCAGCCGGCCGGCCGCGGGTCGTTGCAGTACCAGCCCCGCAGGCTCGCGGGCATGACGACGGCGAGATGGTGCGACTCGACGTAGCGTTCAATGCTCGTCCGCCGCGTCCAGCCGGTATGGTCGTCGCTGAGCCCGTGCAGCAAATACAACACCGGAAACGGTTTCGACGTCGAGGTCGGCAACACGACCATCATGCTCGCGCACTGCTGAATCGACGCGCCCCAGAACCGGATTTCATGCAGGGACATTGAATTCTCCTTGTAGCCGCGAATCCCGCGAACTTCTTTTTCGCGGGGATGATGGGAGGATGATACGAGATGTGGCGTTTGGATACAACGCCGCGTCACGGCATCTCGTGGAAGAAGCGGCTGCCTCGGGGCATCCAGTTGTCGCCGAGGGAGAAGACGACGCGGCTGGAGCGGCCGACGATGTGTTTTTCGGGAATCGCGTAATGGATGCTGTCGAAGTAGCGGCAGTCGCGGCTTTGGTCGCGGTTGTCGCCCATGAGAAAGTAGGCGCCCTCGGGCACCGTGAACGGTCCGAACGACCGGATCACGCCCTGCCATTCGCGGTTGCCCCATGGGTCGTGAAGCCGGTTGCCGTGGTCGTCCACAGCCGGCTTGGCGGATTTCGCCAGCGGCAGGAACGCCACCAGGTGCTCCACACCGCCGAGGTTTTCCGTGTAAAATTGGTACAGACTCTGAAACGGTAACGGTTCCAGCAGCCCCTTTGTGGAGTCGGGTTTCCTGGCGGGCGTGTACGTCAGTTCCTTGCCGTTGATAACGAGTTTGGACATTCCCGGCGTGGCGGGGTCGTGGCTGTAGTCGCGCAGTTCGATCGTGTCGCCCGGCAGGCCGATCACACGCTTCACCAGCCGCGTTTTGCCCGTCCAGTCGGTGCTCTCGGTGGGGTGCTTCCAGATCACGATGTCGCCGCGCTGCGGATGGTCCCACCGCGCGATCCGCCAGAGTGTGAAGGGCACTTTGAGGTCGTAGGAGAGTTTGTTGACGAAAAGGCGATCGCCGACCACGATAGTCGGCTGCATGGACCCGCTGGGCACGTCGTTCCAGTCCGCCAGCGACGACCGTAGCGCGAACACCACCACGAAGAACACGATCGCCGACCAAATCCACCGCGCAAACGCCCGGGCATACTCCTTCGGCGTGCGAGGCTTAGGCCGCTCCTTTTTGCCCTTCTTGCCCGTGACGGTTTTCTCGCCGTCGCGTCCCTGGGGTTTGTTCTTGTCGTCGGATTTATTCTTCTTCATGGTTGTCTCAATCCCCTCATCGTGTACTCTCCACAAACAGGGAAAGTTCCGCCGGCAAACGTGACGTGCACCTTTACGGCGGCGGTTTTGCAATCGCCTCCTTGATGTTTTGCAACAGCGTCTGCATATCGTCCAGGTACGCGCGGAGGGCGGTTCGGCCTGCCGGTGTGATGCGGAAGCGGGACTGGACCTGTTGGCGGAGCACGTGCTTTCGCCGCCGGATGTAACCGGCGTCTTCGAGAATCCGCAGATGGAAATGCAGCGAGCCGTCCGACAGGCGACACTGTTTGCGTAACGTGACAAAATCCTCGGCCCCGCCCGCCAGCAGGGCGGCGAGAATCTGTAGCCGAATCCGGCTTTCAAACGCGCGGTCAGGTGTTGTGTCAGGCTCCACGGTTTCCCCGAAGTTGCACGTGCATGATGCCGGCGGTGACAAGTGTCATCAAGACGGTCGACGCGGCGACCAATGTTACCGCAAGGTTGTCATAAGGCAAAAAATACATCGTCGGACACATGGTCGCGAAACCCAAAGCCGTGCCCAGATGGTAGCGACGTGCCCGTCCCGTCATGCCAATACAAAGGAACAAAACCGTGACCCAGAAAAAGATCACGGTCATGAGCAACGGGCGCGCGGCCCCGGTCTTCAAGCAAATCACGGTCGAGCCGAAGAAGGCAAGCACAAAAATGGCCGTCAGTCGTGTATCCAACGCGAAGACCTTGGCGGCGAGTGGATGTTCTTTCCGCCACACGCGATTGCGCAGCCACTGCAAGACGGAGCCCACCGTCCCCACAAGAGCCATCGGCAGCGCGCCGACGGTCATCAGCCAAACCCCGTCGTCCTTGGTGAAAAACAGCGACCACACACACCAGACGCCCGCCAGCGCGGCGGTGGCCAGACCCAGCCGAACATACGCGCGGTCAAACGGCAGTTCACATTCCAACACCTCTCGAACGGCATCCAAGTCCTGCTGCATCTTGTCCACATCGTCGGGCCGTATGTTGTCCATCGGCGTCTTGTTCACATCGTTTTGTTCCATGATTTTTCTCCCGGTTACTTTAGTTACTAAAGTAGCTTTAATTATTAAAGCACCGTCACCGGTTGTCAAGGGGTTTTTCCGGTTCGTAGCCTCGGCAGGGGCGCCTTGGGGTGCCCAGTGCCCGTACTCGGGCATGCCCTGGGGACAGATGTCTTTTGATCTTCTAAAATCGTGCCTGACGCCACGGGCCGAGGTCACACCGTCACGCGAAGACGGCATCGAACGACGCGCACATTCCCCTGTTCGCGCCGTTCGAAGCCGCACAGGCACGCATGTCCGTCCTCGGCCAGTGGCGTCAAGGGAGCGGATTCGGCAGGCCGTTGTAATCAGCGGCACGCGGCGTTATCCTACCGTGGACGAGCCGCAACCATGGCCACGATGTTGGCTTTGACCGGCTCCGCCAAGCCCGCCCGTGCCGCCAGCACGGCGGCAAGGTGCGGGTCGCTCTGGGCGGCCTCTTTGGCCCAGGCGGTGAGTTTCACGGTGAGCGGTTCACCGGCGGATTCGCAAGTATCGCATCGGTTAGCCTCTGCGAAAATGTCACAAGGTTTTTCGACGACCTTGTGTTACGCTCTGTGTTTCTCTGTGGTAAAAAAATCGCGAAAATTCGCGTAATTCGCGGTAAAAAGGAAGAAATCGAATGTCCGAAACTATCTATGACGTGGCGATTGTCGGTGGCGGGCCCGCGGGGTTGGCGGCGGCGTTGTATGCGGCCAGGGACCGGTACAGCACGCTGGTGATTGAAAAGAACGGCCTGCCGGGCGGGCAGATTATGCTGACCGAGCACGTCGAGAATTATCCGGGCATCCAGTCGATTTCCGGTTTTGATTTGATCGAGGGCATGAAGCAGCAGGTGGAGGCGTTTGGGGCGAACATCGCCACCAGCCGGGCCGTCACGGGGATGAGCCGCCGCCACGACGGCGTGGTGCACCTGGAGATCAACAAGGGCGAGGAGACGGTCGCCGCCCGCACGGTGATTCTCGCCCCCGGCAGCGACTACCGCCAGCTTGGCGTGCCCGGCGAGGCCCCGATGCGCCAGGCGGGCAAGGTCAGCTACTGCGCCACCTGCGACGGCGCGTTTCATCGCGACAAAAACATCCTCACCGTCGGCGGCGGAAACACGGCCGTCGAGGACACGATCTACCTCGCCACGCGGTTCGCCAAGAGCGTGACGATGGTCCACCGCCGCACCGAATTCCGCGCCCAACGCGTGCTCGTGGACGAACTCAATCAACTGACACGCGAAAAAAACGTGACGATCAAAACGCCGTTCGTGGTCGAGCGGATCGAGCCGACGGCCGACGGCGACGCGATCGACTTTGTGCGGCTGCGGCATGTGGAGAGCGGCCGGACGGAGGACCTTCGCGTCGATGCCGTGTTCGCGTTCGTGGGCATGGTGCCGAACACGGATTTCCTCGCCGGCCTGGTGCAGCGGGACGCCAACGGTTACATCGCGTGCGACCCGGTGACACTTCGGACGACGATGCCGGGCGTGTTCGTCGCCGGCGACTGCCGCCAGCAGGCGGCCATGCAACTCGCCACCGCCACCGCCGACGGCGTGCTCGCGGCCATGATGGTCAAGGAATACTTCCGCAACCCGACGACCTGGGCCCACGCGGCGATGAAAAATGGCACCGAGGGGTGGTGACGACAACGAGACGTGGATATGGCTTGCCTCTTTGCGCTGTAGGGTGTTGTGGAACCAAAAACGTTTCGAGTTGCACAACATTCCACAGCGCAAAGAGGCAAACCATTGCGAAGCGTTTCTCGACTACCCTGTGCTTCTGTGGTGAAAAAACTCGCCCTCATCGCGCACCATCGAAAAGAGCGTCCGGGTCGATCAGGGCATCGGGTATTTGGCCGTCACTGTTCCGGGCGTCGGCCGCGCCTTGCTCCTTCAGCCATGCCACGGCAGCGACTTGCCTTCTCGCGGCCGCCCAGGACATCGGCGTTTTGCCGTAGTCATCCGTGGCGTTGATGTCCGCGCCGTGTTCCTTCAGCCACTTCATGGCCGCAACGTGGCCTTCCTCGGCCGCGTAAAACATCGGCGTCCGGTTCCATTCATTCCTGGCGTTGACGGCGGCGCCCTGCTGCTTCAACCACGCCATGACCTTGACCCGGCCTCTCGCGGCCGCCACAAACATCGGTGTCCGGCCATCGTTATCTCTGGCGTTGACGTCCGCGCCACGCTCCTTCAACCACGTCATCGTCTCGATGTTGTCTCCGACGACCGCCCCGAACATCGGCGTCCGGCCGCGTTCATCTCTGGCGTTGACGTCCGCGCCATGCTCCATCAGCCACGTCATCATCGCAAACCGGCCGAACCGGGCCGCGAGGAACATCGCGGTCTCGCCGTTCGGGACCGTGGCGTGAATGTCCACGCCTTGTTTCATCAACCACGCCGCGGCCTCGATCTCGCCGTTCTCGACCGCCGTGCTCAGCGCCGGACTGTTCCCGAGCCGGGCACCGGTGATCTTCGCGCCCTGCTCGACTAACCATTTCGCGGCCTCGATCTCGCCGCTACAGGCCGCCCAAAACAACGGCGTGTCACCGTATCCGTCCTTGGCGTCGATGTCCAAACCTTGTTCCTTCAACCACTTCATGGCCTCGACGTGGCCGTGCCCGGCCGCCGTGAACATCAGCGTCTGGCGGTGCCGATAGGACCTGTAATTGACATCCGCGCCTTGTTCTTTCGCCCACGTCATGGCCTCGACATGACCGCCCTCGACTGCCCAAAACAGCAGCACCTCGCTCAGGGCGTCGATGCTGCCCGCGTCTTGCGCCTTCAGCCATTCCAACACGTCAACGCGGCCTTGCTGCGCGGCGAGACGCATCACGGCCAGACCATCACCACTCTGCAACCTCGTCGCGTTGACCCACTCCTGAGCCGTGAGCGGCTTGTCCGGCTTGCCCGATTCGTCCGACGATCGGCAGGCGGTCCCCGCGACGAATGCCGTTACGATCGCGACAGAGAGAAGAAAATTTGTCCTCATTTTTCCATCCCACAATCTCCGCGAAGAGTGCCGTCGCGAGAAAAAATTCGCGTAATTCGCGGCAAAAAAAACATTTTACAACGCAAACAGGCCGAGCCAGTGGAACGGTTCGCCGTCTATTCGCCCACCCGCTGGATGTCGGCGCCGAGGCCTCGGAGTTTGACCTCGATGTCCTCGTAGCCGCGGTCGATGTGATAGACGCGGTTGACGGTGGTTTGGCCTTTCGCCACCAGGCCGGCGATGACCAGCGCGGCCGACGCCCGCAGGTCGCTCGCCATCACCGGGGCGCCGATAAGTTTCTTCACGCCCTTCACAATGGCTGTCGGACCCTCCTTGCGGATGTCGCACCCCATGCGAAGCAGTTCGGCCACGTGCATGAAGCGGTCGGGGAAAATTTTCTCCGTGATGGCGCTGTTTCCGTCGGCCAGGCACAGCAGACTCATCAGTTGCGCCTGCATGTCGGTGGGGAACCCCGGATACGTCTGCGTGGTCACGTCGGTCGGTTCGAGGTGGCGGGCCGACGAGACGAGGACCGACCCGTTCCGCCGCTCGACGCTCACGCCGACCTCGCGAAGGCGGTCGACCACGGCCAGCATGTGGTCCAACCGAACGTTGTGCACGGCGATTTCGCCGTTGGTGATGGCCGCCGCCATCATGAACGTGCCGGCCTCGATGCGGTCGGGAATGACGGTGTGGTCGCAGCCGGCGAGTTTTTCCACGCCCTGGATCGTGATCCGCGGCGTGCCCGCCCCGGTGATTTTCGCCCCCATTTTGTTGAGAAAACAGGCCAAATCCTCGACCTCCGGTTCGCAGGCGGCGCATTCGATGACGGTCGTTCCCTCGGCCAGCGTGGCGGCCATCATCACGTTGTCGGTTCCCAGAACGGTCGAACCGAACGGCCCGCCGAGGAAAATTTCCGCGCCGCGAAGCCTCGCCGCCGTCGCCACCATGTCGCCGCTGTCAAGCTCGATGTTCGCCCCCAGCAGCCGCAGACCGCGAATGTGCAAATCCACGGGCCGGCTGCCGATCGCGCACCCGCCGGGCATGGCCACGCGGGCGGACTTCCGCTTGGCCAGCAGCGGACCCAGCACGCACACGCTCGCCCGCATCTTGCGGACGCGGTCGTACTCGGCGTGGCTGTGGGTTTCGTTGCGGACCTCGACGAACACATCCGCCCCCTCGCGGCGACTTTCACACCCCAGGCTGCGAAGCAGGTCGATCATCGCCACGATGTCCTCGAGGTCCGGCACGTTGCGGAGAACGGTCTGCCCCTCGGCCAGCAACGCCGCCGCCAGAATCGGCAACGCCGAATTCTTCGACCCGCCGACCGTAACGTCCCCCTTCAGCCGATTGCCGCCGTTGATGACGAATTTATCCATGGCCATAACTCTTCCTTCCCTGAAAGAGTGCGTCCCAGAGCGCGCCCGCGCGTCAGCACTCAACCGTCCAGCGTAACAATAATGCGAGGAAAAGCAACGACCGATCCGTCCTCCGTCCTCAGGCGGGTCGGTCGAAGACGAAAAATGTTTCGCGATGGCTCTGCTGTTTTTCGCTGTAGAATGTTATGGAAAGCAAAGTGTTTTGGATACAGCGTTTTACAGCGCAACGAGGCAAGCCGCTGAAACCATTCTGGCGAAACGATGAACATGATCGGCGACATTCTGATGCAGCTTTGGGGCGTGTTGGCGCAAATGGCGCCGTATTTGTTGCTGGGGTTTGCGATGGCCGGGGTGCTGTCGGTGCTGATGCCGGCGGCGGTGGTGGAGCGTCATCTGGGCGGACGCGGGTTTTGGCCGATCCTCAAGGCCGCCCTGCTGGCGGTGCCGCTGCCGCTGTGCAGTTGCGGCGTGATTCCGGTGGCCGCGTCGTTGCGGCGGCATGGCGCGTCGCGGGCGTCGACCATCGCGTTTTTGATCGCCACGCCCGAAACCGGTGTCGACAGTATCATGGGCACGTACAGCCTGCTGGGCGGCGTGTTCACGTTCTTCCGCGTGGTGGTGGCGTTCGTGAGCGGGATCGTCGGGGGCGTGTGGATCGCCCTGCTGGGCGGCCCGGAGCCGGCCGCGGCGAACGGCGCGTGGCGAGGGCGTCCCGCCCGCGCGTCTCGAGGGCATCCTGCCCTCGAAAACGCCACCGATAGGCAAAACGTTCCGTATGGCCAGCCAGACGCGGGCGGGACGCCCGCGAGACGCGAGGGCGAGACGCCCTCGCCACGGGAAACTCTGCGTGACAAACTCCTCCGCATGGCGAGGCACGGTTTTGTGGATTTGCCGCAGGACATCGGCCGGAGTCTGCTGATCGGCCTGGTGATCGCCGCGGCCATCGGTTTGGTTCCGCACCGGTTTTTTATCGAAAACCTTGGGTTTTTGTGGAACAACGAACTGGGGCAGATGCTGCTGATGGCGATTCTGGGCATTCCGACGTACGTGTGCGCGACCGCGTCGGTTCCGGTGGCGATGTCGCTGATGTCGCAGGGTCTGTCGCCGGGGGCGGCCGCGGTGTTTTTGATTATCGGCCCGGCCACCAACGTCGCGACGATCACGATGATTTGGCGCTTGATGGGCCGGCGGTCGGCGGTGATTTATTTGGCGAGCATCACGCTGGTCGCGGTCGCGGCCGGGCTGACGATGAACGGCTTTTTCCGCCACATCGTGCCGATGGTCCACATGCACCACATCCACGAACACATCGCCGTCTGGCACCACGTCGCCGGCGCGGCGTTGCTGTCGCTGCTGATCGTCTCCCTCATCCGCCGCTACCGCCCCGGCCGTCCGGCGACAGTGACTGTGGCAACGCCCGCCGCCACGACGGAACACCACACCGCCCGGCCTCAAGACATGCTCATCAGCGACGACGCGGCGGAAAACACCGATTCACCGTCGTCAACCTCGGCGCCAGCCGACGCCTCGCTGACGCTGCACGTCACGGGCATGACATGCAGCCACTGCGCCGCCGCCGTCCAACGCGCCCTGCTGGAAACCCCCGGCGTCCGCACCGCCACCGTCGACCTCCGCACCGGCCTCGCAACCGTCCAAGGCCAACACCTCATCCGCACCACCCTCATCAAGGCGGTCAAACAAGCGGGCTATTCGGCGGAATAGAAGTAAAAAAGACACGATAGCAACGTTATTATGGAAGATCGGCGCTGAAGGCAGATGGAGCGGCCTCCCCGGTCTCGCGCCGCAGTGCCGGCACAAAGCCGCGGAGCGGCGTCCTCTATAGCCCAAGCGGGCTCCGCGAGCCCTGGGGTAGCGGTTTTTTCATCGTTTATAACCGTTCGCAGACGCCACTGGCCGCAAGTCGAGCACGGGGGCCTGTACGACATCGAACGGCTCCAACAGGGGGACAGCGTGCGTCGTGGGCCGCCGTGTTCGTGCGACGGCATGACACACGGCCAGTGGCGCGAGCGAACGGTTATAGGAGGAGAAAAACCGCTTACCCAGGGCTCGCGGAGTACCGCTCGCCCTGGGCTATACTAGACGCCGCTCCGCGGCTGTGTGCCGGCACTTCGACGCGAGACCGGGGAGGCTGCTCTATTTGCCTTCAACGCCGATCCTCCATGGAATGTTGTTATCGTGTCTGAAAAGGTGAGCCATCGCGAAGTGTTTGTCGTAGTTGCGTGCTTTTTTCGATTGCGTCCTCGAATTTGCCGATAGATATATGTATGTGAAACACCACGGGGGCGGCGAGCGCCTTCGCGGCTGGAGGGCGCGACCATGCACGTATTTCGACGGCGGAAGCTCTGCGGGCTGATCCTATGCGCTGCCATGAGCGGCAGTGCGGCCTGGGCGCAGGAGACGATCCACCTCGCGTTCAACCCCGAACCCGGCACGTATGTCATGGTTCGGGACATGGCGGACCGCTGGGCCAGGACCTTGCCCGGGCAGACGGCGCCGCAACGCCGCCAGTCGCGCACCGTCGTGACGATGGAACTGCATGTCGGCAAGGCCGACACCGACGGACATCGCCCCGTGAAGATGATGTGCCGCCACGTCATGCAGGAAATCAACGAAGACGGCCGCGTTTCCGAAAAGCTCGATTCGAACGCAACCGATCCGTCGAAGATGCCGACGGAATCCATCGAATTCGCCATGATCGGCCATCCCGTCACCGTGACATTGGACGCCGCCGGCAGGGTCATCAATTTCCACATCGACATCCAGGACTTCGACGCCATTCTGTACGACTACAAAGTCAACACGCAGGCGAAGCTGACCGCCCAGGAGGAAAAAAATCTGCGGAATTTCGTCTGGCAACATATCGCGGAGTATCTCAACCCATTCCAGTTTCTGCCCGGCAAGCCGGTGGCCAAGGGCGACTCGTGGAAGGTGCCCATGCCCTACTCCGTCACCAAATTTACGTACACCTGCACACTCACGGACGTCACGGCCGGCGTGGCGACGGTGACGAACCGCGCGGCGACCCAGAACGACCCGGAACACCCCAACGTCGACCTGGCGATCGACAGCACAATTCGCGTGGATGCCGCCACCGGCATGGTCAAAACCGCCAGCATCACACAGAAGGGAACGTCGCTCGCCGCCTCCGGCGTGAAAATCGTGGGCGATAACACGATCGAGATCGCCATCACCCAGGGCGCCTATAACGCCGCGAAGACGGCGGTGAACAACGCGACACCAGAGAAAAAAAAGACGCCGCAACGGGAGAAACCGCCGGGAACGATCCACCTCGCGTTCAACCCCGAACCGGGTTTCTACACGGTGACGCAGGAATCCGTCCGAAACACGGCCATCGCCATCAACGGTCATCCGCCTGAATCCGTCAAGGTCCTCGCGGCCGTGACGGTGGAACTGAGTTTCGGCCCCGCCAACGCTGCCGGTAAACGCAACGTGAAATTCGTCTATCGCCACGCCCGGCTGGAAGCCTCCTCCGGCGGCGCTGTTCACAAGCGCTACGACTCCGCCAAGGCCAAAACCGCGTCGAACACCGACCCGAAATACGACGCCTTAATCGGCAAGGTCATCTCCGCCACCGTGGACGCCACCGGCAACCTCACCGACATCAAAGGACTCGACGACTACATCGAAGCCGAGATGGACGACATGCGGGAGGAAGGTGAGATGTCCGACGAGAACCTGGAGGACTACGAACGATACCTCCGCCAGACGATTCTCGAAGAAGCCTTGGGCTGCCTCCGCGTCGCGCCCGACAAACCGGTGGCCCAGGGCGACTCATGGAAAACGTCCATCAAGTTTTCGGTGCCGTTCGTTCGCACCCTGCCGCTCGCGCAGACCTGCACGCTCAAGGACGTCCAAAACGGCGTCGCCACGCTGGCCGTCAACGTGACACTCCCAGGGGACGGCAAGCCCCGCACACTGAAAACAGAGCAGGGCAGCAACCGTCTGGAAATGCTCCTCACCGGCACCGCCATCGTCGATATCGCCACAGGTCTGTCCACGTCCGAAACCACGGTGTACAACATGAAATCGGACACCCAGGCCGCCAATGGCAACTCGATGGTTGTGTCCGTCGGCGGAACCATCAAACGCACCCTCGCCAGGGGCGCGTACACGCCGGCGAAAACGGCGGCCAATCAGAAAGATCAGCCGGAGAAGAAAACCACCCTCGCGTTCCACCCCGAGCCGGGCACGTATGTGTTGACGCGAACTTCGACCGCGAACACCGCCCTCGTCGCCCCCGACGGCCAGACCTCCAAAGGCCGACATCGCATGACCACGACGACCGAAATTCATCTGGGCAAGCTCGACGCCAGCGGCCATCGGGAATTGAAACTCACTTTCCGTCGAATCCAGTCCGAGCAACAGCCTCCCAGCGGCGAGGTGATCGCGCCGTACGACTCTGCCGCGGGCAAGTCGCGTGAACCGGGGCAAGGCCAAGTGTTCGACGCCCTCATCGGCAAGACGTTTTCGGTACTGGTGGATTCCGACGGCCACCTCCGTAACGTTCAGGGATTCGACACCCTGCTCGCCGCGGCCGTGGAGGCGAATCGCCACCTGGGCCCCGGACCGATGAAGGAAATCGTGGAAGCCACGCGAAATTTTGCCGCCACAGCCCTTGGGCAAAGCGAGGTCTATCTTCGGCTGCTGCCCGACAAACCGGTCGCCCGCGGTGACTCCTGGAAAAACTACCTGACCTTGACGCTGCCCATGCTCGCCCCGATGCCATTCACGCAGACCAGCACATTCGAGAGCGTCGAAGATGGCGTGGCGACGGTGACGGGCAAAGGAACGCTCGCCCACGAGAGCCGGCACCCGGAAAAATCGGGCAAGGAGACGATCGTTCGCGTGGACATGACCCACGCCGGCACGACGCTCGTGGATACCGCCACGGGAATGACCCAAACCGCGGCAATGACTCAAAAGGGCACCATGACCGTCTCCACCTTGGGAGCCGGCGACATGAAGGCGACCTTTGACAACAGCATCGAAGTCGTCATTCAGAAAGGCCCCTACACCGCCGCGAAAACAAAGGCTCCAAAAACCACCGCCAGGAAATAATCGCCCTCCGTAATCGCCCTCCGCATGATGTTCATGCAGAATCGTCGCCACGGCACGCGGCGTGGCACATGGCAAACCGTTTTCACCCGCTGGCCGTTTTGCGCTGTTGGAATTCCAACAACGCCGAAGCGGCCACTCAGCCGCGACCGGTGCGTGTCGTACGAAGGGCCGGTTCGCTGCGCTCGCCGTGCCCTCCGCTCCGCCCCCTTGACGCGGGGAAGGGGTGACACTTTAATTGAGACGTAAACCCGTGACACGTCTATTGAGACGCGACGCGACACAGTGGCAAAACGAACCCTTGACATCGGCCGCCTGTACGAGTATAGTCATTGGTCTGTCGCGAGCACGAGTAGCTCAATTGGATAGAGCATCGGTCTACGGAACCGAAGGTTACAGGTTCGAGTCCTGTCTCGTGTAGTTGCTAAAACCCCCTGTAAACATTGACTTTCCTCAATGCTTCCAGGGGTTTTCTCATTCCCGGCCATCGCGTGATTCGCTTCGCCGTTGTTCGCCAACGTTCGCTCTTTTTCGCCCTCTCGCGCCAAGCGCATGGCCAAGTTTTTTTCGCCCTGTTCAGCCGTCGCCCCGATGATCCTCACCGGCGCGGCGTTGATGTTCACCAGCACATTACTTGTGCCCGTAGCTTTGGCGCGTTGCGTGGTCGGCGCGGTGTCGAGGCTTGGCAGCGAAGCCACCGCGTCGGCTTCCTGTCCGACAAGTACATGCGAGTACGTGTTCATCGTCAACTCAATCGACGAATGCCGCATAATGGATTGCGCGACTTTAGGGTGAACGCCTGACGCGGCCAATAGACTGCCCGTAGTGTGCCGCAGAGCGTGAAAGTCCGCGAATCGCCCCGCAGAGTCAACGTAACATAGAAAGCCCGTGGCGGCCCGTTTCTGGCGTTCCTGTGGTAACGTGGCGTCGTCAAGCCACGCCTCACGCGCTGCGGCGAGGTCTGGACGGTAGAGACGGGTTACAACATCGGTCGGGTCTTTCGGCATGTTGAACACGCGGGCGTCCGGCAGCTTGCAGGCAAGGAAGTCGCGAAGCTCAACGGCGGTGTCGGCCCGCAGCGGGAGAGCGTCGTCACGCTTCCTTTTGCTGTAGCCAGCCTGTACGGCGACGTGAGGACGCTCGCCGTCCAATTTGAAACTTGACCGTGTGAGGCTGCGGAGTTCGTTGGAACGTAAGCCGGTTTCCACGGCAACGCGGTACAACAGTACACGTTCGTAGCCCGTCATGCCGCAGCGTTCCGGGCCGTTGCGTGTGGTCGTCAGCAGCCAGCGGAGTTCATCGACCGTCAAGGCGCGGCGAGGGTGTCGCTTGTCGGTCTTGGGATTAAGTTTCCGAAGCCCAACCATCGGATTCTCACTCGCCCGACCTTCGCGAACCATCCACCGGCCAAAACCGTTCAAGGCCGTTATGAAATGATTTACCGATTGAGCGCTAAGCCCGCGCTTTGTGACGTTCCCTTGGGTCTCCACCGTGTCCTTACGTTGCTCATTCAGCCACGCCATTAACCGCGTGGCCGAGATGTCGCTCCAGAACGCAGCCTGACAACCCTCAAACGCCCGCCGTACGCGGCTCGTGAACAGATCAACGTGGCCGGGCGTGTTGCCCTTGGCCGTCAGGAATTGCCGCCAGCCGGGGGCGTCGGGCATGCCGTCAACGTGCTCCGCCAGCGGGCGAAGGGCGGCGACGCGGGCGGCGTCCAGCAGGCCGACCTTGGCCAGTCTCGCCCGCAGCTTGGGGTTCAACGTCTCGACCCACTTGGTCAACACGGGGTCAAGAGGTTCACCGGAAACCTTGAACCGGACGAGTTTTTCAATGCTGCGGCCCGTTGCTTCGGACGCCTTGCGGTCGGTCAGCCCCGGAATGCGGCGGCGCGTGCCGAGGTGGTCGATAAGCTCGATGTACCAACGGTCGGTCTTTTGCGTCTGGCCCTTGCGGTCCTTGTAGGTCGATTGGAAAACTCTCATTGTTTCACCGCACCTTTCGGCTTTCGACCCGGCTTCGCGGCGGGGGCTACGTTGCGAGGATTCCCGCCGGCGACGATGTGGAGGTCCAGAAGATCGGCGACGGCTTCCAGATTCGCCAGCGTCAGGCCCTTGTCGCCCGACATGAAGCGGGAAAAGCCGCCTTCGTTTAGATCGAGGGCTTTGCAGATCGCGTAGCGGCTCAGCCCGGAAGCGTCAACGGCCTGCCTGATTTGATCGCCCAACATAATGCGTTTTTTGCTCATTGTTTTGTATCCTACGCAATGCTTTACTTTTTGTCAAGTATATAGCCGCGACGGGCGAAAATAATTTCTCGCCCGCCGCGATTCACAGCGTCAGGTTCACGTCGCCTTGCTCTGGCGAAACTTCCGAAGCGGGGCAGAAACCGGCATGGGGACGGGGCCGATTTCGTTCACTTGCACCGGCTTGGCCGACTCCATGTTGTGAATGGCTTCCTTGCGGATGTTGTAATAAAAATCGAGGGCGAGTTCGTGGAACGCATCGTCGTACTCGTCGCAATCATCGGGCGGGGGCGGCGGATAAGGCTGTGCTACGCCCGTCTTGACCCGCTCGCGGGCGAGTGAAAGGCCGGATTCGGTCAAGCTGTACCAGACGTGCCCCCCGACGCTCGAATTTGAATCCACCAGGCGACGCCACAACAGCGGGAACATCGCGAGCGTAAGGTGTCCAAAGTACGTACGCCCATTGGGATCGCCATAGTCGATTCCCGTAAGAAACGTCTCGCTTGTCCAGGCTCTGCCGCCGAAGTCGCAACCGTCCTCGTGGTCAAGGAAGCTGAATAGGCCGTCAAGGAATGGCAACGATTCATCGTACGTGTCCGTACAGATCATCCGCCGGGCCTTGTCGTCGCCCTCGTCGGTCATTCGCCCGTAAGGTTTTTCCACAGCAACGTCACGTTGCGGTCAGTGACCGGCTCGTTCACCAGCGGGTGAATGTTCGCCGGATCATGGCCATGCCGCCGCAAAAACTCCAACGCTCCGAACGTCAGGACGAACACTTCGTCGGTAGAGTATTCACGTTGCGGGTTCATTGATTCTCTCTCCCTCTCTCTATCACCCGTCCCGACCCCCTGTGGCTTTTTAGCCACAGGGGGGGTACGGGGGGGGATTGTGTGACACACACACAGAGGTCACTTGTCGACTTCCATCAGGTCAGGCTGTTTGATTTTGGCGTAGTACGCCCGATTGTCCTTTGGTTTCGACCACCGGAAGGCTTGCTTTAGCGCCTCGGCCCGCAACAACAGTTTCTTGGCTTGGCTCTCGTTCGCCACGCCTCCTTCGACCGCAAGGGCAAGGATTGAATCCTTAGCCTGTGGCGTGTCGCGTAGGACATTCTCGACCAGCCACTCCACGTCAAAGACCGGCTTGGGAGGTTCTGGCGTCGGGGGCGGCTCTGTGGATCGTGGCTTGGCTCGCCGGTTGGTTTTCAGACTCGCCGGGTCGAGGTCGGTGGCGAGTTCCCAACGCGGATAACTCCACCGCAACGCCACGTCGGCGAACGGCGGGAAACTCCGCACAACACCAGACAGCACAGCGGCGCCATCTTCCTCATGCGGGCGAAGGACCAGGTGAGCGTCAGCACTACGGCTTTGACTTCCTCCACCGGCCCCAATATCGGTAACGCCTCGCCCGCTCTGGTCGCCCTTGTTTGTGTGGTGAATGATGAGTAAGGCGGCGTCCATCGCTTCGGCGTGCCGTTGGAGCGTT
>Ga0123353_10004478_pt1 | contig 18007 bp, 11 predicted proteins | sample TergutLab28metaG_3_FD_92763 | JGI IMG/M metagenome (GOLD analysis project Ga0123353, IMG submission 92763) | Labiotermes labralis P3 segment gut microbial communities from Petit-Saut dam, French Guiana - Lab288 P3 | ecosystem: Host-associated > Arthropoda: Insects > Digestive system > Gut ... | reverse complement strand
CAATCGCGTACATGTATGGAAAATGGCTACCATATCGTCTGAATAATAAAATAATGTAAAAATATTTATGTTATAAAACAGGATGAATTGCAATTATATTTTGAAAAAATAAAGTTAAACATACGCAAAAGGCAAAATTTTAATTCGTTATACTGAAAGTTCTAAATTCGTTAAAATGAAATGTTTTAACACACATTAAATAGGAAAAGGGAAGGGGCCTAAAAATAATTTCGCAATACTTAACATTTTGTTATACTGGCGTTCGTTACAGCGACATTTTACTGTAGTTAGGTAAAATCCTGACTGAGATTTAGCAGCCCATGCATTCTTTGTGCTTCTGTGCTTCAATGTGATCTTTTACTGAAATTCTTACACCACCAGGCTTCTGAAAATGTTGAATTACACATAGTATACTGTACTACAGTCTGCTCATTAACGGAGTATGTGAATGGAATTCCGGCTCCAATGATTTGCAGAAGTGTAAATGACACTTGCCTGAACCCATCACCACACTTATACTACATGATAAAATTCCGTTGCTTAAACATACAAACACCTATTTCTTCTTTTTATTCCAATAAAATGCACGTAATGTGTTAAATACACACATTTATCACTTATAACTTCCTACATGTTTTGGTGTTTGTTACACCATATTCAGGGAGACTGCGTTATTTGCTCAAGAACTATATGCTTTTTGCGATGCTGTTACATAGACTGTGCTACAGAATATAAAGTATACCCTGTTTTTTCAAATTTACAATGTTTAAAACCAGGTGTAGTTCGTTCTTCTGTCTCATAAGAATCTGAAATGTTAGTTAAAATCCTTATTGCAGAACATTAATATCTGTTGGTTCCTGCTATCTATTATGTATGTTGGCAATATATGTTCACTTTATCCAGCTGTGTCAGAGTCCACACTGGTGTGGAGATCTTGAGAGGACCCTGTTTTACAATCAAAAACATAAACCAACAGATATTAATGTGCTGTAACAAGGATTTTAACTAATGTTTTACATTCTTAAGATGCAGAAGAATGAACTACATGAGGTTTTAAACATTGCAACAAGCTATGTAAATTAAAAAAAAAGGTATACATTATATTCTATAGCACAACCTATGTAACAATATTGCAAAAAGCATACAGTTCTTAAGCAAATAATGCAATGGTCTCCCTGAAGATGGTGTAACAAACACCAAAACATGTAGGAGGTTATAGGTGATAAACATATGTATTTAACATATTATGTGCATTTAGTTGGAATAAAAAGAAGAAATTGACTGCAAGAATGCACAGAGTTGAAAGCTTAAAAATATAAACACCTACTTCTATGAATTTGCACGGCAGGCCATTGGGTTACTGTTACATATACCAAAAAGCAAATGTTAATAGCTCTATGCAACAACTTGGGGGTCACAGTACTACAAACATGGGTGTGCAACAATAAGAACAGATCAGCTGGAGGCAGTGATGACTGGCATGAGGGTAATGTGGGCGTACCTCCCTCCTTATGGGCAGGACTTACACTAACTTGTCAGGCTAGTCTCTCTTGTGGGTTTCCCTCCTCTGTACAAGAGGTGCTTAGGTTAGACATCAGGCTAGACTCTGTTTCAGAGGACATGCACACCAAGAAAAGAGGGGATATAATCATGGCCAAAAATTAGCCGAGACATAAAATCTTATGTTGGGGACTATCTCTGAAAATTGGAGACGAATGTTCACATTATGTTTGTGCAATCTGTGTCATCTCCAGCTTTAAAACTACATGGAAAATTATGTTTGCCTAAACTGCATCTGTGTCATTAAATGGAGTACAATTTTTGCTCCTCAGTTGGTACAAGATTCGTCGTCAGTGTTCACATGATCTGCTTTGCTTGTAACATCCATAATATTTTCAACTGGTGCTAGGGTATTTCCATTTTGTAATAAGTATTAAGCTAGTTTTGAACTGTTATTGTTGTACATAAATGGCACATTCTTGATTAGCATGATACTGTTACATACTTTTTTTTAAAAATTTCCAATTCCTTCTCCTTTTCATTTTTATTTATAGAGTAACCATTCATTTTATTTATTAAATATGTGATACCAGCCTGTTTACGTTCTTCAGGGTGACATGACCTATTCGGGATTATACTGTCATAGCTGGCTTATGAAATATATAAGTCTGTATAGTACTTCATTGTTTACTATGTGCAAAGTCTAATTAATTTGTCTTCTAATTCTCACCTACATTTTAATTTAGGAAATATCGTGCTAAAATTTTATACTGCTTATTAAAATAAATAACTACATTAACTGGATATTCAGAATTAAACAGCACACTTTATCACCACACAAGGTACCAACTAAGGGTAGATACCACTTTTTTATAAAGCATCATATTACATCAAGTTATGTGTTGGAAGTTTTAACAGGGCGAAACTATATGCAACTGATATAAACAAGATTTATAAGGCTAATTCAAGAACAGAAATAACATCATCATTGTGAACAATAATTGCAATAACCTACAGATGCACGTAAAAATTTCCTGCAGATGGTGTCTCAGCAATGAAACATGTAGAAATTTTATATGTTATGCATGATTTTTAGTTATTTTTTGTGCTTTTATTAGTAACTGCAATAATGTGTAAGAAAAATGCATGGTGTATATATTGTCAAAATGTAAAAACTAGTACAAGAAACTGCAAATTCATTCCCTAACAAAACTGACATATGATATTTTGTACTTATACAATTTCAAAATTTCATATTTTAATAGATGAACCCAACTATGACTGAGTAAGATGAAATAGAAGCTGCTAGAGTTGATGTGAACAAGATTTGTTTATTAATAAGGTTGTGTTTGATAGTGTGCAAGTACTATTTGTTAATACAGATAACACAAAGGGATGTCAAACATCAAAGGTGATAACCTCTGATTTTTAAGTTATTTTTGCTTGCAAAGAGTTCAGCTGTTTACAAAATATGACAATGAAAAAAAGTACCATTTCACCCTTCTTAGTTACAAACACACACCAAAGATGAGACACAAAAACAATAAAGAGGTGTTAGTAACAAAAATATGTGACTATGTGCTTTCACATATTCTGACCCACCTGCACAAAGGAAACGTTATGTCTATGTTAAGTGTTTTAAACCAGTGACTCAATTTACATGAAATTTGTTATCAGCAGGTCTTCTCTGCAGGCTGTTTCACAGTCAACTGAGTATGTAACCTTGTAAAAACTGTAACAATTATTCAGCCATGTCACATAGTCAAATATTTCTGCACCATTTCCTACTATATAAATTTATGTTACTTTAGCATAGAATGGTAACAGGAAGTGACCCAGGCCATGCTCATCTGGTGTGATTAGCTTATTACCTCCCAACTCCAACCAAAACTTAAAAATTCAACATAAAGCACCCAAAAGCAGAACAAAGGTTGTGTGGGCGCATTTCAGTACCTGTGATACGCTTCATCTTGCGAGGCAACTGTCAACACGGAAGAGCAGTTGGAGCTGATGTGGCAGGCAAGACCCAAGCCTGAGGTGTAACACGCACTGCAGTTCCTATCCTTACAGCTATGAGGGGGGAACAGGGAGTCAGAATAAACAAAAACTAAGGGAGCACACATACTGCGTGTACCAGCATCACTCATGTGCACTGTAACATTATAAACTATCAAATGTGCATTAGTTCATGGAAGACAACCCCAAAAATGTGTAACAGTTTTTTTCTTTCCAATTAACAGAAGCAGTAAAAACATCCTTAGCTGACAGCCCCATCAGGGGGTCAAACGAACCAGTATTTAAGAGACCAACTCCATCTCCCTCAACAGGGTTTCTGAACAGACTGTAAATGAGAAAGCTCCAAGGGACACATAAGGGATGTTCTCAATGTAATGTACAAACTGCCACTGTAACACTGTATGTAAAGGTGCATGCGCGCGCGTGCACGCGCGCACACACACACACATGAACACACTTTTGCCACATAATTACTGCCCCCACTGAAGCATATGTCCCAACTGTAAACTAGTGCATCAGAGCCCTTCACAAAGAAATCCATGTAAAGTACCTGAGTCTACTGACCACCATTAAAGCAAGCTTATCACTCTTGAACTGCTGTCCTGCCAAAGACCTCTCAAGAGGTACAAGAAGGCAAAGTTAAAAATGGCAGGTCTGATCTGTTTGCTGAATGCACTTCCCACCTATACTGTTTAAATACTGGTTGGTCATCCAGGCTGTGTAGGATGTCACATCGTCACTAACAAAAGTTTCACCATCCCAGCTTCTTTGTCTGAACAGCTTCTTTCTGTTTGTCCAGCACCTGGCAGTAATGTTCTTCTGTGGCTGTCTCACTTATGAGAAAGAAGTCCACAAACAGCTGGACACCGCTGGCATCCGGGAAAACTGTGGCCATCATTTTGCACACACAGTTGACTGTCTTGAGCTTCTTTGTTGGAGGGGAGTCCACGTATTTTCTATCATGGAGTACATATTTGTACATATGAAATGCTGCACCCAGGCTTCATAATCAGTGACAGTGTGGTTCAGGAATAGCCCACTTATTGGTTCATACAAAAATGCTCTAAGCACAAACCCATAATCTGTTTGTGGCATTCACACTATCTGCCTGGAACACAACGTTTGGCCACCTTCCTATAACAAGAAGTGTCATGAAAAATTTCATGCATTCTTGTGTTCAAAATGTTGAGCTGTGCTGCAATCTGATGTATTTTCACACATCTGTCTCATACACAAGGCTTTCCACATGACATGCTGTCACTGGATGTTAATGCTCTTGGCATTCCCCTTTGCAGTTCATTAGTCCAAAGGACTCTGCCATTTTTGAATGCTCTGCAGCACATGGAAACTTGTGCCCTGGTCATCACAATCCCAAACACACTGAAAAGCTCTCTGTGAATGTTGGTCAGTGTTCAGCCTTGTCTGTAGAGGAACCAAACCATATTTCACGATTCCACATTGGTCCAATTTCCCAGTCTTGCAGCAATTGACACCAATTCTCACACTTGCATCACCGAGCCTCGACATCTGGCTGTTCATCCAGTATAATTACACTGATGCTCAGGCATGCACAGCCATGTCCATGCTCTTGAGGCTGTTAGCAATGTGCATTCTCATCCCCTCCACACATTCTGGTACAAAGTTTTTATGTGCCTTTCATTCTCATGTGCCACACCTATTTGTACATTACTTTCAGAACAACCCACATAACAGTAACACATTACAACAGCACATCTACAACACAGTATCTAACAGTGGCCTTCAGCACTCTCTCTGACCAAGTGAAGCCAAGTGACTAGTCACAATAAATAAGGCAGAAGGTTTTGCAAATTTATGGAAACTGGCATATTTTCCACAACCTTTCTTCTTTCTCTCTCTTTCTACATAACATGCCACCCTCCCTCTTTGGCTCACATCTAACCTGCAGAGAGAGAAATCAGCTTCCCCCTCAACATTCACACCTACCTACCATAGTAAATGATGTCCCATTCCAGAACACTGTATCTTAATATTCACTGCTGTCAGAGCTCATTGTCAATAGAAATGTTAATCTGAAACTACTAAAGAACAAGTTCGATGGCAAAAGTAAAGCTGTCCCTATGCTAAATGAAGCACCACACTTGAAGGTATATGGGGAAATGGAGGTATACCTTCATGCATTCTAACTTTCAAAACCAAACACAGGTGTGTGGTCAACCATCTGTCCTGGCCACTTTACTTGTGGTGAAAGCCTACTTCCCAATGAATAAGAATATGCGTAGGGCCAAGAGCCAGTCTGGACTATTTAGAGATAAAAAAATCACATGACCCCGCCAAGAATCAAATCATGCTGCCTTGGTTGCCCATCCTGCGGTCTAGTAAATACAATACGCTTGCCCACTCTATAAAACAGGTCAATATACTGTACATTTCAAAGTATCCCTAACATATTGAAACACACTCACATCAAATAATGAACATTTTTTTGAAATGGAAGATTCATGTAGCTATATGAATCCAGACACATTCAATATGCACATGATGATTTTGTATGATGCTAGCACAGTCAGTGTCCAGGTGGCCTAACTGGCAGGAACAGCACACTTTCTTCACTAACCAATTCCAATGTTTCATTCTCAGATAAATTTGTATTCACAGTGCATGTTTCAATTATACAGCAAAACATGCTCAACATTACTTGCAAGGTAACTACGGCAAAAAGTTACCCAGATTTCAGAAAAAAAAATCTGTGATGCAATATCTCATACATGAAGTAACTGGATATAAAAAATGATGGCACAAAGGTGGCATGACATTGGAGTTCCATGTGTTCCGCACCTCACACAAGGCATGTCTGCATTAACCAACTGCTGACCAGTAATGTCACTGAAACATGACTGACTGCTCTGTTCATATGTCCCTGAGACACTAGCTAGTATTTTGTCTTGTCCTCAACAGATGACAGTCTTTCATTCTACTTCATCTTTCTATGGCCAAGGAATGAATTTTATTTATGGACCTACACCAGGGAAGACACAAAAATACAACACTATAACAGTAGGAACATGTTCTTTAAATGTAACTGCAAGGGTTGGCAGGGTGCCATTTAAATGAGTCTTCAAGAGATTAACATTCAAGACAAGGTACTTCTTGTGTACCATGGAAACTTTGCTTTTAACAGAAACTGAAAAATGTAATCATGTGTTACCCTTGTGAAGTTTCTGTGATGGCCATACTTGATATAGAAATAAGCAGAAGACAGACGCTTTGTTCCACCTCCAAGAGCAGACAGCTGTGTGGTCAAAGCACATCAGAATGGCCGTAATGTTAAGCAAATGAATTGCAAAACAAAAGCTTTAACTATCATACCATGTATGCAAATTTCACATCAACTGCAAAATCAAATTTTAAGTTAATAAACTGCAAATTCATCTGAGAATGCAAACACTGCAATCACAAAACAATTAATAAAAGGAACAGAAATGAACATAACTCCTGGCAAACAGCTTTAAAAAAAACTGCAACAAACTGAAACCAAGGCCATGCAAATTATTCATTCCAAAGAGTAGAATGAAACAGCCTTTTATCAACTTAACTTTCCTACTTCACAAGTTAATTACACCCAATATTCATGAAGTACAGCATGAGAGGGGTAAGTCTGTGGTTTTGTATGAACCAGAAGATAATATGAAGCAAATTACTTTCCCTTAAACAAATTCTAAACCCACAGTTGTGTAAGGGTGTTCAAATCACTAACAAAAAGTTACTGTACAGGTGTGTCTGTAAGGACAAGAGCTAATAACATTTCTTACCATTTTCCTGGAGCCTCATCTTCACTATCTGATATAGTTATGACAGACACAGCTGGTGATGGAGTATCATGTATAGTAATGGTCTGCTGCCGTCCAGGCACCACTTGTTGAGACTGCTTGAAAAAAAATGGGAGAAACAGCCTATACATTTTCCATGTTTAAATAAGATAGCAGTTTTAGAAGAAATACTATCAGTGCACTTCACAAGACACAACATTCATACCATGAACTATTAAGTAGAAATATCAGCACAAGGAACAAACAGTCCTCACTGAAATTAGTAACTGCACACAAGGAACAAGCAACTGTAAGCAAAACACTTACAGCATTTTGCGCCTACTGCAGACATTTACCATTCTACATAGCTGTTTGTAATACAGAAGGGATTTTTAAAGCTCACTGCAGAGCAGACAACATTACCGCTGCAAAGTGACCAGTGATGCTCTGCCCATTCTGAAGCATTAAATCCAGTGATAAAAAAAAACTCTCCATCTTACCATGGTTCCAGCTTGTATCTATGTACAACTTCTTCCAGTGAAGCTCTCTTACGACATTTTCAAAAGGCCCAAAAAACTTTTGAAGTGGACAAACCTCTTAAAAGGGCAGCAATGGAATGCTCTTTCTTGTATTTCTTAAGAACTTATTATATACGTATGCTCAATTGTGTACTCTGCAGCAGTCTTAACACATTCCCACCTATATCTGCTTACTGCCCAAGAATCTTGTTAATTAACCTTTCGCAGAGAAATGTCTACTTCTTCAATAATAGTGGCATGAGAAACATTTCTTAACGCAGTTCACTCTGATATGTTCAGCTTTTCAGACATTGGGGGTGGCTTGCTTTTTATGCCCATTCGTGATGCGGCCATTTTTCAATGAAAAAATGTAATTATGTTACTTAAACTTTAAACTTAATACAGTGAAGCATTCAATTCTCTATTAGCACTGAAATGAAACAACCGCAAGAAGTTAGGGAATGAACAACATGCTGCTCTGGTGTGTTATTTTCCCTGTAACTTATGGGTATATCTCCACAGATTTTGATGTTTTGTGTGTCCAACAACTAATGTTAAAAAAAAAAGATTGTGGTAACATTTTTCTAGAACAACACCATTTTTTTATGAGCAGTAGTAGCCATGCTGATAATGGGTTCAGTAATTAATGGCTCTACAGGATGAAAACTTGCACACACAACCAACACAAGGTGAAGCGAATACAAAATGTATGGGTTGTAACAAAGTGAAATTCAAGAACTGCTGGTATAAGATTTTGAAATTTACTTTTGGAAAATTAAGTTTATACTGGAGGCATGATGCAAGATTACACACGTTGTGGATTTCCACACTGTGTTGCAAAGTGGACATTATTTGTTCTGATATAACAGAAATGTAAGGTTTCTGTAGACTACCAGATGTAGGAAGGCCACACACCTAGACCGAGGTCCAACAAACAGTATGGTGCACTGTCATCAAGGACAGATACTATTTCATTTGGAAACTACAAACCGAAGTGACAAGTGTGGTAGAAAAATAAAAAACAATTACCGTCAAAAGGTTAGGGTTTATTCTTGAAAGATGTTCAGTCCAAAAGACGGTCTGACGGACGTTCAGACGTCCAGAGGGTCAGATGCACAGGAGGAGAAGAGAGGAGTCTCAGGTAGCATTTGCAGAGGTATTGCTGAGTGCATACTTGGAAGTGACCTCACAGCCATAAGGCCATCACCGTACTGATAATTTGCACCTTTGTCTTGTACCAATAAGGTAGGATGGCTTACCTTTGAGTTGACCAAGGTTACAGTTATTATGGTCAGAAATGAGATTTTGGCTTAGGAAATTGATAGTTTAGAGCTGCAGGCACTTCGCTCCTACTCCTCTAACCACTGTAATTATTTTTTGTAATATATTATTGTTTGGAATTGATTTGTATTTGGTTGCTCTCTCTTCTCTCGCTGAACCCTTATGTCCTGAGATTAATAAGAAAGGTAATTTTAGGGACTGATCTCTCACAGTACCTACAATATTCTTTATATCCATACGAGACATGGTGGCATGCTACCGGATCAGGTACCTGGACTCCAAGTTCAAGTACCCGATTCCCCTTCCATAGGGTTGTGGGGTATGCTGTTTTAGGACTAACGCAGAGTACTGAATGTTTGGACCCCTGCGACACAACACAGGTATACAATTTTTGTGCAGAAAAACTTCGGGTTCTTGAAAATGGAGCTTAAAAGAGTTGCAGTCACAACGTGCTCCATTACAGACACTGCCTCCCTTGCATTATGACACGTAACCTCTGTACTGATACAGCAGTACTGTTTCAATTTTGTAAACATGTCTTATGTCACTGTTGTAACATGCTGACTTTCGTAGCCTGCTGATATGCTCTCTACTGCCTTACAGGTGTGACACAGACATCACAGATCCAAAACATAATTTCAAAACTACATGGTGAACAAGTGTCCACTCTGCATGTTCTGAACATTCAAGACTAGTAATGACCCTACAGGCATCCCATGCCATTGTTTGCCTTAGTGCTGTATGGCTATAGCACTTTTGCAAACTGTCTTTTTTTTTCCTCCCACCACCCCTCACACAGAAGTTATATTCTTTAACAACTTTCTGAGTACTTGGTGTTTGTGATTACCACCACCACCATGCATTAACTGACAGGTGAGTGCAACCAGTTTGCTTTAGCAGCTGATTAGCAGCTTGTTGAGTTGAAACGGGGCATGACCCTACTCAAGGAAAAAAATGTGATGGATCACAGAAAGAGAACAACCATAATTCAGTTTTGTGGTTTACATGGAAAGGAGTGGTATACATTGCCTCCTGCTGAATGTTGTTAGATACACTGAAGCACAACACCAGCCCAATGTTTGCATAAACAATGGACTGAGCAGGATCAACAGCATAATTTATGCATATGCACTGGGGCTAGTGGAATCAATAGTATGATCTATTTTGCAAAATGAAGACTAAATTAAAGAATGTGGAAAAACAGCAATTAGTTTATGGACTTCAAAATTAAATAGTAGTCTGTGTACCTCTAATTGTAAATCTGATTTCGGAATTGAAATATACCTGGCACTGAGAATTAAATGTATTGAAGCATAAAGCAAGAATACAAATTATATCTATATACATTATTTCTTACGAGAATAGTTCCCTTCTCTATATGGAATCAGTTAGGCTCCCCACCTCTCTGTGGAACCAACTAAGAGTGCAAGGTGATAGATGCCTACACTTCTCACCCAACCCTCCTAACAAAGAAGAAGATTAAAATTAAAAATGTACCTCTACTGAAATATTCTGACAATTTTTTTCTCATTATTACTAGCTGTGGATCCTGAAGATAAATGGCTAAAAAAAAGTTCGACAGTCTAATAAACAGAACTGACAATCTTACAATCTAATACAACAGACACACCTCAACCCTTACCTGTGATGCCTGCTCAACGCTCTGGTGTAAGTGCGGTTCCACATGCTGGTGAATGGTGTGACTGTGATGCTTCCCTGTTTGCTGGACCACTGAATTCTGACCCTGGTGATGCTGCTGCCAATGAGTGCTGCTGCTTGCAACAGGTGAATGCCGACGCCTACTGCTGCTGACTGTGTTGTACCCACTGACTGAATCTGAAAAGTGAAACAATGAAGGAATTGTTGGGAAAATTGAGATCACATTAGTGGCACTTAGTCAAATTGAAGCATATCACGAATACAAAGGCACATTGCAGAACTGATATTAATGCCAACTTATACAAACAAGCACTACCAATATATAAGAACATGTAAATATCACAGTATTTATAAATTATATCCAAATACAAGATGACCCTAATCTACGATGACCCTCCCCAAATAAAACATCTGCTATGAAAGAATATATTACTATTACTTTCACACATTTAACAAAACAAGTACGTCAGATTTTATCTCCCTTTTCCAATCAGTATTCCTCCCTCCATCTGCGCAGCCATTGTCCTAACCTTCCTCAAACACATTGCTCACAATCCCATCCTCTTCACTGCAATGAATATACAACATTTTAAAACCTTTCACAGTGACTTCTAGTCATCTGTACTGCCATGTTGTTATGATCCACTAACACAGAAGAGTCACAATGGGTTTCTTGAGTCTTCCAGCTGGGGTCAAAGCATGGTCCCCTATCAAGAGCCTCTTGTGGCTTTTATATCTGGTGTTAAATGTCCCCTAAATGCATCCAAAACCAGCATTCCCCATTTTCACAGGAAAACTCCCGTGACCTTCTGTACCATTTCACTAACAACCAATCCTTCACAAGTTCACTGGTCATCCAACCTTTTGGTTGCTACCTGGCAATGATTCCTCTTGGCAGGTGCTCCTTAGGCATTGCTTGGAGATTCAGAATCAAGTATGGCAGCAACTAGCTGCCATCTGCAAGTACTGCCAACATGAGAGTTACACACTTCTTTTCATAACCCTGACATTTTAATCACTACAGACTTCAACCCAATGTCATCAACAGTATAACTGGATGGCAAATCACAATACACTGGCATTCATTGGCACTTTCTAATTAGCTCAGGACATAACTGTTGTTTTCCAAAGTCCACATCACATGTTGCCAAAAGCAACAAGCTTCTCCTTGAAGTATGCTGGCAATTTCTAGTATAGTGAAGTTCTCCTGTTAAGAGAGAACCTGTTCATCCACGACAGCCACATACTAATGCATGCTGACTTTTAAATGCCGCTGCATGATACTATGTGATGTGCTGAGATCCTGCCCTTTATATTTTATTGTCTCGCATGTAATCGGCACTACAGTCTATTCAAGTGCACAAATTAAACAATTTCCTCTTCAAAAATATTGGAAAGGTCCATGCTTGGGGCCACAGAAAGATTTCTGAGTTCAGTTCGCATTTTTCAGCCTCTGTTTTTGTTGCCCTCACTATCATATGTTTGCTTCCATACCAACTAATTTTCTTGTTGCATTACTTGTTTTCTCAGCATATTTTATTGCCATTAGTTTAAATCTGCCATCATAACTTTGTCCATTTCCATTTGGAATGCTGGTCACACTTGCAGCCCTCTTGTCTATATGGACTGACAATGTAAAGGAATAACAAATGAATCACAATTCATAATTAATACCACTAAGCATCCTCTGTTCTCTCATTTGTCTACACATGTCAAACTGGTGATGGACCCCTTGGATTGGCTGGGAATGGTCTGTTTCGACACACTCTGGTATGGCGCAGTATGGTTTGACACTTCACATGAATTTACGATGTCCTCACATATTTAACCCTTTAACGCCGAATTATATCCATCCGCACAACAGCAGCCTACCAAGATTTCTAAAAGCGGATTTTAATTTTGAATGCTTACTCTTAGAAGAAAAGGTATTTCTCACAGTCTCTTCTCTCAAATTTAAGGAAATAAAATTTTGCACTCTGTTTATGAATTGGTTAATTCAGGAAAAAATGTTCACATATTTTTATAATAAATTTAGGCCTGTGAATTGCATGTATTACATAAAATGTGATGTAAATAGTCCATTGCTCACATAAATCTGGTTGCTGCAGAAGGTCTGTGGCACTTTGGATCACTATTTGACCACAACATACAGTATTCACAGTATGGGGTGCTTTAAAAATTTACTCTGGTGTGATATTCTGCGAAACAAGGCACCATGTACAGGTCCACATCACATCTGGCGCATTTACATACTATGCTGTTTCTCCGGCCACGAGATGAACATAGATGGCAGTGGAGTTGGGTGGATGATCTCACTGGCCAGTGCTGGTTATGGCGACTCTTGAGTCATACATTTGTTGTGTCCGCAATTGGTCTTCCCACCAATCTGGGGGTGGGGCAATCTTGGCTCTTTCCAGCTTCCTCGATCAAATTCCTCACCAGAAGGAGCCTGACATCTCAGTGGCTATATTTAGCCCCACATGAAGAAAACAGTATCCAACTGTTGAGTACTGTTAGATCCAGAAGGTGGAAAAACAATTTTGTGGTCCATTTAAAAGTACATCGACTCACTGAATAGCTGTTGGCCATAAGATCATAAATGTCGACGTAACCCAAGTGCCGGTTGTACTGTTCCATGACTGAGGCTGCACGGGGCGGTTGCTGTCATCACAAACTTTCCTTCTGCTGGTGTAGGTCAATGTTAGTCAGCATGTAAACTTCTCGCCTGTCCTTCTAAATTAATGTGGTCTAACCTCCCCTAGTCCTCATCCTTACATCACCCCTTGCCAATTTCAGTTGTTTCCGTCCAAGTCATGGGGCATGTCTTTTCTGTTGTGCCGTACTGTCCCGCATGAATTTATTTTACACCTGTCCAAGTTATCAAAAATCTTCAGGATGAAAAGAAATTGTCCACATATTTTTGTGTCCTAAGCCTTCAGTTCTGTAAGTCAAACGTCTAACAGCTGCGTGTGTTACAGTCATGTCGTCAGTGGTGGAGTGTGAGTCTCTACCGAAGTACACTCTCATGTCATGTGTGTACCCTGATTTATCACAGAGTTTGTAAATTTTGATGTTGAAATGCTTTCTTTTCTTTGGAATGTACTGCCTGAAGATAACTCTGCCCTTGAATTTACAATTACCTCGTCCACAGCCAAATGCTCCAAGAGGTTATAGAATTTAGTATAGGCCTTGTTCAGTTTTTCAAAGACAGTCTTTAGATTCCACAGTCAGTCATATTCTTTACCTTCGTCAGGTAGCTGTGAATTGCCTGCAAAATGCAAAAAAACATAGTATGTGTAAAAATTTGTCTTGTGTCATGGTCTTGCCATAAAACGGATTGTGTAGATGCCTAAGTCTCAACCAGTAGTCATGTAGTGCGTCTTTTAATTCGTGTCTCATCTGCAGAGCTAAGGCAACGAAGTCATCACATCCAGCAATGTAAGGTCAGGTAGTCAGCGGCTAGGTCTGGCTTGTCCGTCTAAGTGTTGCTGGTAGTATACATTGCTCTGTTCCGCCAGCAGAGGAAAAATTTCTGTGAAAAACATCAACACAGACAGTGGTGAGCTGTCTTTGTTGATGTGTGGACCATCACTCTTTTACACACCTTTTGTTGGACCAACAAAAGGATGAATATTTGTGTTCCTTCCTTGAGGTGGTCCCCACGTTGATAATCCGCCACTTGTTGCAGCCTGTGGGTCAACTTATGCTGAGGTTTGCTGTTTTTGTTGTTGTTGTTGCTGCTGCTGCTGCTGTTGGTTCCTCTTCTTCTTCTTCCTTAAAATCGTTTTCACCATCACTAGCCTCAGCACCTGATTCTGAGTCATTGTCAGCAACCAGAATTTCACTAATGGGTTCCTCCTCAAGTTGGATTTTTTTCCCCAGCCTCTGCTCAACACCTACAATGGTCTGTAATATTGAGACTCCTATGCCTGGGCACAGTTGCAGAAACCTAATGCCATGAATATATCAGCTTCTTCTACAGTGAAAACAAAACAGATCTAAAGGTACAAAATTCCAGCTACTGGAGGGTTCCCAAGATGTTTTTAGTAGACTGACAGCTGTGTGTTGCATGTGACTGCCCCACAACCCCTAAAGAGTACCACCAGCACTAAGACAGCCAGGTCTGAGGGGCCTCCTGTAGCTGTAAAAATCGATTTTTGTGGATAAATCCGATTTTTCAGCATTAGTTTTGTCTGAACTATATGGATAAAGTATGCCACTGAAAACTTTTCTGGTCAGCAATTAGTGTTCGTTTCATAGGTCACTGTTGATATTTCAACCCACAGTGTACTCCAGTGCAAGCAAAAAAGTGTCTAGTGTCTGGGACTGTATTAGTCAACTGAAAGAAATATACAGTTGCTACGTGTTGACATATAAATCAGGTATTTTGGGGGGTTTATGAGGTGGAGGGGGTCCATTCTGGCTCCATAAAGAAACCCTGACCTTCAAGGGTCCTGCAACTTAGCAAGCCACTGCAGTTTATCAGATAGGAATGAACAAAATTCCTCCAAACTTCAACACACGTTTTGTGACTTCTTTTTAAGTCGTTCGCCAAATTCAAGGGCTCACTACACGAGGACTTTATAAGTCATTTGGCCGCAAAGAGTAAAGCACCAATTTAAGGAGGAAAAATCTGTCTTGCACTTGAATAATATACACTAATGTTCAAAAAGCGACCTGGTTTTACACCACGATGCACACATACCTGATGGTGGAGTGCCTTCCTTCACCCTCTTCTTGACTGGGCTGAGCTGTGTAGGCTCCTTCTTAGCATCCTGCTGAGAGCGGTGGTTAGGGACAGTAAGGTGGTGGTGGTGGTGGTGATGGTGGTGATGGGTTGGTTGAGAAACATGCTGGAGCTGAGGCTGCTGCTGTTGCTGCTGTTGGGGAGGACACACTAGATTATGCTGGTGAGAGGTCTTTGATACGCCTCGTTTATTAGTCCACGACCCACTTGCATTTACCACAGCAGCTGATGAATGGTGATTAGAATGATGATCTACTAGTGAAGGATCATACACCTCAGTGGCAACATCTACAGGAAAAACGGGTCGGTGCTCCTGAAACAATGTTCAATGTAACATATTAGGCACAAACAATTAACCTAATTAATGTTGCTGCAGTGGTCAATGACACTAGGTCTCAGCATGCTAAAGGAATCTATTTCCACTATGGGCAGCTTACAGTCACTGGTGAGGCAGAGTGCTAAGTGGACTGAGAAACATTCCGAGGTGGCAGCAGACTCCAATGACAAATGACCCGAACACCCAAACAAAGGCTTTCAATCAATGGACTGAACATGGGATCCTCTGCATATGAGGTGGTGTGTCAATCTAATACTTTAAAACTGGACATCTGGAACTCATCTGTTATGATCAACTTATACAGAACAAATCTATTTTTTTTAATCTCAGATTTCCAGAGCAGATAGACTCCTAGTACATGATATTCTAGATTATGACAACACAGAGTGTAAGAAATGATACCAACATATCAGAGAAATGCACTGCTTTCATCTTCAAGACAAATGTTCATCTACACAGTAATTCCACCTAAGTAAAAAAGAAATACCTGCAGTATAGTACTGGAGTCAACAATAAGGGGTCGTCCCCAGTCCCCTGCATCTGAAAGCAGTGGCTGTTGAATGGCTGCATGTTGTGGTGGAATCTGCTGCCAGGATGGCACAACCATCTGTCTGTTGCCTGGCCATGATGTCTGCACTGCATTCTATGGTAAAAAGCACCATTAATTGCAAACTGAATAGTAAAACTCAATAAAGTTCAAGCCAACCTGGTTATCTGAAATGAGGCACAAAAATGTGAGGATAGATTATGAATAATGTGCACAGATATCAAAAGGATTCATATTGCTCAGGACAAAATCTGGTGGTGGACTCTTTTTAAACATTACAATGAACCATGCAAAGGGTACAATTTTCTTTTTTTACTGAGTGACTAGAAAAAGAAAAAGATTAACATGACAAATTCATAATGGAAGTGATACGGTCACTGAATGGATGATGTGGTAGCAGTTAGCATACAAGGGAAGCCAGTTAAGAGAACAAGATACATTGACACAGAATGTCAAAGCAATGCACAAAAATTTTACAAGGTAATATGCTGGAAAGAACTTCATCAGTGCTCCCCTCACATTCACCCATCAGAATATGCACCAATCTATGAAATCATCGCAAATTAAGCGATACATGCCACAGTTATAACAAACTGTAACATTTTTTATAACATGAGATATGCATACATTTCTTAGATCAGCACATACAGTCACAATGTTGTATCTGCACATTCGCTACTGTGACAGACAGCAATCTTTACAAACTTTGTAAACATGCTCACAATTTATCATTTTACTTTCACGTGTTCAGCAGCAACTGTTCACAAGTTACCATAACATCCACAAGTATAAGTTATGGAATGCAAACAGTATCATTGCACCACTATAAAGTACACTCCTCTCAAGATATCTCAGGGAAAAGTTCAACAAGTCTGGCTTACTATGTGGGAAAACATTTTAAAAGAGTCAGCCTGGAAGTGGTATTATTTCATAATTCTACAATAAAACTGATATTCCCTTCACTTCACTACAACATTACTCTACACACAATTATGAATTACATGATTCAGTTTTACCATCAAGCCACATTTAAAGCCCTAACTTCATTACTGATTCTGCCACATTCTTGAATACAAATATTTTTTCAAACAACAACAGGTAGATGAAGAGCCTGTTCTTTCCAGAACTATTCCAAGAACACTGATTCTACCTTATTATACTTTGCTGTTTTTGGCTTTCTTCAGCGTCAGCTATTCACACACACACAGACTGAGAAATGTATTTTCTAATTTAAGTTCACATGGACAGCCAATGTTCGTAAGGAAAATTTTAAATGCCATCCACCACATTTATACTACCCAGCTTTCTTGATTTGTGAGCGGCTTGTCTTAAGCCAGTATTTTGATAAACAGCCATACCAATCCTGTCTTCATTAAATAATGGCTAAGCAGGAAAAAAAAATGTGCACATACATATACAGGGTGTTTCACGACTTTAGGGCATAACTGCAGGAGGTGATTTCCTAGGTCTTTGTGATCAAAAAAGTTCACTTAAACATGTGTCCGATTTTGGACGGTTACGGAGTTATGACCGTTTGAAACTCAGAATAGAAGGTAACGATTACCGACAATAAACGGAACAAAATAATAAACCAGCATAATACATGATACATTT
>Ga0123353_10004477_pt1 | contig 18008 bp, 17 predicted proteins | sample TergutLab28metaG_3_FD_92763 | JGI IMG/M metagenome (GOLD analysis project Ga0123353, IMG submission 92763) | Labiotermes labralis P3 segment gut microbial communities from Petit-Saut dam, French Guiana - Lab288 P3 | ecosystem: Host-associated > Arthropoda: Insects > Digestive system > Gut ... | reverse complement strand
TAAACCGAATCTGGTCCCTGATGTAGCCCGTATCGACAGTCTTGAGATGGGTTTGGTATACCCGGATGGCACTGCCCACTATGTACATGATACTACAGTTACCAACCTGGGAGACAGAGATTATGTTAAACAGGCTTTTTCCGGAAAAAATACGGTTTCTGATGTGCTTATAAGCCGCGCTACTGGTCAGCCGGTAGTTATGTTTGCAGCGCCAGTTTTTCAGAGCGATAAACAGGGAGCGCCAGTCATTGGTGTATTGTTTGCCCGCAAGGATTGCGGCAAGGCTATTTCCGACTTAGTGGTTAATTTAAAAAGCAGTATGCCTAGCGGCTACAGTTATTTGGTAAATCATGAAGGTACTATCATCGCGCACCATAACATGGAATTTGTAAAAGGGCAATTCAACCCCATAAAAGAAGTGTCAAAAGACCCCTCTCTAAAACCATGGAGCGATTTAATTGCAAAGGCAGTGAAGGAAAAAACAGGAATTGCCAGATATTCATACGAAGGAAAAAACTTGCTCTGTCAATATACAGAAGTTCCTGGATATCCATGGCTGCTTATTAGTACAATAGAAAAAATTGATGTGGATAACCAGCTTAAAAGTATGCGTTTCATTATTTTTTTAGTAGGAGCAATCTTTATAGTTTCTGCTCTTATTGTCGCATTTTTCATTGGAAGATCAATTGCTAAACCAGTTATCAGCATAGCAGAAACCATGGAAGATATTGGCAAAGGAAACCTTACAAAGCGCATCAATCTTTTTTCAAAAGATGAGATCGGCGATTTGTCCCGCAGATTCAATACAACACTTGATAATATCAAAACCCTTGTTTTAAATATTAAAAAAGAGGCTGCAACACTGGCAGAGGTAGGCAGTACCCTTACAAGCGACATGAGTGAAACTGCTGCTGCAGTAAACGAAATAACAGCTAATATCCAGAGCATAAAGTCTCGTGTTATTAACCAGAGCGCCAGTGTAAGCGAAACCAATGCCACTATGGAACAGGTTGTTTCAAATATTAATAAACTAAACGGTCATGTGGAAAATCAGAGCAATAATATATCTCAGGCATCATCAGCTATTGAACAAATGGTAGCTAATACCCGTTCTGTTACTGATACGCTTGTTAGAAACACCGGGAATGTAAAAGCGCTTACAGAAGCCTCAGAAGTGGGCCGCACTGGATTAAATGGGGTAGCAGAGGATATTCAGGAAATCGCCCGGGAATCCGAGGGATTATTGGAGATCAACGCAGTAATGGAGAATATCGCAAGCCAGACCAATTTGCTCTCGATGAACGCTTCCATAGAAGCTGCCCATGCTGGCGAGGCTGGGAAAGGTTTTGCGGTAGTTGCAGACGAAATACGCAAGCTTGCGGAAAATTCAGCTGAGCAGTCAAAAACTATTGGTACAGTACTTAAAAAGATAAAGGAATCAATAGAAAAAATAACACATTCAACTGATAATGTACTAAATAAGTTCGAGGCAATTGACTCAAGCCTTAAAACTGTTGTGGAACAGGAAGATAGCATTCGCAGCGCTATGGAAGAACAGGGAGCAGGCAGCAAGCAAGTCCTTGAAGGTGTAAGCAATGTAAACGAGATAACCCGGCAGGTTAAAAGCAGTTCCAGTGAAATGCTTGTTGGCGCAAAAGAAGTAATACAGGAAAGCACGAATCTTGAAAAAGTGACTCAGGAAATATCTTCCGGTATGAACGAAATGGCAACAGGCGCTGATCAGATCAATGTCTCTGTTAACCATGTCAATGAAATAAGCGGTAAAAACAGCGAAGCAATTAATTCTCTGATAAAAGAAGTTTCGCAGTTTAAGGTTGATTAGAGTTTTTTATATAATTTTAGTAATTATTCCAATTGTTGGTTTAATAAAGCCTCAGGTTCTATTAAACCAACAATATATGATCCATTCTATATAGTTATTTATGAAAAATAGGCCATTTGCCAAAAAAGTCAAAAAACAGAACAAAAAATAGACTCTTACACAAGAAAAAGCCTTTTTTGCAGGGCATTTTGGCATTTTCCTTTGATTTTTTTAATATCTGATCTTATATTCCAATAAATTATTGACCAGTATTGATAATTATGATATATCACTATATTGAAATTAAATTTATGGTGGGAAAAATGTACGCACTTGTAGAGATTAAAGGTAGACAATATAGAGCAGAAAAAGGATCACAGCTTAAAGTTGATAGAATTGAGGCTGAAAAAGGTAATACAGTAGAATTTGATAAAGTATTAATGCTTAATGATGATAAGGATGTTAAAATTGGTTCTCCTTACCTTGATGGCATTAAAATAGCTGCAACAGTTGAAGATCAGGTAAAAGATAAAAAAATTCTTGTTTTCAAATACAAAAAAAGAAAAAACTATGCAAGAACAAAAGGGCACAGACAGCAATATACTATTATAAAAGTAAATGATATTACGGGTGTCTAGCTGCATACAGCCTTGAATGGAGGTATTGGGGATGAGTCCCCAAATATTAAAAATAGATATATGCCTTAATTCAAATAATATAATCAAGTATGTAACAGCAAAGGGGCACGCCGGGGATTCTCCTGCAGGAGGAAATATTATTTGCGCAGCTGTATCAGTTCTTATTAGAGCTGCATACCGGACAATAGTAAAAAACAGTAAAGTAGAGGCATGCATCACTGCAAAAAATGAAGGAAACCTTTATTTTAGAGTTATACAATATGAGGATAGTCAGGTTGAATGGCTGAAAGGGATAACCGATTATCTTATAACAGGCATAAAAGATATTGAAACAGAATCTCCAAATTCTGTAAAAATCGTTATTACTGTTGAAGTTTAGTTATTGGTAAAATAGTTACGAGGAGTTAATAAATGGCACATAAAAAGGGTGGCGGAAGCTGTAAAAACGGAAGAGATTCCAATTCCAAGAGACTTGGCATTAAAAGATTTGGCGGCGAAGTTGTTTCAGCAGGAACAATTATTGTAAGACAACGCGGCACAAAATATCATCCTGGCCTTAATACAGGTCTTGGCACTGACCATACAATTTTCGCAAAAGAGACTGGAAAAGTAGTATTTCAGTTAAAAAAAGGCAGAAAATTTATTGCTATAGAGACAGTATAACAGGAGTTCCGTGAACGGTTTTGTTGACGAAACAATCTTAGATGTCAATTCCGGGAAAGGCGGTCGCGGGGCTGTTTCTTTTAGAAGAGAGAAATATATTCCCAAAGGTGGTCCTGACGGAGGAGATGGCGGAAAAGGCGGAGATGTTGTTTTTAAAGTAAAAAGCAACTTAAAAACACTTTCCGATCTCAGATATAAAAAAACATTTAATGCAGAAGATGGTAAACCCGGAACAGGAAGCAGAAAACACGGAAGAGACGGTCAAAATGCTGTAATTGAAGTTCCTCCGGGAACAGTTTTAAAAAATCCAGAAGCAGATGAAATAATTAAAGATCTCGCAGAACTTTCTGATAATGAAGAATGGATTTTTCTTAAAGGCGGCAAAGGGGGCATGGGAAATTCCCATTTTGCGACTTCTACAAATCAAGCGCCAAGGTATGCCCAGCCTGGGCTTCCCGGTATATCAAGAACAATAAAAGTTGAGTTAAGCATAATTGCTGATATTGGTTTTGTCGGATTTCCAAATGCCGGAAAATCAAGCCTTCTCAACAGACTGACAAATGCAAATCCAAAAATAGCAAGTTATCCATTTACCACAAAAATACCAAATCTTGGTGTATACAGGATTGGTTATAAAGATATTATACTTGCAGACATACCTGGAATTATTGAAGGGGCGTCAAAAGGTGCAGGTTTGGGAATTAAATTTCTCAAACATATCAACAGGACAAATGGACTCCTGTTTCTTATTGATCTTTCCAGTGAAAATTATTTAGAGAGTTTTGATATTCTTTTAAATGAACTCAATTCTTTTTCAAGTGAACTGGTTTCAAAAAAGCGGGTCATTTTAGGGACAAAGACTGATATCGAAGGAACTGAAGAATTGCTTAAGTTGCTGGAAGAAAAATATCCTGATGAAAAAATATATGGAATATCAGTTTTTTCAGGACAAGGGTTGGAAAATATAAACACTATATTTTATTCGTTATTATCTGAAGATACTTCAATATCTGAAGATGCTTTGCCAGAAAAAACCAAATGAAAATAGCAGTTTTTGGCGGTAGCTTTAATCCGCTTCATGTAGGACATATTTATATAAGCGAAGCAGTACGAACAGAACTTGGGTATGAAAAAATAATATTTGTTCCTTCAAATATTTCATCCCATAAAGAAGATTTTTCAGGGATCACTTCTTCTGCAAGACTTGAAATGATCAAAGATGCTTTGAAAGAATACGATAATTTTATTGTTGATCCATCTGATATAGAGCGGGGTGGAGTATCATATACGATTGATACAATAAATCATATTTATAAAAATTACAGTTTTGATGGGAAGCCTGGTTTTATTATTGGAGATGATCTTCTTAAAGATTTTCCAACATGGAAAACAGTGGATAAACTAAAAGAACTAATTGATCTTGTTGTTGTAAGAAGAATATCAGATAAAAATCTGGACTCAAATCTTCCTAACTACTATATTAAAAATGCAATAATAGCTTTATCTTCTACAGAGATTAGAGAGAGAGTTAAACAGGGAAAGACAATAAAACATATGGTACCTGAAAGTGTAAGGTTAAAAATTGTTGAAAATGGATATTACAAATAATTTATTAGAAGAAATTGACAACTATCTAAAAGAAAATCTTTTGGAAAAAAGATATAAACATTCACTATCTACAGCTCTTACTGCGAAAAAATTATGCAAATTATTTAAGATAGAGAGTAAAAAAGGGTATATTGCAGGGCTTCTGCATGATATTGCTAGAGACTTTGATAATGAAAATTTGTTTAAAACAGTTTCAAGAGATGGCAAAAGTATAGATCACGAAGAAAAGGAAGAACCCGAATTGCTTCATGGAAGAGCTGGCGCAGTATTGGCAAAAGAATTATATAATATCGATGACAGAGAAATAATCGAAGCGATCCAGCTTCACACTACAGGAAGCACAGGAATGGGAGATCTTGCAAAAATTATTTTTATCGCAGATTATATTGAACCTCGCAGAAAACATATAACAGAAAAGTATATTAAAAATCTTAAAGGCAAGACACTTAATGAAATGCTGGAGATAGTATTAAAATCTGTAGTTGATTACCTTAGAAAAAAAGAGAAAAATGTTTCAGAAAAAACATTACAGCTTTTAGAGGAGTTTGAAAATGAGAGGAAAAAATAAAGGAATTGACAGAAATGTCATATTTTTATCCCTGATTTTCATTATTCTTATATTCACAGGTATTTTCATTTTCCGACAGTTCCGTTCAGATGAATTTATGCTGAAAATGGATAAAAATGAGTATATAACAGTAAGTTTCAATGTGGGAAAAGGGAACACACTGCTTTTTTCAGAATTACTTATCTTTAGCCCAGACACATATAAAGCTGCGATTTTTAATATACCTTCAAATTACAGAACTGTTATTGAATCTATATCAAAAATAGACAGGCTGGATGTTCTTTTTGATTTCAAAAAACCTGAAAAAATTGTTAAGAGGATAGAATCTATTGCAACTATCCCTGTTGATTTTTATATCAATATTGATCCTGATAATCTTATAAAAATCGTTGACTTATTGTCAGGTCTGGATATATTCATAGCAAATCCTTTTGAAATAATAAATGATGATGAAATAATATTACTTCCATCTGGCAGTAATGTTCTGGATGGTGAAAAAACACTGGTATTTTTGTCCGCAGAAGCTTCAAATGAAAATGATGTAGACCTTATTGGAAGGTGGCATAAATTTCTCCAGGCTTTTATAAAAAAGACAGCAGATCAATCACTATATCTTGAAAACAGTGATATCTTTAATAAGTTTTATTCACTTTTTTCAACAGATATGAATAAAGAATCTTTTAAATCATTCATTGCAATATTTAAGAAAATAAATACAGAGAGGATGATTTTACAGCGTATTTTGGGTGACAGAAGAACAATCGATGATCAGATTCTTCTTTTCCCATATTATGACGGAAACTTGCTTAAAGAGACAATAAAACAAACATTGCTTTCAATTAAAAATGAAGATGTAATAAGCGATGAAGAAATAAATATAAAAATTGAAATATTAAATGGCACAAATATTCCAGGTCTGGCAGCAAGGACTGCCCACTTTTTTACAAACCTTGGATTTGATGTAATATCAACAAAAAATGCAGATAAAAATGACTATGAAAAAACAATAGTTATTGCTAAAGGGAGCAATTTTTCATCTGCTAATAAAATTGCAGGTATTATAAGATGCAATAATATTGAATCAAGTAATGAAAAATCATCTATTGCTATTTCAGCAGAAGATGCTGCTATTTTTAATTCTGCTGTTAGTCAGATAGATGTAATAGTAATTTTAGGGAAGGATTTTGATGGAAGATATTGTAAGTAAAAATGAGAAAGTTATTAAAGTTGCTGAATTTTTAGATGAACTTAAAGGAATAGATACAGTTGTTATTGATCTGACATCTTATAATGCATGGACTGATTACTTTGTTATTACAACAGTAAATAGTGTTACTCATCTAAGGGGAATGTATAATAATATATATGAGATTTTGGACAAACTCGCTATTGAACCCTTTTTTCGCCGCAAAAAAATCGATAATGAAAACTGGGTTTTAATAGATTGCGGTTACTTTGTCATTCACTTAATGGATAAAGAACACAGGGAATTTTACGACCTGGAAAAACTATGGTTTAACAGCAAAACTATTTACCCTTGTTAAAATCATCATAATTTAAAGTATCATTTGGATCAAAATCTTCGTATTCTTCATTAAGAATATCATTCTCAAAATCAGATTCAGTATCATCTAAAGATATATCGCTCTCTTCTTCAGACTCATCATCTGGAAATTCATCCTCGAAATTATTGGAAAAATCATCAAACCCATTTGAAAAGTCATCGAAGTTATCATCAAAATTATCATCGCTTCCACTGATATTGATAAAATCATCAGGTTCTTTATTCGAATCATTTTTTGTATTTTTCTCTTTATTTGATGTATCTTTTTTCTTTTCCAAACCCATAAAAATCCTTATTTGATATTCGATTATAGCATTATCATAGGTTTTTGTGACAAAAAATAACAAGTTAAAAATTAAATTAATTGAATTTTTTCCATAATAGCATATCATTAATATACAATACCAATTTTGAATTGTTTATTGGTAACTATACAAAGAAAGAAGAAAAGATGTTTGAAGATTTGAATGTTGTTTCGCATGCAAAAATTAATTTACACCTTGATGTTGGGAATAAAAGGCCAGATGGTTTTCATGAAATTTATTCTTTTTTTAAAACTATTTTGTTACATGATGATATTGAAATTTCTATTAATAAAAAAATAAACAAAAAAATTATACAAATAGAGGGTAATTTTTCCTGTAGCAATGAAAATAATCTTATTTATAAAGCAACTGAATTATTCATGGAAAAATTAGAAGCATATTTTTTTGTAAATTTCACTGTAAATAAAGTGATTCCCGAAGGAGGCGGCCTTGGTGGCGGCTCAAGCAATGCAGCAGCTGTACTTAAGGCGCTGAATGCTCATTTTAATAACTATTTTAATAAAAATGACCTTAAAAATATTGCTTCTTTGATTGGCAGCGATATCCCTTTTTTCCTTGAAGAATCCACAATAGCTCTTGTTACAGGAAAAGGAGATATTGTAGAACCGATTTCTATTGATATGCCTGAATATCAGTTGCTGCTTGTTTATCCTGGCTTTAAAGTAAAAACAGCTGATGCTTATTCATGGCTAGATATAGATAGGGAAAATGATAAACATTGTATAGAAAAAATTAACAATTCTATGCTTTTACATAGACCATCAGAGTGGAAGTTTCTGAATTCTTTTTCAAAATCTCTTGCAAAACGTTTTGAAATATATGATAGAATATTTTTAGTTTTTAAAGATAATGGAGCAGATTTTTATAATATCACTGGAAGTGGTTCTATTGTTTATGGTATCTTTACTGAAAAAGCAAATCTTGATAGAGCTTATAGTGATGTTAAAAGGTTTTGCCCGGATATTTGGATAACAAGTACATTGGCTAGCAAATCTAGCTAAGCTATTTTTGCTTTTAATTACAAAATTTGTAGGGATGACTATGGAAATTACAGATGTAAGAATTAGAAAAGTTGATGGTGGGGGAAAATTAAAAGCGTATGTAACAGTAACTTTTGACAACTGCTTTGTCGTTCACAACTTAAAGGTTATTGATGGACAAGAAGGCTCTTTTATTGCCATGCCAAGCAGAAAGACAAAAACAGGAGAATATAAAGATGTTGCTCATCCAATAACTCCTGACTTTAGATCTCATCTTCAGGAGATGATATTGCAGGAGTTTAGCAAACAGGGGAGTACAGAGAATTAAACAAAGATATCTCACAAAAGCGCACTATGCGCTGATTGTCATACATCCTTGGGCATTATACGAGGACTCTGGCTTGTGAGATTGTCTCTCCCTTTGGGATGAAATTAAGACTAGGTAAGTGCGGCAGATCGTATTTATGCAGCGCAATGAAAAAACTCAAAATCCGGATTAATAATCTATTAAGACCTATAGAAAAAGAATAAATAATATTATATTATGGGTTATAGATTGGGGCGTCGGCAAGTGGTAAGCCAACGGGTTTTGGTTCCGTCATTCGCAGGTTCGAATCCTTCCGCCCCAGAAAATAATTCAGGTAAATCCTGTTAAAAATAATTATAAGTATATTATATTAAGGAGAATTTGGATGGAAGCTAATACTTTAGCTGTTGAAACAAGAACTGTTCTTAAAAAAGGCGTTAATAAAATAGCCAGAAAAAACGCAAATATTCCTGCTGTTGTTTATGGTTACAATAGTCCAAAACATATTCTTGTAAGTGAAAGAGAATTTGAAAGAAAATACCATAAGGTATCTGAAAATACTATTATTACTCTTTTAGAAAAAGATAAAAAGCTTGGTGATGTTCTTATTAAAGATTATCAGGAAGATTTAAGAACTCAAAAAATCATGCATATCGACTTTTTTGAGATCGATACTAATAAAAAGTTAAGGACAAATGTTCCTGTTGTTGCTATTGGAACTTCTGTTGGAGTTAAAGCAGGCGGTATTCTTGAACAGCTTACCAACACTATTGAAGTTGAATGTTTTCCAAAAGATATACCTGAGAAAATTACAGTAAATATCGATAATTTGGAGATCGGTGATTCCATTTATTTAAAAGATGTTGAAAAAATAGATAATGTAAAATATATGGGACAAGAAGATGCTTTGATTGTGCATGTTATTCTCTTTAAAGAGAAAGTTGTTGTTGAAGAAGCTCCAGCAGCTACTGAAGCAGCTGCAACAGCAGAGACACCGGAAACCAAAGAAGCTGCTCCTGCCGGAGAAAAGAAAGCTGAGTAAAGTTTTTGTTGGTCTTGGAAATCCCGGAGAAAAATACAGGTTTACAAGGCACAACGCAGGTTTTCTTGCTATAGAACTTTTATCAGAAAAAATTGGTATTAATTTAAAAAAAAGTTTTTTTTGTAATTATTTATATGGAAAAGGGGTTTTTGAAGGAGAAGATATATTCCTTGTAAAACCCCTTACTTTTATGAACAGATCAGGTCTGATTTTTAATTCTATATTAAAAAAAACAGATGCTGATTTGGATGATATAGTTGTCATATGCGATAATATGGATCTTTATTCCGGAGTACTCCGGCTAAAGAGAGAAGGTGGAGATGCTGGCCACAATGGACTATATTCTATTATTAACCAGATAGGAACAGGAAATTTTAGCCGTTTTTATATAGGTATAGGCAGACCAACTGATAAAGATAAAGTTTATGAACATGTTTTAGGGATCCCTGAAGAACCTGAAATAACGATATTTAAAAATAGTATTGTTCTGGCTGTAGATTACCTGTTAAAAATAGTTACTTCATCTTCTGAAAAGGTAATGAATGAAGTCAACAGAATCAAAAACATCCCAAATAATTAAATCAGTAGAAAAAGTTTTATCTCCTGTATTAGATAAAGGCAATAGTAATATGCTTTTGGCTTTTTCAGCAGGACCTGACTCCACAGCTCTACTGGATGTATTATTCCAATTAAAAGATAAATTAAAAATAACTGTTATTGCCGCATATTTTGATCATGGTTTAAGAAACAAAAGTGAAATTGAGAAAGAAATCAATATTGCCAAAAATAATTGCCTTATGCGCAATATTCCTCTTTTTATAGGTAAAGAGAGCAAAGCAAAGACAAATAAAATTTCAAAAGAATATGGAGTTGAGGCTGCTGCAAGAAAAGCAAGGTATTCCTTTTTCATCAGCACTGCAAAAGATAATAACTGCAAATATATAACTGTTGCCCATAATCTGGATGACAATTGTGAAACAATTATTATGAGATTTTTTCAGGGAAGCGGACCTGAAGGTCTAAAAGGGATGGATGAAAAATCTGGAAATATTATAAGGCCATTATTAAATGTAAAAAAAACAGATATTTTAGAATATCTTGAAGAGAATAAAATAGAGTATTCCAATGATTCAACTAACAGAGAAAATGATCACTTAAGAAACAGAGTCAGAAATATCCTTATCCCTTCCATAAAAAAAGTTTTTCCAGGATATGAGAAATCCCTTTTTTTACTTGCTGAAAAAATGGTCAATACAGATACCATAATCAATGAAAAACTTTCAGAGAAAATCAAATGGAAAAAAGATGGGAGTTCTCTTGTTACAGAATATGATAATTTTGTATCTCTTCCTGACTACTTAAAAATAAAAGCAATTTATAATGCTTTTAATATTACAGAAAACAACGATATTACGGAAAGCGACGATATTGCAGAAAACAATGATATTATTGCAAACAGCGAAAGACTCCCCTATAAGTTTTTAAAACCTCTTATTTCAAAAAAAACAGGAGTTAAAAGTCATATAGTTTTAAAAGGGCATAATTATACTCTTGAAAGAGAGGGAAATACCCTTTTTTGGAAAAGAGATATTGTAACTATGATGAAAAATAGTTATCATTTAGTTATAGAACCGGAAAAAGAGTATGAATTGCCTGTTATATTTGAAAAAAATAACAAAAAAATTTATATTTCTTCCAGAATTGTAAACATATCTGAATGCACTAAAGATGACTTGTGTATACCGGTAAAAAAAATAACTTTTGATATCCATATCAGAAACAGGACAGAGGGAGATTCTATAATTTTTAAATATGGTAAAAAAACCATAAAAAAATTGTTTTTAGAAATGGGTATTAGCAGGGATTTTAGAGATTTTTTACCGATAATATGCAATAATGATGATGAAATACTAGCTGTGTGGGGTTCTGTTTTCAATTACAAAAACAGGGTTTCAACGCTATTTGATGCAGATAAAAATAACGATATTGATGTGCTATTATTTAAATCAAGGCAGGAATAAATGACTGACGACAACAATGAAAAAAATAAAGGCAATCCCAAAGGCCCTGGGGGAGGGCCATTTAAATATAATTTTGGAAATAATAAATTTGCCCTTTTTTTTCTTATAACACTCATAGGTCTTTTTCTTATGATGTTTGTTTTTAATGATTCGAGCAGTGTAAAAGATATTTCCTACACAGAATTTATCAAAGCTCTGGAAGAAAATGGTATTGAAAGTATAAAAATATTTGATAATCAGGAAATTCATGGAACTTTTTCATCCAGTATATCAGGCAGACCTTTGCAGTTTAAAACCAGAATCCCTTATTATGATGATAATCTTTTAACAAGAATCGAATCACGCGGAATAAGAGTTACCGGAGCTGTTAAAAATGTTTCTACCTACAGAGTACTTATTGATTTGATCCCATGGGTAATAGGATTTGGATTTATATGGTTTATGTTCAGGCAGATGCAGGGCGGCGGAAATAAAGCTATGGGATTTGGAAAAAGCAGAGCAAAACGGTACATGGAAACAGATAAAAAATTTACCTTTGCTGATGTAGCAGGTCAGAAAGAAGCAAAATATGAACTGCAAGAGGTAGTTGATTTTCTTAAAAACCCTTCTAAATTTACAAAAATAGGAGCGAAAATTCCCAAAGGGGTACTTCTCGTAGGTATGCCTGGAACAGGTAAAACTTTAATGGCAAAAGCTATTGCAGGAGAAGCAGGTGTTCCATATTTTCATATGTCTGGATCTGATTTCGTAGAGATGTTTGTTGGAGTAGGCGCAAGCAGGGTGCGTGATTTGTTTGAGCAGGGAAGAAAAAATGCACCATGTATCCTTTTTATAGATGAGCTTGATGCAGTAGGAAGAACCAGAGGCGCAGGTTATGGCGGCGGTCATGATGAAAGAGAACAGACGCTAAACCAGATGCTTGTTGAGATGGATGGTTTTGACACAAAAGATGGAGTAATAATACTCGCCGCAACAAACAGGCCGGATGTTCTTGATCCTGCGCTTTTAAGGCCAGGAAGATTCGACAGGCAGGTTGTTGTAGATATGCCTGATATAAAAGAGCGGGAAGATATATTAAATATCCATGCAAAGAAAATACCGATTGGACCTGATGTTGATCTCAAAAGAATTGCAAGAGCTACACCAGGAACATCCGGCGCTGATATCGCAAACCTTGTTAATGAAGCTGCTCTATTTGCAGCAAGAAAAGATAAAAAATTTGTAACAATGCAGGATTTTGAAGAAGCAAGAGATAAGATATTGCTTGGTGTTGCAAGGCATTCCAGAGTTATCTCTCCGGAAGAGAAAAAATCAACTGCTTACCACGAAGCTGGCCATGCGCTGCTTCATTATATGCTTGAGAATGCTGATCCTCTTCATAAAGTTACTGTTATCCCTCATGGAAGAGCTCTTGGAATGGCTCTATCGCTTCCTGAAAAAGAGATATATTCAAGGAACAGGGGATGGCTTCTTGACAGGATAAAAATATCTCTTGGCGGATATGTTGCAGAAAGGATAGTTTTTAATAACACTACTACAGGAACTCAAAATGACTTAAAGCAGGCAACACAGCTTGCAAGAAAAATGGTTTGTGAATGGGGAATGAGTACAAAAGTTGGGCCTATAGCACTGGGACAGGAAGATGAACCAATTTTCATAGGAAAAGAGATTGCTCAGCATAAAGATTATTCCGAAGAGACTGCGAAACTGATAGATGAAGAGATAAGCAATATCATTAAAGAGTGTTATGATGAAGCCTTTCAGATCTTAAAAGATAACAGGGAAAAACTTGATCTTCTTACAGAAACACTTGTAGTAAAAGAAACACTTGATGATCTGGAAATAAGAACTTTACTTGGAATAGGTTATAAAAATAAAAATATTGTTATAGAACAGGAAGTAAAGAATAATCAGGGGACAAATACTGCTTCCCAAAGTAGTGATAATAATGACAATAAACAGGATGAAAAAAATAAAAAAGAAGGTAACACTTAAGCTGAATAAAATAAATGTTGCTATAATAGTTTTCTTTTTTTTATTAAGTTTACCTATATACTCTGATGCAAATAAAGAAATTGCAAAGCTCTATTTGACTACTGCCGATAGTTTTTATAAAGCAGATAAATTTGAAGAAACCGAAGTTTTTTTAAATAAAGCTGCTCTTTATAATCAGGAACTCTCAGATATTTATTATATAAATGCTCTTATTGTTATAAAGCTTAACGAGGATTTAAATAATTCAATTAATTATTTAAAAAAAGCCATAACATACAGAAACTGGAATATATATAACGAAAATAGTGCTTTATTTGAACTTGGAAAACTCTATACAAGAATAAAAGATTACGAAAGAGCGTTATCTGCTTTATATGTTATAAAATCTCAATTTATAGATGATCCGGGATTTATAGACATATATACGCTTTCGCTTATCAACAGGGGAGATTTTGCAAGCGCGCAGGAATATCTTAATTATGCGGTTTCCAAATATCCTGATAATAATCTTTTTATTAAAAGACTGGCAGGAATTGATAAAGCATACAGAGACCGTCTGTTAAAAATAGTCCTGGACAATAATGATTTGTATAAATATAACACTGAAATAATTCTTGAATTATCAAGGCTCAATCCTGACAAAGGGGTAAAAAGAGAACTTATTGCTCTGGCTGAAAAAGCAGGGAACAATAGTGTTGAATTGCTTTTTGAAAAAATAGCAGTAGCAGAAAGAACTACAGTAAATGATATTGTAATATTTTCTGCTCTTAAAGGATTCTCTGATTATAAAAATATCAAAATAATCAATTCTACGATTCCAGACAAAGAAGTGTCTGATTTTTTTAAAGAATATTATTATACTTATTCAGGTCTTATAAAAGATGATATAAACAACGATGGCATTTATGAAAAAATAATGTCGGTTGAAAAAGGGATTCCTCAGTGGTATAGCGAAGATAAAAATCAGGATAATATAAATGATTTTTTTGTAGGATTTCAGAACGCTAAGCCTGCATTTATAAATATCGAAGAAAATATGCTCATTGCATACTATGAGTATCCATTTGTAAAAACTGTTATATTATATAATAAAAATTACAACGAGATTTATAATTTTAAAAATAATAAAACCTATTTTGATATTTTAGATTATTCAAATTATCTTGTTCCTCCTGTATTAAAAAATGTAAATATTTCTGAGTTATTTAACAGCATAAAGAAAAAAGCAGATACTTACAGAAAAAACGATTCAGATAATCTTAAGGTTTTATTCGAATATTTTAAAACTGAAAACATTGTAAATTTTCAATCTTATGATCAGGTCAATTCTATTATACGCAGAGGGACCAGAAGAGATCATAATATTATGTATAGGGAATCAGATCTGAATCTGGATAATATATTTGAAACAAGAGAGATCTACAGAGATGGCATTCTTTATGCAATAGAATATGACGGCAATAATAATGGAATATATGAATTCAAAATTGAAAATGGCGTGAAGTACTGGGATTTTGATGAAGATGGGATATATGATGCAAGGGAATGGGATGAAGAATCAGCCGCAGGTACGATCACATACCGGGAATTTGCCACCAATATGGATGGGATATTTAATTTTACAGCTAAATATGAAAATAAAAAGCTTGTAGAAGTTAAAAAGAATGATAAATGGAATAAAGTTTATTATGATAAGAAAAATAATATCTACTGGATCGGTGAGAAAACATTAAAAATAGATTCTGCTGTAAAACTGGAATCCGGTACTTATATTTATTCTGGAAATGATTCTGCATATATCATAAAAATTGGAAGTGATTTTTTTGCTGAGGTAATTGGAGGTAATTGATTGAAAAAAATATTGATAATATTTTTTATCACTCTCTCCTTATTATCATGTAAATCAGCGAAAAACATAGATGATTATGATACTGCAAGGATTTCATCTCTCTCTGTAAATGTTGAAAGAATGCTTAAAAATAACGTTCCATTTGCAGCATATATGACAATTTTAAAATCTGAAAAATCTGATACAGTCAGCGAAGATATTGATTTTGAAGAACTAAAAGAAAAAGTTTTTGATAAGATAAAAAATCTTTATGAAACAGCAGAAGAAGATAACGATTATTATGTGGCAGAATATATAGTATCATCGCTGAAAAAAATAAATATGCAAAATCTTATTGCGCCTCGCAAAAGCCTTAATAATATTCTGCTTAATAATATTGAAAAAGATTTTAATGAAAAAAATTACTTTACTGCCATGAAGAATTTTATCCTCTATATGAGGAAAGCACGTCCTACCGATGATCTTTTAATAAAATATGCAGATCTTGCTGTTGAAATAAATAACAATTATTACCTTTACATGATACTTGAAGAATTAAATAAAAGAAAAATTGGTGTAGATCAAAAATATATAGATGCTGTTAAAAAGAGCGATTCTCCGCAGGAAATGATAAAAGGCACTGTTACAGTTTGGGTCAATAAAGGGATAAAAGTCCAATATGGAATGGGAATGCCGGACAGAGTAATAGGAAGCGGTTTTTTTATTGATCCAAGAGGTTATCTTATAACCAACTATCATGTAATAGAGAGCGAAGTTAATCCTGAATATGAAGGTTATTCAAGGTTATATATCAGGTTATCAGATTCTATAGGAACAAGAGTCCCGGCAAAAGTTATTGGATGGGATCCAATGTTTGATATAGCTCTTCTAAAAACAGAATATATCCCTGAATATATTTTTAGTCCAAGTGAAAGTGTGAGATTCCAGATCGGCGACAGAATATATGCTATAGGGTCGCCCGGAGGACTTGAAAATACATTGACTTCAGGAATCATCTCTTCAAAAAGCAGAAGATTCCTGCAGATGGGAGAAGCCATGCAGGTGGATGTTCCCATAAATCCAGGAAATAGCGGCGGGCCGCTGCTAAATCTAAATGGAGAGCTTGTAGGAGTTGTTTTCGCAGGAATTGCACAATTTGAAGGGGTCAATTTTGCAATTCCTTCCCATTGGATAACAGATATTGTTCCCGCGCTTTATAGGGGAGGAGAAGTTTTCCACTCATTGATAGGCTCTGTTATGTTTGAAAAAAATGGATCAATTGAAATAATATACAATTTGCCCGGAGAAGCAGCTGATAAAGCAGGACTAAAAAAGGGCGATATAATAAGAAGCATAAATGGAGAAAAAGTATCAGGCGTTATTGAGGCTCAAAAAGTATTGATGTCTTTAAAAAACGATACTGTTGTTGATATTGATTATAGCAGGGAAGGGATAACAGATAATGTTTTACTGGCTCTGGGAACAAGAAAACAAAAAACTTTTGATATTGCTTTAAGAAGAGATACAATGAAAAATCTTGTTCTGCCGCTTTTTGGCATGGAAATAGAACCTTTTGGCAATTATCTTTTCAGTGAACGATATATAATAAATAATATTTATGAAGGTTCAATAGGTGATGAAATAGGATTATCAGTTAATGATCCTCTGGCTGTAAAAGGGTGGAAATTTAGTTTGAAAGAGAGATACGCCCTGTTGCGCATTGAAGTAAAAAAGAGGAAAGCGGGTTTTATGCAGAGCAATATCCAATTGATGACTTCAATAGATTCGAATAATTTGCTATAGTATTCCAATACACCACATTTAATAGGAAAATAAAAAGGTCTTCGGTAAATGGATAATATAAGAAATTTCTGCATAATTGCACATATCGATCATGGTAAATCTACTCTTGCAGACAGGTTTATAGAAAAAGCTGCAATTGTTGACTCACGTAATTTTAAAAACCAAATTCTTGATTCCATGGATATTGAAAGAGAACGTGGCATTACAATAAAATCTCAGGCTGTTACTATTCCATATAAGAGCAGGGATGGCAAAGAATATATTCTTAATCTTGTTGATACACCAGGTCATGTTGATTTTACTTATGAAGTTTCAAGAGCAATTTCATCATGCGAAGGAGCAATTCTTCTTATTGATGCATCGCAGGGAGTTGAGGCGCAAACACTTGCCAATCTTTATATGGCAATGGAACATAATCTTGAGGTAATACCTGTAATCAATAAGATAGATCTTCCAAGCGCAGATATAGAAGGGGTCAAACATCAGATCAATCATGATTTGGGACTTAATCCAGACCATGCAGTACTTGTTTCAGGTAAAACAGGGTATGGGCTTGAAGAGCTTCTTGAAGCAATAGTGCATTATATTCCTGCTCCAAAAGGGAAATCAGATGATACATTGCGGGCGCTGATTTTTGACTCGCAATATGACACATATAAAGGGGTTATTGTTCATATCCGTGTTTTTACCGGTCTTGTAAAAGAAGGCAGCCAAATAAAATTTATGAATACAAATGCTGTTTATAAAGTAGAAGAGACCGGGTTATTTAAAGTAAAATTTGAAAAAAATTCAAAGCTGGAAGCAGGAGAAGTAGGTTATATAATTGCGGGAATAAAAAATATT
>Ga0123353_10004476_pt1 | contig 18010 bp, 15 predicted proteins | sample TergutLab28metaG_3_FD_92763 | JGI IMG/M metagenome (GOLD analysis project Ga0123353, IMG submission 92763) | Labiotermes labralis P3 segment gut microbial communities from Petit-Saut dam, French Guiana - Lab288 P3 | ecosystem: Host-associated > Arthropoda: Insects > Digestive system > Gut ... | reverse complement strand
TCTTAATCTCTCAACCTCTTTACGCACGGGTTCTGCCTCTTTGCGAAGATGTTCCAGCAGTTCTTCTCTGGTCATGTTTTTAGTTTCTTCATACTGACAATCCCGTATTGCTCGAATTTCATCGAGGCTCTCATCGTGATTCATATTCATGGTTTACTCCTTCGGATAATATATTTGCAATGATGGCGGTGACACAATGACGACCTGTGGATATTCATTGAGCGTGTTTACGGCAGCGACCTTGCGGATAACCTCAGGGTTTACAAAGTGATCGAAATTCCAACTTGTGATTACTGAGCATCTATTCACAACGGCGTGAGCGATGTGCAGTAAATCATTAACGTTTGTTTTAGACAAAACCTCCATTCTCATGTACTCATCTGCAAGGGCAAGAACCTCAGAGGTTGATTCTATAATCGTAAAGTCTATTTCCGACAAATGTTGTAGAAGCCGTGTCCTTTTTGGTTCTTTGGTTCGATTGAGTTCTAACTCCATAACAGGCGATGAAAACACATCAAACACATTGTTTTTTATCTTATCCCAAAGTGCATTGGTATCTCTCAATCGCTCTGGAGTGTGATGATCCTCAAGACAACTCACCACTGATGTATCGAAGTAAATTTTTATTTTCTGTTTTATGGCACTTGTCATCATTTGTCTTGACTCCTTATACGTCTAAGAATATAGCGTAATATGCCATGCCCTGCAAGATGGGTGGCAGAGAAAGTCAATGATTGTCCCGAAGTGACGCAACGTCCCTAACTGTCGCCAGGCTCGGGGCTACAGTATTCGATTCATCCCACTCATTTCTCGCATCCCGAAAAGATCGCGCCGGAACGCGACCGTCGAGAATCTCCCTTACCGTCGCCAACCTTGCAGCACAAAGTTTTGCCACTGCCTCGGCGGTCGGCTGGCAGGGATCGACACGAAACTCGATGGTCCCGTAATGTCGCGGCTTGATGAGCGATACATCCCGCCTAGCACGGAACCACGACATCGGGTCATGCCGGTCAACCGTGCCGCGATGATGATTGTCAGAGGTTTCGGCAAATGGCATCCGGCACAGAGCAATTTGTGGAGGTTGGGTGTCAGGAACCTTTTTCTTCTTAAAACAGCCAATTTGTTTGAGAGTGTAGCACGAAAGTGGAAGTTGATGTGAAACGATAACCTTATTTTGACCTTATTTTTCTGACAAAACTACCTCAGTAGCAAAGGTGACACCTACAGTCCCAACCTTATTACCTTATTCTGCCAGAGCGTAATAAGGTAATAAGGTTAGAGTGGAAGGCAATCGTGTGCTACTAAGGTTGTTTTTTTAAGAAAATAAGGTGAAAATAAGGTTGCAGACGCAAAATTCACAACTCTCTTGCTACATTCTCATTTGTTTCCGTGTTACGAATATCTGGTTTCTTCTGGCGACCTTGAGGGCAGATTGTATTCTCCAATCCAAATTTCGACGCGACTCTATCACACCACGAAGCTTCGCCAAAGGAACTGCCTCGATTGACCGAGCGTTGCAATGCCTCTCATACGATGCGCTCAGCCAGTTGGTCGAGCATTTTGAGGGATGCCAAACGGATTTGCCGTTCCGCCGTCTCTTCGAGCATACTCGACCGGGCACGCCACGTGGTGTAGCCCCCCAACATAAAGGAATCCGCCGTCGGGAGATAGCCGAATGCCCCGTTGGCGTGAGAAACAATAAACGTGTGCGAAAATGGGGATGCGCTGCGGATTTCCCGACCCGTTGCACTGAAAACCTCACAAGGGATCGCTACTATTCCGAGTGTGCCAATTCGGGTCGCCTGAAGTTTCAGACGCACCGTGTCGGGAGAGGCGTGAAGGAGGAGTGTCTCTCTGGCGTAAACATCCTCAATGGATTTCAGAGCGTCCCTGCCAGCAAGATGCCGCTCGGCAAGGGCAACCTGTTCGGAGGTCGGCTTGCGAATGCCGATTTCCAAGGTGCGCTCCATCGTATCGATCGTCACGGCACGGGAAAACTCGATTTTTTCGTATGCCCGATGAGCGGCACGAGCAACCGATTCGCCGACGGAAAAACGGTCGAACGTCCGAGCAGGATTCCGAAAGTCGATACAGTTCGTATCGCCGCTTGTGCCGTTCGACATGATGCCGAGAAAATCGCTTCCGGCTCCGAGCAACGTACCGATTCGTTCCGCGAAAACGCCAAAATAGTCGGCGGAAAGATGTTCGGCTCCCGCATAGTGCGTGGAGTAATTCCCGAAGACGACCAACGGTGTCCCGTCTGTTTTTGTGACGGCAAACACGTTGACAGTCGGGTCGGGTCGCCCCGTGGGGCAGACGATGTCCGATTGTTTACCCTCTGGATTCATTTGAGCGATGTCGCCGGGCGAACCGGTGAACGCCCGGTTCTCCGTCCAAGCCATCCCGGGTTTCATAATGAAGCGTCGGCAAAAAACATTTTCCGGGTCTGCATCGGCGGCAACTCCAAAAGCGGCATCCACGAGATTCGCGTTGGCTTGAACGATGCTCTCCGCAATTTGACCGGGCAACCAGTCGGCATAGTGTTGGTCGATCCCGCTTCCGAGAATAGCGAGGACGCTCGGCGCACTGTGGCAGTGAGTCGCCGAAATCATGAGATGTTCGGTCGGCAACCCCGTGGTTTCGGCGACCGATTTTTTGACAAGCTCGAACATTTCGGCAGAAATCAGGCAGGAATCGACGACCGCCATTGCGATTCTGGTCATTCCGTCGTCCAGTACCACCGCACGAACGGAAAGGGGATCATCGACAATGGAAAGGTGCCGCTCAAAAAAATCCCCGTTCACAATGGCGGGAAGATGGCGAGGAGTAATATCGACCCTTGCAGTGCCAACTCGTAATGCCCGAGAACTCATCATCGTCGTAACTGTCACATGATCAAAAACCGGTGACCACATGATAGCGTACACCCTGTATACAGTCAATATACCAAAAACACTATTTTTTGGAAATTTTTGAAATATTTCCGAAATTTTCCAAAAAAGTGCTTGATAAATCGTTTTCCATCTGGTAACATAGAGGTGTACATGTTGTATACAATCAATAGACGAAGGCAATAAACCAGGAGCCCCATGCCAGAAAATTTTTCTCACAAAAGCACCGTGCATCCACTCACCAAGGATTACGTGTACGAAAAAATCCAGGAGAAGATTCTCACGGGAATGATTCCTTTAGGAGCGCGGATGGGGGAGAATGTGCTGTCGAAGGAACTCGGTGTCAGCCGAACGCCGGTGCGTGAAGCATTGATTCGTTTGGTGCATGAAGGACTGGCGGAGCAGATGCCCAACGATGGCGTTTTTCTCAAACGTCCGAGTTTGAAAGACATTGAGGAAATTTACGATTTGCGTATGGTTCTTGAGTGTCATGCCGCTCTTCGGGCGGCTCGGTATGTTCTGCCCGATCATCTGGAACAAATGGAGAGTGCTTTACGCTGCTTGAACGAGTTCATTCTCCGAAACGACACCTATCGGACAGCCAGGCAACAACGGGAGTATCTTGTTCGCTATATTGAAATGCCGTTTCATGCCGCCATCATGCATGCCGCGAACAACGCCAAACTCGCCGCCATTGCGGCGAACATCCAGATACTGGCAAAATCACTTGCCTGTAACATGCACCATGAAACCCTTTCGGACGACAATACCCGCGAGACACTGGAGAGGCATGAAAAAATTTATCATCATATCAAGCACGGGAATGGTGAACTCGCTGCCCAAGTGATGCGGGAACATCTCGAAACAGGATTCAAAACGACTCTGCATCATTTTGAATTGGCTCAACGGCAGAATCGGGCACAAAACGTATACCCACACCGATAGGTTGAGGTGAACTTTTCCACTTTTTCAACGAAAGGAAAATAATATGACTATTACAAACGCTGCTAGACCCGGAGCGGGTCATTTTTTGGTTACGCCCTCGTACATCCGCCTAGCCCGCGTCGGGTCTCTCGTTGTCGGGCTAAAATGTTCGGCTTGCGGAATTGTCAACTGGCTTCGGTATGTTTTAACTTCCTCCCATAGGGATGGAGTGGGGTGTCGTCCCTTGGCGAAAAATGATTGGCGACACAGAAACGCTTTCACGCTTGTCGAACTTCTCGTCGTCATTGCGATTATCGGAATGCTCATTGCTCTTTTGTTGCCTGCGGTGCAAGCGGCTCGTGAAGCCGCACGGCGGATGCAATGCTCGAACCACTTAAAGCAGATCGGCTTGGCAGTGCATAATTTTCACGATACCCACGAGGGGCTTCCGCCAGCGGGAAATGGAGCGTACGGACCGTCGATTTTCGTGTTTATCTATCCGTTCATCGAAAAGCAGAGTCTGTACGACAAGGTCGCGTCGGCAACTCCGCCGACAACGGCAGATGAAAACAACATCAATGGCTTAGGAACATTTTTGGCTCCCGTTTCGGCAGTCGCTGGAAGAGATTTTTGGAACGAGCTCGGTGTCGGCGGTCGAAGAGAGTTTGCCTCCATGTCGATCTACCAATGCCCCAGCCGACGCGGAGGTGGGGGTTACACGGAACCAGGGCTGAATGAAACGTCATTGATGGTGACTCACACGGGGTATGTGGCGGGACCGCAAGGAGATTACGGGTTTGTGACCGTTACGGGAAATATTGACATCCCGAATGAAGATCCTTACGGCGCATGGTGGTATAACGGTTTGCAGACGGCGTCCATTGTCGGTTTGGCACGCGGTCCCTTCCGCGCATCGCTCATCCCCGCTGTCACCTTTGTTGCCTTGGACATTCCTTCCGCGAAAAGTGCCAGAAATTGGCAGGTTCGTGACAACTTGGCGCGATGGAGCGACGGAACGAGCAATCAAATTATTTTTGGCGAAAAACATATCCCCACGGACCGTTTGGGGCGGTGTGGCGGTGGAAACGATACGGAACGATTACGGAATTCTGGAGATTGTTCTTACCTCGTGACGGGAGGCTCCTATTCGGCAGGCGGTCGTTGGTTGAGTTCTTCCAGAACGGTTTACTATTATTCCGGTGGAAATGCTTACTCATTTCCGTTGGCGAATCCAACCGATTTTTCCACGGGAACACCGCAAACCAATTATGGATTTGGGAGTTACCATCCCGGTATTTGCCAGTTCCTGATTGGAGATGGGGCAGTTCGTTCGATCAGCGTCACTACGCCTGTTAATCCGATTCTCTACTCGCTCGCCAATGTTTATGATGGAAAAGCCGTTTCACTGCCTTAATCGAGCACAAACCGGAAGGGGGTAACGGTCTTCGGCGGAAGCCGCGTTCCTTTCCGGTTTTTGTGCATAACTATGAATCCCCCCATGACAAAACAAACTTACTTGCTGTTCCTTTTTCCCCTTCTCCTTGCGGGATGCAATGGTTATGTCCGAACCGAGGGGAAAGTCATTTTTGAGGATGACCAAAGCCCGTTGACTCGTGGGGTGGTGATTCTGCAAACCGATACCCACCAAGCCAAAGGGGAGATACAACCGGATGGAACGTTCACTGTCGGTTCGTTCAAAAAGAATGACGGTCTTCCGTCGGGAAACTACCGGGTGTACCTCTCAGGCACGGTCAGCGAACCGGAAACAGGTACTTACACGGAAGTGGACCCGGAAAAAATGGCGTTGTTGCCACGGCATCCTGCATCAGGTCCGCGCGAGCCGCTTCCCTTGATTGATACCAAATACAATCGCGTGGAAACTTCCGGGATCTCTTACAACACAAAAGACGGTCCCACATTGAACATCACCGTACAGCGACCAAGCCAAAAATAGACCCGGACAGTAGACAGTAGACGCAAGCGCAGAGGATGTTGCTGCACCGCATGCGACTCCTGACTCCTGTATTCTGACCCCTTACTCCAGCATGGGAAAGGGAAAAACCAACCAATTATTTTCCAGCGAAAGCCTAAACCTTTAACCTTTTTTACCTCACATGAAACATCGATTTTTTTGCTTTGTGTTTTTTTCCCTCGCTGCCGCAACATGTTTCGGCGGTCCTTTGCTGATCCATGAGAAGGCGGAAAAAATGCCGACCAATCTCATGGGACCTTTTGTTGTTATGGAGGACGGCACTCTCGTTTGCGTCAATCACGGTGCCGTCCATCGCAGTATGGACGGTGGAAAAACCTGGAGTTCCAAGACCATTTTGGACAATACGCGATTTGTCGACCGCGATGAACGGGCGATCATCAAAACGCGAGAAGGGACGATCATCTTCGCTTTTATGAACGACAAGGAACGCGCTTATGGAAAAGAGAACAAGGGCAAATGGGGGGAAGGGGACATCGCGGACTGGATTCTTCCCTGCTATACGATACGGAGTACCGATGGCGGTTTGACTTGGAGCGAACCACTTCTATTCCAACGTAAGTGGTGTGGGGCACTTCGTTGTATGATCCAGTTGAAAAGCGGGCGGATCGTTCTCGTCGGGCAGAGCGTGATTCCTTGGTCGCACACAACGCTGACCTACGTCTCGGATGACCAGGGACAATCTTGGAAAGCGAGCAACGAAATTCACATCGGCAATGCCAATTCCCACGATCACGACGGTGCGATGGAAGCGACCATTCTCGAACGCCACGACGAGTCGATTTATATGCTGATCCGCACCACGACGGGATTTCTGCACGAGTCGCTCTCGACCGACGGCGGATTGACGTGGAGTGCTCCCAAGCCGACACTCATCAAAAACAGTCACTGCTGCGCGACCATGACCCGGCTTTCCGATGGTCGTATTTCGATGCTCTGGAACACCACGCCCGTAACGGCAGGAGCGGATATTTACGGTTCACGGGAAGAACTGTCCATCGCCTTTTCCGACGATGATGCCAAGTCGTGGAGCCAACCGGTGGTCGTCGCCGCTCGTTATTCCAAAGAGGGGGACCCGTGGGTCAACAATCAGGTTTCGTATCCGTATCTTTGCGAAGTGAAGCCGGGCGTATTCTGGATCACATCAATATTCGGTAGTCTGCGAATGACCATCAACGCCAAGGATATTGTTATCCCGAAAAGCGGGGACGACGAACAGAAAAAACGGATCGTCTTGTTTGGCGACTCCACTACGGCATCTCGCGGCGGTGTCACCGTCTATGCGCAACTCCTCCAAAATAGAGTGAGAGAGAATCAGTGGGGCGTGTCCATCATCAATTCCAGTGTGCCTTCCAGTACGACCTCGGAGGTGCGGGACAATTTTCAGGAACGTGTTTTGAATCACAGACCCGACCTTGTGGTGATTCAATTCGGCATCAACGATTCGGCGATCGACGTGTGGAAAAATCCACCAGCAACAACCCCGAGAGTGTCCGAAGCCAACTATGAAGCAAATTTGCGCTGGATGGTAAGACAACTCAAAGAGAAGAAAATCCCGACGATACTGATGACGACCAACCCGCTGTATTGGACGGACAAACTCAAGGAATTGTACGGCAAACCGCCTTATCGTCCTGAGGACCCGAAGAGCTTTACCGACACATCGCTTCGCCGTTACAATGGAATTGTGCGCAACGTTGCTCAGTCGGAAAACGTCACCTTGGTGGACGTGCTACAACACTATGACGATGCCGCCAAGCAGGACTTTCAGAAAGTCAACGACTGGCTCCTCGACGGAATGCATCCGAACAGCCAAGGACACAAGAGGGTTGATGAACTGTTGTTCCCCCAGATTGAGAAAAAAATCGCGTTTCCAAAAGTGGACATCAAGAACAAATTAGTACCGGCGAATTAACGTTCATGCAATATTTTTTTGACAGGATTCACAGGATTTTCAGGGTGGTAGACCCGGAGCGGATCATTTTTCGGATGCGCCCCCGCGCATCCGCCTAGCCCGTGTCGGGTCTCTCGTTGTCGGGCTAAAACAGTCGGCTTCAGTGAACAATAGAGACATAGAACAATAGAGACATCACATGACAAATAACCGTTTTCCAAAAATCGTGCGCAAGGTGGTGGTTTCATTCCTGGCTGTCTTTTTGATCGTCGGTTGCCAAATCGGGAAAAGCGAGGAAAAGCACGAATGGATCAAAGACCTCCGGCTTGTCGGAACGGAGCAGATCGTGGAACGGACAGGGAACGATGTTGTGATTTACGTTCCATACGAAACGGAGGTGACCGACCTCAAAGTGGAGATGACTCTCTCGGAGCCGGCGACGATTCATCCGGCAAGTGGCACTGCCTTGAATTTTACTCATCTGCAGAAATACACGATCAAGGCAAACGATGGCAGCGAACAAACATTGTTGATAACGGTAAAGAAAAGCCCGTGGCGGCAGGTGATTGAAAACGGTGCGGCACCCTTCTTGAAAGTCGATGGTCACTCACTGGTGGTTTTCAAGAATAAGATGTGGTTGTTAGGGGGTTGGTTGGGAAGATACGACCACGATAAAGCGACTTATACAGTTGGCTCCGACCATTGGACATCGCAGGTATGGTGTACCGCCGACGGGACCCACTGGGAGTCAAAAGGAGATGCCCCTTGGGCGGGTCGTCATGGATTCGGATGTGTGGTGCATGACGATAAACTTTGGGTGATCGGAGGAGACCAACACACCGACGTGTGGAACACCGAGGACGGTGTTCGCTGGAACAAAATCCTGGACAAGGTTCCATGGGGGGAGAGATATTTTCCGTATATCGTCAGTTTCAACGGAAAGATATGGGTCATGGGTGGGATCCGAATCCTCTTTTCCGGGAGTGGAAATCGCTTGCGTGATAAGTACAATGACGTTTGGTCCACCACCGACGGCGTTCATTGGATACGGGAAGCGGAATTCGTTAACTGGGCACCGCGCGGACTCATCAGTGGAACGGCAGTTCTCAACGATGAGCTGTACCTGTTTGGCGGATGTATCCTCTACAGTTATGCGTTCAACGATGTCTGGAAGACACGGAACGGCACTGACTGGACGAAACTTGTCTCGCATGCTCCGTGGTCGCCGAGATCATGGTGTTCGGTAGCAATTTTTGACAATCGACTTTGGATCATGGCGGGTGATTTAGAGACGAGAAATGACACAATGCTGAACGACGTTTGGTACAGTTCCGACGGATTGAGTTGGACACAACAAAAAGGAATTTTCTGGAAGCCGCGGCACGCCGCTCCTGTCATCGAATTCGATCATAAGTTGTGGCTGATTGGAGGACTCATCTCCCGTACAATCGGCGGAGAAGTTTCAAACGACGTATGGGTCATGGACATCAGTGAATGATTCAAACTGTAAAAAACACCGTAGAGACGCGGGTGCGTCTCTCGGGAGCAGATCACGTAACGAATTCGCGGGAACGTACTATGAACGACGTGAATCTGTGCGCGAACCGTCATTCAATCACTGAGACGCGAAGCATCGCGTCTCTACGAATGCCGGTTAATTTTCGGACTGTTCCTCAGTGAACAATCCCCAACCATCACCGCTGGAATTTGTACAGCGGTTCAACCCTTTTTCCTTGATAAATACTGCTATGAAAAAACAACTCATTGTATCGTTGACCGCTTTTGCGGTTTTGTTTCTCGCGTCGCTGCCACTTGTGGCGGGACCGTTGATGATGCACGAAAAGGCAGAGACAATGCCGACGAACCTTCAGGGTCCCTTCGTCGTTCTGCCCGACGGAGAAATCCTGACCGTCAAAGGTGTTTCCGTTCACCGGAGCAAAGACAAAGGCAAAACATGGTCCTCCGAAAAAATCATGGATGCCGACAAGTTCCACAACGGTTACGAAGGAGCCATCGTCCGAACACCGGACGGCACCATCGTCTTTGCGTTCCACAACACCAAGGAACTCAGTTACGGCAACGACGACCAAGGCAACAGAGGAACTTGGGGACAAGGGGACATCAAGCGATGGATTTTACCCGTCTATGTTATCCGAAGTACCGACGACGGAAAGACTTGGAGCGAACCGATCTTGATCCAAAAAAGTTGGAACGGTGCGACACGGTCGATGATCCAACTCAAGAGCGGTCGTATCCTTCTCGTGGGTCAAAGCGTCATTCCCTGGACACACACCACCTTGACCTACGCCTCGGACGACGGCGGAAAGACATGGAAAGCCAGCAATGAATTCACCATTGGCGAACCGAATTCGCACGATCACGACGGAGCCATGGAAGCCATGATTCTTCAACGTAACGACAACTCCGTCTCTATGTTGATTCGGACGACGAAAGGGGTCATGTATGAATCGATTTCCACGGACGACGGAATGACCTGGAGCGAACCCGCACCGACGACCATCAAAAACAGCCATTCTTGTATGGCGTTGGCTCGATTGAGGGATGGACGTGCCATTCTGATTTGGAACGCCACACCGGTCGATGCCAAAGACATCTTCGGTTCCCGTGAAGAACTTTCCGTGGCATTTTCCCACGACGATACCAAAACCTGGAGCGAACCGGTGATCGTTGCGGCTCGTTACACGAAGTCAGGCGATCCGTGGGCAACCAATCAAGTTTCCTATCCGCTCTTCTGTGAAATCGAGCCAGGTGTGTATTGGATCACCTCTGGATTCGGAACGCTACGAATGCAGATCACCGACAAAGACATCCGGGAAACGCCGCCGAATCCTGCCGGAATGAAACCGCCTGCTCATCTCAAACTTGCCGAAGGTTTTCTCCAGTCGAAACTGGGGGAGTTTGACGAACTCATTGCCGTTCACGGAACGTGGAAACGTGAATCGGGAAAAACCGCCGTCGTTGCTCTTCCCAACCGTCCTGGACACACTGGGCTGCACCTGTTCGGACAACCCGAATCGTCGCTCGTTCTGACGCTTCCCGAACCGCAACAACTCTACGGTCTTGCCCTCAATCTTACCCGTTGGTCGAGTACGCCGCCATTCAAAGTGTTTGTCGAGATTCGTGACGGAAATGTCGGTTCTCCTTGGAAGCAAGTCTTTTCGCTGGATGAAAAAACGACCGTCAGCCAAAAGCCGACCTATTCCGTTTCCTTCGACCCCACCATCGTCGGTGCCATCCGTTTTCGCTGCGTGGCTCTTGAAAAGTACGGAGTGTTCCTCGATGATTTAACCCTCAAGAAATCGGCACCGATGAAGTTGCTCCGTTTCGTTCCGGAAGAGACTCGACCGATTGCGGTTCCCCTCTGCATACGCGGCGGCAACGAAGCGATTTTCCAAGCCGTTTTTGAAACGGACGGGAACGAGAATCCCGTTTCCGTCGAACGGGTCAAGGTCGAAGTCCAAGGAAGCGACCAACTGGAATCGATGCAAATTCAAAGCGGTGGCGACACTCTCGCTCAGTGGGTTCCGACGGAGGGGGAAAATGTGGTGACGCTCAACGTGCCGGCAAAAATTGGCAAGAATGTACTCCAACTCCACGCGACAGCGAAACCGACGGCAACGGTCGGTGCCAATGTAACGACTTGGATTTCGGAACTGAATGTTGCGGGTCAATCGCTGAAGCCCGCTACAGCCTCGATGGTGATTTCGCCGAAACGTCGGATCGGTTTCTATCTTGTCAAACCGGGCGACCACGGAGTGGCGATCTATCGGATTCCCGGTCTCGTCACGACGAACAAAGGAACGCTCATCGCCGTGTACGATCTCCGTCATCGCAGGGGAAATGATTTGCCGAACGACATCGACATCGGCATGAGTCGTAGCACGGACGGCGGTCAAACTTGGGAGCCGATGAAGAACATTATGGACAAGGGAGGACACGATGACAACGAAGGAGTGGGTGATCCGGCGATTTTGGTGGATCGAAAGACGGGGCGAATCTGGGTGGGAGCTGCATGGGCACACAAAGGAATTTCCAACTACAATTCGAGTCCCGGTCTCAAACTCGGAACCTCCGGTCAATTTCTCGTCGTGACCAGCGACGACGATGGTCTGACTTGGTCGAACCCGATCAACTTGACGGAACCGATTGCCGCGAATATTCCCGATCCAACGTTGAAAATGTTCTTCAATGGTCCTGGCGGCGGCATTACGTTGCGTGACGGAACCTTGGTCTTTCCGGCTCAGTTTTCCAAGGGTACCGAAAAGATTGAAACGCTCAGCGGCGGCAACTATGACCGTTTCGTTTCCGCTTGCGAATCGACGATCTTTTGGAGCAAAGACAACGGCAAAACTTGGACGTTGGGCAACGGTGTCCGACCGAAAACGACCGAAGCCCAAGTTGTTGAATTGAACGATGGTTCTCTCCTTTTAACGGTGCGTGACGAACGGAAAGTGGGAACCCGTGCCATGTTTATCACTCGCGATCTCGGAAAAACGTGGGAAGAGCATCCGGCGAGTAACAGAGCGATTCCCGATCCGGTTTGTCAGGCGAGCATCTTGCGGGTCGCCTCGAAAAAAGAGGGGGACGACCGTGATTTGATCGCTTTTTTCAATCCGAACTCTTCCAGCGGACGTGTCAATTTGTCTCTCCAACTCAGTGAGGATGAAGGCAATACTTGGACGCACAAAGAACTTTTCTATGCACCGAACAACTGGGGGTACTCCTGTATGTGCATGGTCGATACATCAACGATTGGTGTCCTGTATGAAACCATCGGCGGATTGATCTTCGAAAAGATCAAGGTCAACGATGTATTGAAAAAACCGTAGTACATCATTTCACAAATACCATTGCCTATTTTTTCAATGGCAGCCGGGAGCGCAACGCAGTGGAGCGACCGGTCGTGTGCAGCAGCGATAACCGGCGCATTGCGGCGTGAACACGACCGATAGGGAACAACCAGATCAATCTGCCGAATGATTCGGTAGTTGTCCTTTGTCGCTCATTTCAGATGACCAAAGCATAGGACGGATGAGAGATTCGGGTAGAATACCTGCAACGGCTTTCAATCGCTCTGCCAAGTCTTGTGGCAAAGGAGGAGCCGCTGCGATACGGATATTTCCCCGAAGTTGTTCCACCGATTCCATTCCCATCACCACGCTGGTGATTCCCGTTTGCGAAAAAAGGTAGCCCAAAGCCAGCCGAGGCACTGACATTGCCGATTCGTCGGCGATGGATATAATCTTTTGACGGTATTCCATTATCGGTGCCAGGTGAGGCGGGACTTTGTCCTCTGGCATCAGTAGCAAACCTTGAAGATAAGCACTCCGGGCGAACACAACTCTTCGATCCGCCGTTGCAGAATCGACAAGGGAGTCGAAACGATGGTCGAGAATATTGCACGGTATCTGCACGCAAGGAGCCTGAAGTGCCTCTGGTGGATGATTCGCAGAGTCGAGAGACACACCCACCCTACGGACACAGCCTTTTTCAACCATCCGTTCCAATAGAGGGAGATGTACGGCATCCGATTCGGCATGAAAAAGAACAGTAGATAATTGTTGCAGTTTCAATCGATCCAGCGACCGACGCAGATGTTCTTCAATGTGCAAACGAACTCTTACGTCAGAAGCATCGTTGGGTATTTTTGGGATTTTAGTAACAATTTGAAATCGTCCTAAAAGCCCGAGACGTTTCATTGCTACTCCCAACCGTTCCTCGCTCGAACCATAGTCCGCGCTGGTATCAATCGAAGTGATTCCGGAATCATACGATTCCTTCAAAATTGCAGCGATTTCCTCGTCGTCCGGCATTCCATGGGTATTCGCGATACCATAGTGCAGACCGAACTGAGCGGTTCCTAACATCAAACGTGAAAATGTCATAAAAGGTCAACGTTACTTCGTTACTTTGCACTATAGCCACCATCGACGGGGATATTCGTTCCTGTAATATAGGCGGAAGCATCCGACGCGAGAAAGACGACAATTCCTTTGAGATCGGTCGGTCCCGCAAGTCGTCCGAGCATGGTGTTTCTCGCATAATTCTTGCGGAAAGCTTGGGGTTGATCGTGTTCCAAGCCACCAGCGCAAATGCAATTCACACGAATGTGCCAAGGTCCCAGAGTTCCTGCCGCCCAACGGGTGAAATTGACCATGCCTCCTTTTTCATAAAAATAAATAGGCGAATCGGTCGTCATGTCGGTTCCTTCGTAGTTGGTGGGATTCGGTCCCAGCAAGCCCATGTAAGAGCCGATGTTAATGATCGAACCTTTTTGGCAACGTTTCATCAATTCAGCGGCAACCCGAGTCAAATAAAAGAGAGCACTTGCATTGATATGGAAACTTTGGTCGAACACTTCCAGCGGTGCGTCCCAGGAAGCAACCGCACAGCGAGTGACGGCATTGTTGATGAGAATGTCCAGTCCGTTGCTCTCCGCGTCAATACGTTTGGCGAGTTGGTCCATCGAATCTTGAGAGGCTAAATCGAGTTCAAGAGGCAGTGCTCCTGTTGCGTGCGCCACTTGTTCCAATTGCGGAAGATTCCGGGAGGCAATGTAGGTTTTGGCTCCTGCTTCGCAAAGTGCTTCGACGATCTGGCGACCGTACAAACCCGCTCCACCGGTAACCAATGCCGTTTTACCTCGAAGCGAAAACGTTTCCATCACATTCATTTGTTGTTTTCCTTTATGTTACTGAAGCTGGTTTGAATTTCCCGATGTTGACCATTTTAGCCCGGTGGGCTGAGGGCGGCAGGAAATCTTGAGAAAACATCGCGCCTGATCGCACTGAGACAGATCGCATTCGTACCTGAAACCGAGCGGCTCCAGGACGCGACGGTAAATGACATCACAGTGTTCGCAGTAGTCGGGATAAGGCGTGAAATGTTTCCACTCCAATAGCCGCCCTTTAGAGGGACAGTACCGCATCTCAATCGTAAAAACGCCGTTTGCCTCGTCGCATCTCATCACAAAGTCGGCGGCTTCCTCATTGAGGGTATGCGACCAATATTTGTAACATCCCACGATGCCGTCTCTACGGACATGTTCTTCAAGGAGCGGAATGCCCTCAGCCGCCAAATGCTCCCAATAATCAATCACCGCCTGTTTGCCCCCCCTTTTCTCCAAGAAGGCGAACAGTTCGCTGTAAGCAGGAATAAACTCAGTACAGGGGATCATCATGTTTCCTTTCCTTGTTGATCAGTGTTCTGGGCGGTGGATTCGAGCGGGAAAAAAAGATGCGTTGCTTTTCCATTCGCTTCATCGTAGGCGAGCATGGCGTAACCGATTCCTGCCTCTCGGCTGATTGTATCCCAGACGATACTCGATGTCAAAGAGAAGAGTGGGGACGGGGTGACATGGCTTCGACGCATGTGTTCGACTGCCGGGCAACGTTCAATGCGGACAAAGAGTTCGTTTCCGTTTCGTTCAAACGACACGACATCCCCCTCGTCCCGGTAGGTTTTCTCGAACGCATCAAAGACCGCATCGAAGGAACGTTGCCGTATTTCTTCGATCAATGGAGCGTGAAAATGGGCAGCGAATTGTCGCAGATAGTCGATGACTGCGGCGACTCCGTATGTTTTGTGCAGGTAGTCGATTCCGAGATTGAAGATGTTATGGAAGTCCCGATGAAGGTAAGTATTGTCGGAACTGTTCCGCGTCATTTCCAATATTGTCCCGGGTGGCACCGGGCGATAGCTCTCTTGGTGTTCCCCCATGCCCGTGTGTGCAGACACTGCCGCACACGGCTCCCCACAATTTTGCTTCGATATGTGTTTCTCGTTCATTGTATACTCAAACTGTAAAAGGGACATGAGAGACAGTACGATTATTCATCCACCGCGTTATCACGAATCACGATTGATGCTCGTTCACCGGCGTTGTTTTCGATGAGTTCCTTCCCACGCATGATATTGTCGGTAATCACTGCTTTCCTGACCTTTTCACCAAGCAATACTTTGGGGTGCGGGTCTTGGAAATCGCAGCCGCGTATCATAAGATTGCCGCCCAGGGCTTGAATTGCCGGAGTCGGGATACGTTCCTTCCGACGACCGGTTTCTGCATCTTTGAATCCCCATTGAACGAATGTGCAATCGGAGAACCCAACGGTTCCCGTGCCATCCACCACCGCAATTTGACGGCACGGTCCCCAAAACGCACAATTGGAAAAACGCACCGCACCACGATTCTGTTCCATCACTCGAATCATCGTCGGGTCAGGACCATGGAACGAAACGAATTCGCCGTTGGTGATGAGCAGACCAAACGGTGCGCATTGGTCCACGACCAATGCCGTGTAGCAATCGTCAGCACCGATACCGAGAAAATTGCCGTTGCACACGCCACTTTCCGTCTGGATGAAACGATAACCGATGTTGTAACCAAACGCAAACGTGTTCAATACATATTGCCAATCGGTGCGCCCGAACACGAATGCTTCGCCATTTTCCATTTGCCAGCGGAAGAGGTTCGGCTTCATCGACCACCACGGATTGAAGTGGACGTTTTCAATACGTCCAATATCGTAGATGGCATCGACAAAAACGCCGAGCCTGAGCGGTTGTCCGCTGATGTTTCGGATGAGATGTCGTTCGTTTTTTGATGCGTCGATCCCTTTATACGGATTGAGCAGTTCGCAATCGAGGATCGCCGGATTCTTGCCACGCATCGCGATGGCGTAGGGGTATTCGACAGGAACATCATCCTCTTTCTGTTCGGGATAATAAATGCAAATGCCTTTCAATGTGCTGTTGGTGTTCAATGTCAGGAACGCCGGATCGTCCGGTTTTCCTGCTCCGCCATAGACGAGAAATGTGGTGCCATCGTCGGTCGGTTTGGGCATTCCTCTGTCCCGGATGCCGTTGTGTGCCGGGACGGATTCCCAAATGCCTTTGAGGGTCACACCTTGCGGAACAGTCAGGGAACCGTTGAACCGATAATTGCCACGAGGAACGAAAACGGTTTGTGTTTCCGAAGCGGCAGCGGCATCAAGTGCTTTCTGAAACGGGGCGGTGTCATCGGTTTGACCATCCCCCACTGCCCCGTAGTCCTTGACGCTTTGTGCAAAGAGCGTTGTTGTAAAAAACAATACGAAGAGGAAGAGAGAGTAAAAGTGCTTTGGCATCGGTGAAAATTGGGGAAAAAGGGGTCGAAAGGTTTCCGTCATTATAACACAATTAACCCGGAGTGGGTCATTTTTCGGCAACGCCCTCGCAAAAGAGAGAGTTTCATGGTACGATGGGTGTTGCGAGGAAGAGAGCAGTCTCACTTTCAGAGCAACAATAGCAAGTCGAACAACAAACCCACAGAACGGAGAATATCGATGATAAAATATGGTTTACAAACGTACACTTGGCAAATGTCCTTTGACAAATATGCTGGCAAGGTGGAGCATATTTTGGACATCACGAAACGGGGCGACTTGCATGGCGTTGAGTTCGAAACATGTATGCTGGGGAAGGTTTTCGATTCGCCCGAGGCATTCAAGGAAATGCTTGCGGACAGAAACATGGAATTGGCTTGCCTGTGTCTCGTTTGCGACTGGCTCCATGTGGGTGAAACGTCCGATGAAGCCAAACTTGCCGACAAAGCGATCCACTTCGTCAAGGGCTTTCCCCATGCGTTGCTCTCGCTATGCCAAATGCCGCAAAAGGACAGGGAAAACCTTGCCGAACGACAGAAGAATGCGCTCGCGTGCATGAATAATGTCGCCAAACGAGCGGCGAACCACGGCATCAAAAACGTGTTTCATCCGAATTCCCCCCCCGGTTCCATTTTCCGTACCGCAGACGATTACAAGGTGATGCTGGACGGATTGGACGGCAACTACATCGGCTTTGCCCCCGACAGCGGACACATTATCAATGGCGGGATGAATGTCTATGATATTTTCAACGATTACATGCCGCTCATCCAGCACGTCCATTTCAAGGATGTCGGCGCGGATGGTGTGTGGCGCGTGATGGGGGAAGGGATCACCGACTTCGTGAAGATCGTTTCGATGCTGCACGCCAGCGGATACAACGGCTACATCATGGTCGAGGACGAGTCGCCGGAAGCCGAAGTCGATCCCGATGCGGTGTCGATCAGGAATGCGGAATATATTCGCAACAAATTGATGCCATTACCTTGATGTGCATCATTGGGGTATTTCAATTTCACTGGCGTATTTGGCACAGATGCCGGCTAATGGTCGGTTGGGGCAGTGAAAATGGGCAAAAGGTGTTGACAGAACGGTTCGATTGTGTTACCCTATCGCCATGAAAAGGGACGAAATGGCGATTAACGGT
>Ga0123353_10004475_pt1 | contig 18011 bp, 19 predicted proteins | sample TergutLab28metaG_3_FD_92763 | JGI IMG/M metagenome (GOLD analysis project Ga0123353, IMG submission 92763) | Labiotermes labralis P3 segment gut microbial communities from Petit-Saut dam, French Guiana - Lab288 P3 | ecosystem: Host-associated > Arthropoda: Insects > Digestive system > Gut ... | reverse complement strand
TCGGTTGTTAACGTGCGTTTAATTATTGCTTAAGCGTACGATGCTGCCGCACACCTTTTGCCAATGTTATTCACCCACTAAAATTTCCCTTTAAAACCTCTTGACATTTAATAGCTGGTCTCTTAATTTTATTACGCGATTTGGTTACTCGCTGTGTATGGCATTAAAGGGTTGTATCGGTACGTACTATTCAGTTTAACTTATTATAGTTGGGGTTACTCTCAAATGTAAATACGACTCTATGTTTCCGTAGAAATGCGGCAACTCAAGCAATATTGTCCCCATCGAACCAATGCAGATGTCAATGCGGTGAAAGCAGTGCTTATATTTTTGTCAATAGCAACCCAATGATAATTCCGACAAGCAAAACAATCATGGGGATACGGTCTTTGCTAATGTTAATAGACTGAGGCAGTATTTCACCGAATACAGCATATAGCATAGCTCCTCCGGCGATGGAGAATGAGAGCGATAGTGCGGCGTCGGAAATACCACCGGTCCAAACACCGATTAGTGTACCCAAAACGATGGGTGTTCCTGCTAGAACTGTTAGTGAGATAGCTTTCCATTTTCTCAGTCCGCCAGAAATAAGCGGAGCAGAGATAGCCATGCCCTCGGGAATATTATGTATGCCGATCATAAGAGCAAGCGTGCCTCCAAGAGCAATATCGTGATTTCCGGCTGCGCCAATAGCCAATCCCTCCGGAATGCTGTGCAAGCCAATCACAAAAAACATTAGCACACCTGAGCGGAATAGGTTCCTTGTGCGCGTAATCATCTCATTTTCATGAAAGAATTCCTCATATGTTTCATGGAGTTTTGTGGCTTTATGGCGAGAGTTTGATACCTTGTCTATTATTTGATTCAGTAGCAATACCATTACTACGCCGATAATTAGACCTAAAACAGCAATGGTTGTATTGGCGTACTGTGTCGCCTGCGGTATCAACTCAAAGAAGACGATACTTATCATAACACCGCTGGCAAATGATAAGAAACTGCTGATCGTTTTATCTGTGCGGCTACCCAAAACAGCCGTTAGTATCCCACCAAAGCCCGTTCCGCAAATGCCGGCAATAATACTCATGATGATGACATCCATGGAAAACCTCTTGACTAGAGTTAGTTATTGCTAACCAAACATATGTTAGCATGAGCTAACTCAAATAGCAAGAATCAGTGGTAAAAATAGTCTGCATCCCATTGGATTTTTAATGCAGGTATGCTATTATGAGTTAGTCAGCAATAACCGCATTGGAGGTGGAAATATCTTGAAAACACCTGAATCGACGGAAGATTATTTAGAAACTATCTTGATGCTGAGCCATAGCGGAACTCCGACACGCTCTATTGATATTGTGAATGAAATGGTTTATTCCAAACCAAGTGTCAGCATCGCGATGAAAAAATTGCGCGCGAATGGGCATATTGATGTCGACGCCAACGGTTATATAACACTAACTGACAGCGGGCGCGAGATAGCGCAAAAAATTTATGAGCGCCACAAGTTGTTTTCCGATTGGCTCGTTTTTTTAGGTGTTGACAGAGAAACAGCTGTAAATGACGCATGTAAAATCGAACATGGCATGAGCGACAAAAGTTTTTTTGCGATACAAAAACATTTTGAATATTGGAAAAGAAGCCTTTATAAACAATCCTCTAAAAAGGGTAGTTGAAAAATAAAACGAAGGAGCTGTAGATTTGAAAGACTTAAAGGGGACCAAAACTGAAGCCAATCTCGCGGAGGCATTTGCAGGAGAATCTCAAGCCAGAAACAAGTATACCTACTTTGCTTCTCAGGCAAGGAAAGACGGTTATGAGCAGATAGCGAACTTGTTTTTGGAAACGGCCGACAATGAGAAGGAACATGCTAAAATTTGGTTTAAACTGCTTCATGACGGCGCAGTGCCTGATACGGCAACAAACTTAAAAACAGCCGCAGGCGGTGAAAATTTCGAATGGACAAATATGTACGTGAAGATGGCCAAAGAAGCGCGGGAAGAGGGCTTTGAGCAAATCGCGGTTCTGTTTGAATCTGTCGGCAAGATTGAGAAAGAACACGAAGCAAGGTATCTGACGCTTTTAGAGAATATCGCCGAAAATAAGGTTTTCAAAAAGGCTGAAAAGCAGGCTTGGCAGTGCGCTAATTGTGGGCACATACATGAAAGCACGAATGCTCTGGAAGAATGCCCTGTGTGCAATCATCCGCGAGCTTACTTCCGTATCGTTGCTAAAAACTATTAAGGTGCCGAATTAAGCAAGATAGATAAACACAGACCCAAAGGCTTCCTATCTTTGGGTCTGTGTTTATCCGGATAAATCTACAAGTTTTAGTCCGCGGTCGCTACAGTTTAGCCATTCATGGTACTTTTCCTGCGTAGCAGGAAAAGTACCATGAATGAGTTATAAATAGATCTCACGACTAAATGTTGCGCATAGTGAAAATCGCTATCTGGCAATCCACGCTCCGTTTAAACCGCAACATTTAGTCGTGTAAGCAATACTTCTGAGAAAGTATAGGATCTTGTAACCGCTAGTTATTATTTATGGCATCAATAGGTTTCTTGTTGGATATGCGTGTTGTAGGCAGTACACTGGCAATAAATGCTGCCCCAATACTCACCACCAAAATCAAGATCAATTGGCGTAGTCCAAAAGAAAACAGTGTGATAATTAGCCCGTAATTATTCCTGAAATTGGAGTTCAACAGCATGCTGAAACCGAACACCGCAATTACGGCAAGCGCAAAATTAATCAGCGCGATAACCAAGCTTTCGTTAAAGAATATGCCGAATACATCACTGGAACGTGCGCCGACAGCCCTTAGTATGCCTATTTCACGTTTTTTATACGAGATACTGGTGGAGATGAAGTTCATCATCATTAAACTGGCGAACACTGCAAAAAATATGCCAATATATAGAAATGCTGTTGCCATACTTTCAACGATGCTATTTAGTGATTCAAGCGAAGAAGACACCTCATTCTTAAGGGCATATCTTACGCCGTCATTAGTTTCATAACTGAACTTGATCAAATTTAAGTCTGTGTTGTTGTTGCCTGTCAACGGTGCCACGGCATATTTTATTGGATTACTATCTAAGTCAATAACATCCTCAAAAAATGCATCGGAGCTGATAAGTAAAAAAGGATTCGAAATGGAATCTATGCTAGCGTGCACGCCTACAATTTTCATGGCTGTCTTTTCCATCCAGCTATTGGCGCCGAAATTGCCATGCGCCCGTGGATAACAAGTCTTGCCTAACGTTTCTTGTAAGTAAGCGCCCTTTTCTGTGTCAGGCAGCGACTCCCAATCTTCTACCCAAATATAGTTTTGAGTCATTTCTCCATATATAGTTAGTGCTGTTTCTAACGATACAATAATTTCGTGTTCCGCAAGAGCACTCGGAGCAGAATATCCATTTGCCCATATGATTTTACTTTTATCGGCTGGGGATATTTGCGAGTAAGGAACAATACCATCAGCGGGACCGCCGTAATATGCGCTGCTGTTACCTGCCAAAAACCATCAATATAATCAAATCTGCTTTGCGTAAAAGAGTAGATTAGCACACCAAATGTGATAGCCAATCCCGTTGCAAGTAAAAGAATTCGGTCTACTATCTTTTGCCTAAAATGGTTCATTTGGAATCTCCACGCCCGAGAAATCAAAGACTTCTTCAATCGATTTGCCAAAGCACTTTGCAATTTTATAGGCAAGAGGCAGTGATGCCGTATATTTCCCAATCTCGATAGATGTGATAGTCTGCCGCGTCACGCCGACAGCCACTGCCAACTCCTCTTGAGAGAGTCTGTGTTTTTTCCGCAACTCTGGGATTATAGTTTTCAAATTATGCACACTTAAAATACAGTTTGCCTTGCATTATTAGCATATTATGCTTTGCAAATATTGTCAAGTATACCATGCAAGATGATTATGCTAAAAGCAGTTAAGCACTATAAAAAGGTTGCCATAGAGGTTTAATTGGCATTTGGCATGATAGAGTGCCCCAAAGTAAGTTTATTTGGCTATGAATTTCACAGCCATTCCGAGAATATGCGGCTATACGAGGCGGTCAGCAAAATGAGCTTTCTTTGCTACGTTAGGATGAAGTAGAAATAACGCTATCCCAATTCATCGGCTAATTTGCGCCCGCCTAACAGATGCATATGCAGATGTTGCACTACCTGTCCTCCCCAAGGTCCGCAGTTGATCGCAATTCGATAGCCATTTTTATCAAGGCATTCCTGCCTGGCTATCAGATTTACTGCATGTAGCAGATGACTCAACAGTGGCTGGTCGGTCGCATCTATGGCTTCTAGGTTAGGGTAGTGTTTTTTGGGAATGATAAGGATATGAGCGGGGGCTACGGGGTGTATGTCGCGGAAAGCAAAAACCAGATCATCCTCGAATATTTTGTTGCTGGGAACGATTCCGTTGATGATTTTGCAGAAGATACAATCTTCCAAGTTTTCCTCCTAATAACGGCGGTATTTTGCGATTTGTTCTTCGAATAGATTTCTGCCGTGAATGTCATTTGCTACTATGGCCGGGAAACGTTCAACCTCAAGACGTAATATGGACTCAGCTTCTAATTCCGGATAGGCTACTACCTCAGCTTTGCGTACTGTTTTTGCCAGCAGCGCCCCGGCTCCGCCGTACGTTACAAAATATACAGAGTGATACTTTTTGATGGCCTCACGCACCCCCTGGGAGCGTTCTCCTTTGCCAATCATTGCACGCAATCCGGCCGATAACAGTTTAAGAGTAAAATCATCCATGCGTTTGCTTGTAGTGGGCCCGCATGATCCGATAATTTGTCCCGAACGAGTTGGAGACGGCCCCATATAGTAGATTGTTTGACCATGCAAGTTAAAAGGTAGCGGAAGACCGTTTTTAAGCGCCTCAACCAAGCGTTTATGAGCGGCGTCGCGGGCAGTATAAACTATTCCGGAAATTGAGACATGGTCGCCGGCGTGAAGTTTGGCAAGTTGATCTTCTTCAATGGGTGAGGCAATGTTCCATGTAGTCATCAGAGTGTTACCTCGCCGTGTCGCGCGCTGTGGCATTGCAGGTTTATAGCCAGCGGAAGACTGGCAAAGTGGCATGGGCGCGATTCAGCATGTACAGCCATAGCTGTCACCGTGCCACCCATGCCCAATGGCCCCACTCCAAGTTTATTGACGCTTTCTAGCACTTGGCTTTCTAGCGCGGCTACTTCAGGATTTGAATTAGGCTGCCCGGCAGGGCGCAACAAGGAGCGCTTGGCATTTTGCATAGCTTTTTCGGCGGTAGCTCCGATGCCAAGCCCAATTATTAGCGGTGGGCAAGAATTACCTCCGGCGTCCTGTACTGCGTATGTTACTGCGTTGATAATGCCTTGGGTTCCTGCCTCTGGCTTGAGCATAACTAGGCGGCTCATGTTCTCGGAACCGCCGCCTTTAGGCATGAAACTGATTTTAATTTGTTCGCCCGGCACAATTTCAGTGTGAATAGTGGGCGGTGTATTATCTTCAGTGTTAGTGCGAGCTGAGAATGGATCCTTAACCATTGATTTTCGCAGGCATCCTTCTTGATATCCTTGGCGTACGCCATCGGCTATGGCTGTATATAAATCGTCGCCTATGATATGCACATCCTGCCCTATATCAAGAAACACAACTGCTGTTCCGCAGTCTTGGCATAGAGGAGTGTTCTCCGATTTAGCTAGGCGTGCGTTCTCCAGTAACTTATCTAACACATCGCATCCAATAGGAGAAACCTCGTTCAAGAGTGCTTTTTCAATAAGCGTAAGTACGCCGTCATTCAACTCAAAATTGGTTTTCTGCGCAAGGTGGGCAACGGCTTTACTGATTTCAGCGGCGTTGATTTCTCTCATATCTGTGCTAATTCTAGCACGAAAGCGATGGGCGTGGTAATGCTTTTTTGAATCGTCGAAATAACTCTTGGCTTGAGGCTGAGCTAGGCGGGTATGAATTTTAGATAGTACAATAATCCGACGATGCTTTTAGCATCCTCAATCTCGCCTTTTCGTATCATTTCTGCCGCATCATGCAATGGTGTCCATATTATCTCGATTTCTTCAGTGTCGTCGGCGATAAGGCGTGATGGAACAAGCTCATAAGCCAAAAACAGGTGCAAATACTCATTGGTAAACCCTGGAGCTGAATAGAACCCGCATAAACGGATAAGTTTTTTCGGATAATAGCCGGTTTCCTCTTGTAACTCGCGCTTCGCGGCATCTTCTGGTGTTTCGCCATGGTCAATGCCGCCGGCTGGTATTTCCAATAGTTCTTTGTTTACTGCGTGGCGGAATTGTTTTTCCAGCAATATGCGCCCGTCTGCACCCAGTGCTACTATGGCTACCGCTCCGCGGTGCTCAATAACTTCTCGTTCGGTCAGCTGCCCAGATGATAACTGAACTTTGTCTATACGCAAGCTGATATTGTGCCCGGTATAGAGTTTGTTGCCGGATAGAATGCGGTATTCAGACATTATTTAAATCGGTAAACCATTGCTATTTCGTCGCAGTTAGGAAATTTAGGGCAACGGTAGCACTCTCCCCAGATTTTATGCGGCAGGACATCTTTATCTTCCTCGTGAAAGCCGCATTTTTCAAAAAATGATTTAACATAAGTTAGGACAAAGATGTTCTGAATGCCGAGATCCTCGGCTTCTTTCAGACAGGCTTCAACCAGCGCTTCGCCCAACCCTTCCCGCTGATGTTCTTCGCTGACAGCCAAGCTTTTTACTTCGGCCATGTCGCTCCACGCTATATGCAGCGCGGCGCAGGCAACAACCCTGCCGTCATGGCGCGCCACATAGAAATCACGCAAGTTTTCGTAAATCTCTGACAGCGGGCGCGCTAACATTTCGCCAGCCTCGGCAAAGGAGTTAACAATTTTCTGTATGGTGAGGGCGTCCTCAATATTGGCTTTTTCAATTTTATATGTCATACGGCGGTCCTTTTTAATTTACGACTTAGCGAGACGTAAAAATATTCCGGCGGGGCAATGCGCAGAAAGCGCGTGCGTTTTGTGCCGCATCGTACGGTGACACTGTCCCCATCGAATAGTTCAATGCTGATATGTCCATCAATGGACAGGGTGGCCGGACTTGTTGCGGAGAGCTTAAGCGTGACGACGCTTGCGGAGCTGAGTACTAGCGGATGTTGTAAAGACACGTGCGGCAATATAGGAACAAGCAAAATGTCTGCGGATTTTGGGTTAAGTATTGGTCCTCCGGCGGCTAAGGCATAGCCTGTACTGCCTGTGGCGCTGGCGACCAATGCGCCGTCGGCTTTGTATGTGTCTACTACGGCTCCATCCACGCTGGCGGTGACTTCTATAATACGGGCAATAGCGCCGCGAGCCATGACAACATCATTTAACGCGTTGAAATACAATGTTTCTTTTTTGCCGTTTACATTGTGTTGTAATTCTGCATCCAGCATAGCGCGCTCATCGCACCAGCCCTTGCCGGCTAACAGTGCCAGCAGTTTTTCACTGCCGTCGTTAGGTTGTATTTCGGTTAAGAATCCCAGCTGTCCGAGGTTGATGCCGGTGATGGGTATAGGTGCTCCGTTAAGTGCCTGTGCTACGCGCAGAATTGTACCGTCTCCGCCCACAGTGAAGATTAAGTCTGTGTTTGGAAAATGCCGGCGTAACTGCGCAGTATCCCAAGCTGAGCATTGCCAATACTCAAGACTATGGGCTTGCAGTATGGCGCTTAGTTTGTGGATTAACTCAGGTACTCTTGCGTTCAGCGGATGGTAGGCGATTCCGACTTTTTTCATAGATGAAGCAGCACTCCTAATGGATAGGCAGTTTAACAACCTGTTTAGTAGACTGTCAAGCGTCTAGCGGCGCGTGGAAAGCAAAATAAATATGATGCCCGCCAGCATAATAAGCCCGGCTGCGACAGAGATGATAATGATGCGGTCAATTATTAACCATAGGATGTAACCTAGGGTTGTTACGCCCACGATAAGAAGGGCGATACCAAGCCAACGCATCGTAAACGCATGCGTGTTATTACTGCTGTGCCGCTCTTCGCGCTCTGTGGCGTCCGCACGCCGCGCAAGCGTACTTTGCCGTGTCGTTTTACTTACGCCTCGTCGCGAAATGCGCATGCCTGTCAAAATGACACACAATATAAACAGTATGAGAACAATTTGCCAAAACCCGAATGCCACAAAATCCCCGCCACGGTAGTTTTCTAATAGCATAGCACAACTTACATATTCATAAAACACAAGCGCCCTGTATGGCGTTTGTCGACAAGCAGCCGTAAATAGCGATTCAAAATGGCATTGGTTGGCGTATGCCCCTTGACAAATAAGTGTTAGACATGATAGGATTAGCAATCTATTGGTGAGATTGCTAATATGTTGAAACCACGAGAAGAGCTGATACTTAACTCTATCATACGTCAGTATGTTTTGCGGGTTGCGCCGGTATCTTCATCCAGCGTATTGGGTGAATGCGGACTAGACGTAAGCTCGGCTACTGTGCGTAACGATGTGGCTCGTTTAGAGGAGGAAGGCTATATCGTGCGTCCGCACCATGCTGCCGGTTCCATGCCGTCTGACAAGGGTTATCGCTATCATGTGGCGAATTTGAAGAGGCAGGAATTGCCGCTTGAGGAACAATTTCTTATCAATCATCTATTCCATCAAGTGGAGGATAAACTGGAAGAATGGCTTAATCTGGCGGTAACGTTGTTGTCTCAGCAGGTTAAGAATGTGGCGGTTGTTACTACGCCGCGTCCTGCAGCGACGCAGTACAAACATCTAGAAATTGTATCCATTCAGCCGCATATGGCGCTGGTTGTGTTGGTATTGCATGGCGCTAAAGTGCGCCAGCAGTTGGTGAACTTTGAAAGAGTTACGACACAGGAAGATCTGACGAATATAGCGAAGCATTTGAATCAGCTATTTGCCGGCTTAAGCATATCGCAGATTGAACTCAAAATTGCGGAGTTGAGTCAGTCTGAGCAGCTGATTACGCAGCATGTGTTGCGGATATTACAGGCTGAGGATGCGCGCAGTGGGCGCGAAATGTTTCTGGAAGGCTGGCATTTTTTGATTAATCAGCCTGAGTTTTGTCAGGGGCCGCGCTTATTGAACCTGATTCGCTTGGCCGAGCAGAAAAAACTGGCGGATTTGATGCTGTCGTATGACTCGGCGGGGTATGGCGTGCGTGTTATTATCGGGCGCGAAAATAAAGAAGAGGCTGTACATGATTGCAGTTTGGTAATCAGCCGATACGGACTGCCATGGGCGCCACTTGGGAGTATCGCTGTTGTCGGACCTACGCGCATGGAATATGAGCGCACGATAGCGGTATTGAACTACGTTTCTTCCTTGATTAGCCTATTGGTAACAGAGCTTTATGGCGGTGTGCCGGCTAGGCAAACAAGTGCGACGAATAATTAGTTTTATTGGATGGAAATATGCTGAATTTTGAATCTGGTGCTAAACATGGAGGTGAAGAGAAAATGCCAAGCTTTGAGGAGCAGTCTTACTCGGAAAGTCCAGATGCTCTGCGTCAAGAACTTGATGAAGCCAAAGCGAAGGCGCAGGAGTATCTTGATGGCTGGCAGCGCAGTCAGGCGGATTTTACTAACTTTAAAAAACGCTTGGAGCTGGACAAGTTGGAGGCGATCAAATATGCCAATGCTGAGTTAATGCTTAAAATATTACCGGTATTAGATGATTTCGAACGAGCTGCGGAGCATGTTCCGCAGCAGATGGCATCTGACCCATGGGTGGGCGGCGTCAATGGTATTGCCCGTAAGCTTGAGACCACGCTTGAGACATTAGGGTTGAGCCATATTGCAGCGCGAGATGAGGTATTTGATCCGTGTGTGCACGAAGCAGTCAGCAGCGTTCCCGGGCCTGACGGCGTGGTTATGCGTGAGCTGGAAAAAGGCTACAAGCTGAATGAGCGTGTGCTTAGGCCTTCAAAAGTAATGGTAGGCAACGGCGAAGATAATACATAAGTTAAACATGTAAATTTTTAATAATTAAAAAGGCAATAATAGAAAGGAGAATAATAAAATGGGTAAAGCAGTTGGTATTGATTTGGGGACAACTTTTAGCGAAATTGCCGTCATGCAAGGTGGCGAGCCGGTGGTTATTCCATCTGCGGAAGGCGGTAATATCACGCCTTCTGTAGTAGCTGTGAGCAAAACGGGCGAACGCTTGGTAGGGCAGGTGGCTCGCCGTCAGGCGATTGTTAATCCTGAGAATACGATATACCTGATCAAGCGTTTCATGGGCCGCAAATGGAACGAGCCTGCCGGACGAGAACTTAGCATCGAGGAAGATGCTAAGCGCAAGCCGTATAAAGTAACCCGCGGTTCTAATGATGAAGTGAAGGTTGCCATGGGAGATAAGGAATATACTCCGCCGGAAATCTCAGCTATGATTCTGCAGAAGCTGAAAGCAGACGCAGAGGCCTATCTTGGCGACAAAGTGACTGAGGCTGTCATTACTGTGCCGGCTTATTTCAACGATGCCCAGCGCCAAGCTACCAAGGACGCCGGTCAAATCGCCGGGCTCAAGGTACTGCGTATAATCAACGAGCCTACCGCAGCGGCTTTGGCTTATGGTATGGATAAGAAAAAAGATGAGACCATTGCGGTGTATGACCTTGGCGGTGGTACCTTTGATATTTCCGTACTTGAGCTAGGCGACGGCACCTTTCAGGTAAAATCCACTGCAGGTGATACTCACTTAGGCGGCGATGATTTTGATCAGCGCATTATGGATTGGCTGGCGGATGAGTTCAAGCGCGACCAGGGTATTGATCTGCGAAACGATAAGATGGCCATGCAGCGTCTTAAGGAATCGGCAGAAAAATCTAAAATAGAGCTTTCTACGGTGCAGTCCACTGAGGTAAACTTGCCATTTATCACAGCTGACGCATCGGGGCCTAAGCACCTTAATATAACACTGTCGCGCTCTAGGCTTGAGCAATTGGTTATGGATCTAGTTGAGAAGACCTTGGGGCCATGCAGACAAGCGCTTACCGATTCAGGCAAGACAGCCGCGCAGATTGATGAGGTTATTTTAATCGGCGGACAAACGCGTATGCCGCTGGTGCAGCAAAAGGTGAAGGAGTTATTCGGCAAAGAGCCGAATAAAGGCGTCAATCCGGACGAGGTGGTGGCTGTCGGTGCCGCCATTCAGGCCGGAGTACTCAAGGGAGAAGTCAAAGATGTTTTGCTTCTTGATGTTACTCCGCTGACACTGGGCATTGAAACTATGGGGGGCGTTGCCACGCCGCTTATCTCGCGCAATACCACCATTCCTACATCTAAAACACAGGTGTTCAGTACGGCTTCGGATAACCAGCCAAGCGTGGAAATTAATGTGCTGCAGGGAGAGCGCTCAATGGCGGGGGACAACCGTCAGCTTGGCAAATTCGTGCTGGATGGCATTCTGCCTGCCCCGCGCGGCGTGCCTCAGATTGAGGTTACCTTTGATGTTGATGCCAATGGTATTCTCAATGTTAAGGCGCGCGACAAAGGTACCGGTAAAGAGCAGAAGATTACCATCACTGTCTCATCAGGACTTTCGAAGGATGAGGTGGAGCGAATGCAAAAAGAAGCCGAGTCCCATGCCGCCGAAGACAACAAGCGCAAGGATGAAGCTGAGGCGCGCAATATAGCGGACAATACGGCTTATCAGGCAGAGAAAACATTGCGTGATAACAAAGACAAGATTCCTGAGGATCTTGCGGGTGAAGTCAACACAAAAATTGAAGCTGTCAGAGCGGCTATTACCGCTAATGACGTGGAGCGTATGAAGAGCAGCGCTGAGGAGCTTTCTGTGTCTATGCAGAAGGTTGGCAGTCATATCTATGAACAAGGCCAGCAGTCTGCGCCGCAGGAGGGCGCGCCGGACGGCAGTGCAGATTCTCAGGGCGGTGACAAACCGGATGAGGGTACCGTGGAAGGCGAGTTCCGCGAGGTTTAATCTTTATCTTCCTAACACAATGTAATATAATTTCGTAGTACGGATGAAGGGCTGGATATTACTTCCAGCCCTTCATCCCTAACTTATTGGACGGGATATATCGAGTGGCTGCTCGTCGAGATTTGTATCAAGTGCTGACGGTACGCCGTGACGCTACTCCGCAGCAGATTAAGACGGCTTTTCGCAAGAAGGCTATGCGCTATCATCCGGATCACAATCCGGGCAAGGAAGCGTGGGCTAATCGCAAGCTGAAGAGTATTATTGAAGCGTACGAGGTCTTAAGCGATCCGGCTCGCCGTGATGCTTATGATTGCCGTCTGGCGCAGGCTGAGATGATGCTTAAGAGCAGGACTACAGCGCGTCGGTCGAAATCTGTATCGCAGTATATGGTTGATATTATGCGCCATCGAGCTACCCCGTCGTGGGCACGCAAAATGGCTTTTGCCTTTGTCTTTTTTGACTATTATGTTAAAGAAACCAAAAAAGTTAAGTAGGGAAGCAGATGACTGCCAAACGTGATTATTATGAAGTGTTGGGAATAAGCCGGAACGCCGGCAGTGATGAGATTAAGCAGGCTTTTCGAAAGCTAGCTTTCCAGTACCACCCTGACAAGAATCCTGGAGCTGATGCTGCCGATAAGTTTAAGGAAGCCAGCGAGGCTTACCAAGTATTATGCGATCAGGAAAAACGCCAGGCTTATGACCGCTTCGGACATGCCGGTGTTGATGGTGCAACACGCGGCTTTGAGGGTTTCGGAGGCATGGGCAGTATCTTTGAGGATTTTTACAACTTTTTCGGCGATGCCGCCGGCGGGCGCAATGCCTCGGTGCGCGGTGAGGATATCCATGTTTCGCTGGACCTGACTTTCGAAGAGGCGGCGCTGGGTGCGGATAAGGAAATTCGTATCCAGCGCAGTGAGAACTGTTCGGTATGCCATGGCAGCGGTGCTAAGCCTGGCACGCAGCCGCAATCATGTCCTGAATGCAAAGGAAGCGGGCGCGTTCAGCGTGTTCAGCAAAGTTTGTTTGGGCGCTTTACCAATGTCATATCGTGCCCGCGTTGTTCTGGCAGTGGACAAATAATTACTGATGCCTGTCCCAACTGCCGCGGCAGCGGGCATGAGCGTTTTGCACGCAATATCAATCTTTCTGTTCCGGCTGGCGTTGACAATGGCATACGTATGCAGATGAGCGGACAAGGGCACGCCGGCGAGCGCGGCGGAATGCCGGGGAATCTAATGGTGAGCATTAGGGTTAAGCCGCATGAATTTTTCAAGCGCGAAGACAGTAACATTATTTACAATCTGAAAGTGAACTTTGCTCAAGCCGCTTTAGGCGTGGATTTGACGGTGCCGACTATCTATGGAGATGCTCAAATTAAAATTCTTGCAGGCAGTCAAGGCGGTGAAGTATTTACGCTTAAAGGCAAGGGCATACCTCATTTCCGCCGTTCCGGCAAAGGGGATCAGTTGGTATGCCTAACGGTAGTCACACCTAGCAAGCTTACCAAAGAACAGAGGAGCTTGTTTGAGGAATTGGCTGTAAGTTTTGAGGCGAAGAAGAAATAGGATTAGTAAAGCCCATTTTCAACGCGGCTTACGTCTGAAAAGTTTCCAGCGGCGGCCTGTTAGCTCATGTCGGCAGGATGTGCCGAGTATTTCAGGGATGACGCTACGGACAGGGGCGTTTTCACAGATGATAGTATGGATTTTCTCAGTGATGGGCATTTCCAGCATCAGTTTTTGCGCTTGATCCCATACTGCTACTGTGGTGGTCACGCCTTCGGCCACACCTGCCATGGAAGCTAAAATCTCGTCAAGTTTCTTGCCATTGCTTAGCTCAAGCCCGACATGATGGTTGCGGCTTAAGCTGGATGAGCATGTTGCTACCAAATCTCCCATGCCGGCCAGTCCTGACATAGTTAACGGGTTGGCGCCAAGTGCCACGCTGAAAGCCGCCATTTCGGTCAGCCCGCGTGTTATGAAAGCAGCCTTTGCGTTGTCGCCATAGCTTAGCCCGTCAATCATACCGGCGCCTAAGGCGATAATATTCTTGAGCGTTCCGCCTAACTCGACACCGATGATGTCATGATTGGTATAAACAGCAAGGTTAGGTCCACTGAATACTTTCTGTGCTTTTAAGGCGGTGGACTCGCTTTGGGCCGCGACTACGGCGGCGGCGGGCAGTCCATCCAATATCTCGCGGAATAGGTTCGGGCCGGACAAAACACAAATATTCTTATGGTACGTTTGAGCAATTTCGTCGGAAATAACCTGGGACATGCGCTTATTAGAGCCGATTTCGAGTCCCTTAGCTGCACTGACAATTAACTTGTGCGCATTGAGATAAGGCTTAACCAGCTTAATATTTTGACGCATGGTTTGTGATGGCACGGCCATAACTATAACATCGGATGAAGAAACTGCTTCATCAGCAGATGCGGTTAAGCTAAGCGATGCGGGGAATACAGCATTGCCTACTATGCGCTTGTTGGAACCTTTGCTGCGCAGCTGTGACACTTCTTCCTCGGTGCGCGCTAACAATGATACTTCTAAACCATGCCGAGCCAGCATGATAGCAATAGTTGTGCCCCAACTTGTTGTGCCTACGACACATATTTTGGACATACTTCCCCCTTTTGTTACTCAAAGAAACAGTTTAGGGAGTTGCGCTTGAGTCGGGCGCGGTTTTTTGATTTAACTTACGCTCTTTCCCTGCCAACAGGCGCTTGATATTGTCGCGATGCGCGATGACGATAATGATTGTGCCGAAGAGCGTGTATATTAGATATTCAAACGGTACGCCGTAGATCACGGTAAGCAGGATCATGAGGGCGTATGCGCTGAATACGCTAATAAGACTGCCAAGCGAAGCAAAGCCGGAAAGCCCTGCTCCGATAATGAGAACCTCGCTGCCGAATAAAGCGGCTACCGGATGGATAGCGGCTAAGCCTCCAATAAAAGTAGCTACGCCTCGGCCTCCTTTAAAGCGGGCGAATATGGGGAAAATGTGCCCCATGATGGCGCAGATGCCGACGATAGCGCGCGCCGCTGCGTATCCAAGGGTGATATGCCCTATTGTAAAATACGAATCACCCATGATCCAACCGGCCAACAGCACAGCGACAGCGGCTTTGAGCAAATCTCCCGCAACCACTAAGACGAAAGCCTTGCGCCCCAGTGTGCGTAGCACATTGGTGCCGCCTGTGCGTCCGCTACCGTAATTACGGATGTCAACTTTGGCTTGCAGCTTGCTTACGATTACCCCAAAAGGAATAGAGCCGAGCAGGTAGCCTATAATCATTGCCACAAGCAATTTAATCACAATCATCGCTATTTACTCCTAGTCTTAAAGACGAGACGTAACGGCGTTCCATCGAATCCGAAGTTTTGGCGCAGTTGATTTTCCAGATAGCGTTGGTATGAGAAATGCATGAGAGTGACGTCATTGACGAAGAAAACGAATGTGGGAGGATTTACTTCTGCCTGTGTAACATAAAGAAATTTGAGAATGCGGCTGCCTTTATGCGGCGGCGAATGTTTGGACAGCACTTGCTGTACCGTGCTGTTGAGCTCGCCTGTTCCAATGCGCTTAAGCCTTTCCCGATAAATACTTAATGCTTGAGGCATAATGGCAGAAATACCGCTACCATCCTGAGCGGACGCGTAGACGACGGGAGCGTGGCGCACAAACTTAAAATTTGCCCGTATACAACGGGTGACTTCATTCTTATCCAAAGCCTTGGTCAAATCCCATTTGTTAACGATAATGATAACACCTTTGTAGGCCTGCTGTATGTAGCCGGCAACGTGCACATCCTGAGCAGTGACCAGCTCGCTGGCATCAAGAACAAGTAGTGCTATATCAGCACGGTCAATGGCCTCAAGCGAGCGGATAACGCTGTATTTATCTACTCCCTCGCCTTGGCGACCGCGCCTCTTTATGCCGGCAGTGTCTATTAGTATCATGCTTTGACCCTCAAAGTCAAGGGAGGTGTCTATTGCGTCGCGTGTGGTGCCTGGTACGTCGCTAACAATAACACGCTCTTGTCCCAGCAGGCGGTTAAGCATCATGGATTTGCCAACGTTGGGACGTCCTACGATGGCTATTTTAAGACAATTTGCGGATTGGTTCGGCGCGACAGTAGCAGGTTGAGGCAATCGCGCCAGAATGACATCCAATAGCTCGTTGATGCCGCGTCCGTGATAGGCGCTGACAGTGATGGGCTCTCCCAATCCGAGCTGATGCAGCTCAGCGGATACTAGATCGTCTTTATAATTATCAGCCTTGTTTGCCACCAGGATGACGTTTTCTTTAATGGCGCGTAACTTGGCAGCAATATCCTGATCTGGCGGCAGCAGTCCATCCTTGGCATCCACTAAAAAGAGAACCAGAGAAGCTTCTTTAATGGCTGTGTTCACCTGGCGGTTAATATCATCGCTGAATCTGGAGCTGCCTTCACTTTCCACCCCGCCGGTATCTATGAGAGTAAATTCCCTCCCCATCCAGCTAACGTTGGCTGTCAGCCGGTCACGGGTGGTGCCGGGCAAGTCTTCCACAATGGCGATTCTACGTCCTGCCAAGCGGTTAAGCAAAGTGGATTTGCCTACGTTTTGCCTTCCCACAATAGCTATCAATGGGCGGATTGCTTCAATAGATGGTATGTTTGGTTTTTCAACCATGCGTCTTATTATCCTGTATGGTAGCGCTTGATGCTTATCGGTAGTCCGGCAGTATGCCGGCTCCTCCTAAAAGTTGTACCAAAACAGCTTTCTGGGCGTGCAGGCGGTTTTCGGCCTGATCAAAAACGACAGAAACGCGGCTTTCTATAACTTCTTCGGACACTTCCTGTCCGCGATGTGCCGGCAGGCAGTGCATGAATATAGCGTTTCTGTCAGCTATTGCCATGAGAGCGCTGTCAACCTGATATCCGATAAAGTCCTTCAGGCGTTTTTCGGTCTCAGCTTCCTGCCCCATGCTGGTCCACGTATCTGTGTAGACTATGTCAGCGCCTTGTACAGCTAAATATGGGTCGTGGTTGCATATGATTTCAGCCCCACTGGTCTCCGCCATAATTTGGGCGCGCTCTACTATTGTGCTATTCAGTTCATACCCCGCCGGCGAAGCAATCTTGAAGTTCATACCGGACAACCCGCAACCTAAGGCTAGGCTGGCGGCAACATTATTACCATCGCCTACAAAGGCTAGGGTCAGCCCTTTAAGAGTGCCTTTATACTCAAGTATGGTGAGCAGATCCGCTAGACACTGACATGGATGCTCCTCATCGGAAAGAGCGTTAACAACAGGAATATCGGCATAGTGCCCCAATTCTTCTAATGTTTGCTGGCTGAATGTACGCGCTACGATAATATCCGCGTAGCGTGATAGCGTGCGCGCTATATCCGCAACAGATTCGCGCCGGCCTAACCCTACTTCGGCAGGAGAAAGATATATGGCCTGTCCGCCTAGCTGGCGCATAGCCAACTCAAAACTGATGCGCGTGCGCAACGAAGGCTTTTCAAGAATGAGCGCTAGAGTTTTGTCGCTTAGCGCATGATTCCACCCTTTAGCCTTTAGTTCCACAGCCTCGGCTAACAACAACTGTAAATCAGTGTTGGAGAGGTCTGCTATAGAAAGAAAATCTTTCGTATGCATAGTCTTCCCTTGCGAAATACTGTCGATAGTATAGCAGAAATGATGAATATGTGAAGAATGAGTCTAAAATAGCACTTTGTTTGCCTTCGGCTCTGCTATAATGGCTCTATGATTGATAACAAATCGCGGCGCATACTGTTGGTTGACGGCAATAATCTAGTATATCGCGCATATCACGCAATTCCGCCGCTTTCGGTGCGTCGTACTGGCGAGCTAGTTAATGCAGTCTTCGGCTTTACCTCTATGTTGCTTAAGGTAATAGCAGGCCAGCGTCCGACGCATTGGGCAGTGGCTTTTGATAAGAAAGGTCCTACTTTTCGCCATAGTATGTTTACGGATTATAAGGCTAATCGCCCGGCCGCACCTGATGAAC
>Ga0123353_10004474_pt1 | contig 18012 bp, 13 predicted proteins | sample TergutLab28metaG_3_FD_92763 | JGI IMG/M metagenome (GOLD analysis project Ga0123353, IMG submission 92763) | Labiotermes labralis P3 segment gut microbial communities from Petit-Saut dam, French Guiana - Lab288 P3 | ecosystem: Host-associated > Arthropoda: Insects > Digestive system > Gut ... | reverse complement strand
TTGAAGGAAACGTCCCGTAGCACTGCTATGTCGGCGGTATAGTCAAAGCTCACGTTTTTAAATTCGACGTTACCGTTTAGGCGCGTCACCTCCACCGCGTCATTCCCGTCCGCTATATCACTTTTTGTGTCCATAACGCTAAACACGCGCTTGCCCGAAACAAGCGCGCTCTGGATATCCTCTATAATGCGGGCAAAGGACGCCACGGGCGCGTAAAACAGCCCCAAATACAACAAAAACACTGTAATGTCCGCCGCGACCAAGTTGCCGTTTAACGCAAACAAGCCGCCCGCAAAAATCACGATAAGCGTCCCTAAGCCCGACAAAAGGTTTAAAAGCGGAAACATGGTAGACACCCAAAATATACCTTTCATGGTTTGGGCGGCGTGCATTTTGGCTTTCTCCGCCACCTTGCCGCCCTCATACTCCTCGCGGTTAAAAATTTGTATTTCCTTCATGCCCGAAAAGTTATCCTGAAGCATCGCGTTAAGCTCGGCGCTTATCACTTGGCGGCGGCTGAAATGCTTGTGCATCCTCCTTGCAAAAACGGAAATAAAGACTATAAGCGGCAGGGGTATGCAGGTGAACGCGGCAAGCACGGGATTGAGTATAAACATAATTGCAAACACTCCCGCAAATGTGAGTACGCTGGTTATAAATTCGGGCAACGAGTGGGCGACAAGCATCTCAAAATTCGCCGTATCCTCTATGACGCGGGACATAAGCTGTCCCGTCTGTTTGTCGCTGTAATAACTCATGGACAGCGTTTGCAGGTGAGAATATAGCTTGACTCTTGTGTCGGCGACCGAATACCATGCCGCGATATGCGCGCAATAATTGTTCAAAAACTGGCACAACACCCTAAACAGGTATAATCCTAATAGTCCCGCCGCAATAATCCAAATATCCATGGCTTTCCCGCCGCCGTCCTCGGCGATAAGCGCGAATAATCTTTTGACCGCCAGCGGTGTGGCAAGGTTTATCGCCGTCACCAAAAAAAGGGTGACCGTAGCTATAAAAAGCTGCACCCGCCATTTTTTTGCACCCTTAATAATGCGTATAATGATCCTCATAGTATATATAGTATTATAGAATTTTCGGGCTTAGTAAGTCAATAATTTTTGATACGCGATCATACTCTAATGCGGAAAGATTATAAGACAGACCTATATCGCTCCCAACTTCTTCACCCACCCGTACTTGTCCTCTATCCGCCCGTTCTGAATCCCCGTAAGCTGCGCGTACAAAGCCTCGCTCACCTTGCCCATCGCGCCGCCGCCCACCACATAATCCTTGCCCTTATAGCAAAAGCCGCCGACGGGGGAAATAACCGCCGCCGTCCCCGTGCCGAACACCTCGGTCAGTTCGCCGCTCTTTGCCGCCGCCGCCATTTTCACAATGTCCACGGCGGTTTCCTCCACCTCTATTCCCATGTCGCGCAACAGCTGAATAATACTGCGGCGGGTAATGCCCGGCAAAATGCTGCCACTAAGCGCGGGCGTCAAAGCCTTTCCGCCGCAAATAAAGAAGATGTTCATCGCGCCCACCTCCTCGACGTACCTGTGCTTAAAGGCGTCCAGCCACATAACCTGGTCGTACCCTAGCTTCTTGGCGTTCTCCCCTGCCTTTAAGCTCGCGGCGTAGTTGCCGATGACCTTGTGGCCGCCCGTGCCGCCAACGGCCGCCCGCACATACTTTTGCTCGACGTACAGCCGCACGGGTTTCAGCCCACCGCTGTAATACGCGCCCACGGGACTTAATATGCAGTACAAAAGGTAGCGGTCGGCGGCGCGCACGCCCAAAGCGGGCTCGGTCGCGATGATGGTGGGGCGCAAGTAAAGCGCGGTGCCCTCTCCGCTGGGAATCCAGTCTTGGTCGATCAGGATTATTTGCTCTATCGCGTCCAAAACGAAAGCCTTGTCGAAGGCGGGTATACACACCCTGTCCGCGCTGTCAAGCATACGGTCGACGTTGTCTTTTAGTCTGAACGTCAATACCTCGCCCTTTGCGTTTTTGAAGGCCTTCGCGCCCTCGAACACGCCCTGCGCGTAGTGCAGAACCGAGCACGACGGGTCAAGCATAAACGGCTCATACGGCTTTATCTGCGCGTTTTTCCATTCGCCGCCGCTGTATTCCATCGTAAAGATGTGGTCGGAAAAATACTTCCCGAACCCGAGCGCGCCGGTCGGCTTTGTCTTTGGGTTTTGCGTTTTAGTGATTTTCAGTTCCATTTTTTTATGTCCTCTCTTTATGTTTTTTTGTATTGTTTGTTTTTTGTCTATCAGTATAAAACCGAGTGATATTAAACTTGTATCGCAAGCGGATATTCGCCTATAACAAGGATACGTGTTTCTGTTGTATAGCCAAGAAAAATGAAGTTAAATTGACCGGAATAGCCCGGTGAAGCATTATGTTTACCTGTTTCAATACAATAAATCAGATAATAATCGCATTGACGATTTTGGAACCAAAAATTTAGCAAACCTTTGTTCTGTACCGTGATGGATGTTGTCCATAAATCGCTATTTTTTATTCTGTCAATAAAGTCATTGATTTCTGATTCAGAAGTAAATCTTACTTTGCTTTCCTTCATACCAATTTCAACTATCCCGTCAAGCGATTTCGAGCCATAAAGTTCCGTGAATAATTTACCACTATCGGGAAGTTTAAAATCAATTTGTTGCTCAACTTTATGGACAAGCGAATAGTCATACGAATAAAAATCCCGCATGATAATTGCAAATGAACCAAACATAACAATCAATGCCGAACAAATAAATCCTGCAATAATGTTTTTTCTTGATTTTATCCCTTTGCTTTTTGCGATAAACGCGCAGATTATTGAAAACATCGGAATTATCAATGCAAAATACATAACCCATGTTTTTGCAACAAAGTCGCCAAGCTCAGTATCCATTGAAATAGCGACAAGCGCCAATGAAAGCGGGAAAAAACTTAACAATGAAGCGACAAACAAAATATTCAGCGAAGTGCGCGAAGTTAGTTTATTCATAAGTGAAAATCCTCCTTTTCGCCCAGTTTTAGCCACCCCGCCCCTGTCAATATGTATACATGGTACATGGCGTTTCCCTTCTCTAAAAATGTAGTTTAAGGATCCTTCGCTTCGCTCAGGATGACATAGTAGCTTTTTTTTGCTATACTGCGGGCAAAGCGATTGTCATCCTGGGCGAAGCGAAGGATCTTTATGGGGCTAAGAAACAGTCAGGCTCCAACCGTCGGACAAGTCCACCCACTCGGGATTGACCGACGACACCAATTCGTTCTTCCGTTTTCTGAGCCAGCCTTTCAGTTGCTTTTCGCGCTCGATAGCCGCCCAAACGTCCGTCGTGCTGTCAAAGTAGACCAGTTTATTCACATTGTATTTTTTGTGAAGCCGTCAATCAGTTTGTTTTTGTGCTCGTACATTCTACGTTCAAGGTCGTTTGTCATGTCGATATACATCACCGTATTATCCCAGTTTGTTATTATGTATGTGAAGTACATAACAGTTTCCTTTATAACGCAATTTCGTTAAAGATCCTTCGCTTCGCTCAGGATGACATGGTAGCTTTTTCTTTTATTAACCCAAACCTTAACTCCACTCTCCCCTCTACCCTTTCAGAATCAAATGTCGCGGCAAACCCGCCTCCATTACCTGACCCGCCTGATCGGAGTCACCCTGAATCAGCGGACGGATATAATCAATAGAATCATCCGAAACATACGTTCCGTCGCCCGAAATCCACTCAAAAGGCACCTTCTTTTCTAAATTCGCCATGTTTTGCACGTCGGTCAACCGATAATCAATACTGTACGGATTATCACACACGCGGTCGAATATAACAACCTTGCCGCTGCTACCCTCAAACGCCGCGTTTACGGCACATTCGCCCGCCCTAAACGCCTCCCCGATATCCACGCCCGCGGCGCAGTGGGACGCAGAGCGCTGCAAAACCGATAGCTCTACCGCCCGCGTCTTCGCGCCAAACGCGCGCGAAACCGCGTAAGACAGCACGGCAGCCGCGCCGCCCAAAGCCTTATGCCCAAACGCGTCAGAAGCGGCGGCGGCGCCCGCAACGTCGCAGATATACCTGCCGTCCGCCGTCTTTATCCCCTCGGAAGCGACAATCGTAACCCTTTTTTTCTTTTTTATAAGCTCGGAAACCCTGTCCAAAAACAGCTCCTTGCAAAAGTCCGTTTCGGGCAAAAGTATCATGTCCGCGCCCTCGCAGTCCCACCCTTTTGCAAGCGCGGCGGCCGCCGCAAGCCAGCCCGCGTGACGGCCCATAGTTTCAATAACCGTTACGTTTTTTATGTCGTAATTTTCGGTATCCCTGATTATTTCTTTTGTTACCGTGGCGACAAATTTGGCGGCGCTGCCATATCCGGGAGTATGGTCGGTAATTGGCAAATCATTGTCAACGGTTTTGGGGACGCCGATAAAATTGATTTGTAGCCCATTGATTTTCGCATAATCCGATAGCTTACAAACGGTATCCATAGAATCGTTGCCGCCGATATAGATGAAATATCTTATATGCAACTCGTTTAAAACGGCAAAAATTCTTTCATAAATCTCGGGAGCGTGCGCAGCGTCGGGCAGCTTATATCGGCACGAACCCAAAAAAGATGCCGGAGTGCGTTTTAGAAGCTCTATATCTAAATCGCTTTTTATATGCGGCTTTAAATCAATATAGCGGCTTTCCAAAAGTCCTTGAACCCCGTTAAGCATACCAAAAACCCCGCCTTTGCCGTTTTTGAGTGCGGCGGAGTAAATGCCGGCAAGGCTGGCGTTGATTACGGCGGTAGGCCCGCCCGATTGACCAATAATGATATTATCCGTCATATTTACCTCGCTTAGGAATGCAGGCAGAATGCTCTTTTTTAATGCTCAATGCGCAATGGCGGATAAATTTTTTTAAATATATCAATATAATTATGCGTTGTGCATTGCGTATTGTGCATTGATAAAAAATATCCTTCACCCCGCATTGCGCATTGCGCATTGAGCATTATTTCAAAACCACCCTCCACCGCCCCTTCTTGCCCTTATGCAAAACAAACTCGTTATCGTCCGTATAGTCCCCGATAATGCTGTTAAAGCCGGATACCTTGCTGCCGTTAATCCGCACTCCGCCGCCTGCGATAAGCTGTCGCGCGTCGGTTTTGGACGAGGCAAGTTCTATCAAAGCAAGCAGCTCGGCCACCTGCATACCCGCGTCGCCTTCGACCTCTTTAACGGGCATATCGCCGCCGCTTGCGCCGCCCTCGAACGCGCCCACCGACTGCCGCCCCGCCTCCTCCGCCGCATGAGCGCCGTGAATCAGCTTTGTCACCTCAAACGCAAGCCGCGCCTTCGCCGCGTTAATCCTTTCGTCCTTGTTCCGCGTCAGCTCCTCAATTTCGGCAACGGGCATAAACGTCAGCAAACGCAGGCATTCCGCCACCTTAGCGTCCTCGATATTGCGGAAATACTGATAAAATTCATAAGGGGTAGTCTTGTTCGCGTCCAGCCACAGCGCGCCCTTTTGGGTTTTGCCCATTTTCTCCCCCGCCGAGTTCTCAAGCAAAGTAAAGGTTACCGCAAACGCGTCCTCGCGCTCCTTACGACGGATAAGGTCGGCGCCGAACAGCATATTGCTCCACTGATCGTTGCCCCCCATCTGCAAACGGCACCCGAATTTTTTATAAAGCATCAAAAAGTCATAGCTTTGCAGCAGCATATAGTTGAATTCCATAAAGCTGAGGCCCTTTTCCATGCGCGAGCGGAAGCATTCGGCGGCGAGCATCTTGTTGACCGAAAAATGCACGCCTACATCCCGCAAAAAGTCTAAGTAATTAATGTTTTTAAGCCAGTCCGCGTTGTCCGCCATTATCGCGGCGTTTGCCCCCTCGAACGACAAAAAGCGGGACAGCTGCTTTTTGAAGTACTCGCCGTTTCGGGCGATAGTTTCCGCGCTCATCATGCCCCGCATATCCGCCCTTCCCGACGGGTCGCCGATATACGCCGTGCCGCCGCCTATCAATATTATGGGCTTGTGCCCCGCCCGCTGCATGTGCGCCATTGCCATGATAGCGATATAATGCCCGACGTGCAGACTGTCGGCAGTAGGGTCGAACCCCACATAAAAAGTGGTTTTTTCGGTTTCTAATAACTTGCGCAGGTCTTCCTCGAAGACAACCTGCTTGATAAAGCCGCGTTCTGTAAGCGTATCCAATACATTTTTCATATTTTTGCCCCGTTGTCAGCGAATGAGGAGGCGGTTTTATATCCCCTACCTCCCCATATTGTATTATACTATTTCACAGAAAAAAAAGCAAGCCTTATATGTGATACTTTCGCGGTATTTTTATATGCGTATTTTTATCTGCACCGAGTTGCCACGACGGACGACCGGTGGTCGCAACCCAACCTTTACCTAATCCTTGTACCTGCTACAAAGCAAGACCACGAATACTTCCCTGAAAGGTCTTATACCTTATACCTACTTCTTCGCCAGCTCCTCTTTAAACATTCCCCCCAATGCCTTTATTCCAATCTCAATCCGTTCCAATGACGCGTTTGAGAAATTAAGCCTGAACGTATCCTTGCCGCCGCCGTCCGCGTGGAAAACCGAGCCGTGGATATATGCCACGTTGCGCTCGATCGCCTTGGGCATAAGGGTTGCCATATCAAGCCCCTTTATGCTCCCCCAGATAAACAGCCCGCCGTGGGGGTCGGTGTGCTTGTATTCGCAGGGCATATACGCGTTAATCGCCGCTATCATCGCGTTTTTGCGCTCGCGATAAATGGGCAAACTCTTGTCAATATTAGGTTGCAACAGCCCCTTTTTGAGGTAATTCGCCACGACAAGCTGCGAAATATTGGCGGTAGTGACGTCCACGCCCTGCTTGCATATCGCAAGTTTGCGGATAAGCTCCTTGGTTCCCACCGCCGCGCCGACACGCAGTCCGGGCGATAAAACCTTAGAAAAACTGGTGACGTACAAAATATTGCCGCCGCTGTCAAAAGTTTTTAAGGCAGGCAAGGGCTCGCCCTCAAAACGCAATTTGGCATAAGGGTCGTCCTCCAGCACCACCACGTTGTTTTTATAGGTAATTTCAGCAATCGCTTTCCTGTTTTCAATCGAATAGGTATTGCCCGTGGGATTGGAAAAAGTGGGCACGACGTAAAGGATTTTGGGCTTATATTTGATGATTTTGACGGTCAAATCCTCTATATCGAGGCCATTTTCGCCTGCCTTAACGCCCACGATATTCGCCTGATAGGATGCGAAAATCTGCAAAGCGGTAAGGTATGTAGGGTCCTCGACAAGCACCGTATCGCCCTTGTCCAAAAGAGCTTTGCACGCAAGGTCAATGCCCTGCTGGCCGCCGCTGACGACCTGAATTTCATCTAATGTCTCGGCGATTACGCCGGCGCCCGCGACATAGCGTTTAAGCTCCTCGCGGAAATGGTTAAAACCCTCTGTCGAGCCATATTGTAGTGCAGGGGCCCCCATGTCGCCGCTCAAAATCTCGGCGATAATCTGCGCCACGTCCGCTATCGGCAGGCACTGCGTGGCGGGAAACCCCCCCGCGAAGGAGATGATTTCGGGGCGGCTGAGAAGTTTGAAGATTTCCCTTGTAGCCGAGCCTGACATTCCCCCCATTCTCTCGCTGAATCTGTAGTCCATTTTTCCTCCTTATTGTGGGTGTTTGTTTGCACCGCTTTATTTCTCGCTTTCGCGTTTATTACGTTGTGTTCTTTTTTTTGTTATCTTTATTTTTTTGTCATCCTGAGCGAAGCGAAGGATCTATTCCTTATCATTCATTATTGGCGGTTGAGATCCTTCGCTTCGCTCAGGATGACAATAATAATAAATTCACAATGGCATTAAAACTTGTATAACTCACATATAAATTTTTTTGGGTAAATATTTGACAACAAAATATGAGGCAATCCCCACAAACAGCCCCGCGCCGATGCCCGCCAGCACATAATAGGGTAGCATGGCAATAAGTTGCGAAGTCCCAAGGTACAGGCATGCCACACCCACCTGCACGATGTTGTGCAATACCGCCCCCACAAAGCTGATTCCCATAAGCGACACTTTTGGGAACAAAAAGCGGTACAAAAGTATCATAGCGGCAAGCGAAATCATCCCCGCCGGTACACTGAACATTAATCCGGTCAATCCACCCGTGATTATTCCGCCCAAGACGCAGCGCAGAAGCTGGATTATCAGGGCGTCGGTATAGCCCAAGATTATCAGGGCGGTAAGGGCTACGACGTTGGATAGGCCCATTTTCGCCCCCGGCAGCATGGGGATGAGCGGCGGTAGCATTGACTCTAACAGCGACATAATCAACGCAAGCGCCGTAAACGCGGCTAATCTTGTGATTCGTTTTGTGCCGTTTGTCACCTTCCCCCTCCTTCTGCTTTCTTTAATATGACCTCTAACCTCTATTCTCTGATCTCTATTCTCTGAAAACTAACTAATCACCGTAAAATTACTCTGCCCTTCCACTATAATAAACACTCGTTGGTCCGCGCAGGTGATGCTCCGTCCCGCGTGCCTTATGGCGGGCATACGCATACAGTCCTTACCTCGGCAGGGCGAAAACTTCACATATGCCGCGCCGTCTTTTATTACAACGATTAAATCGCCTTCCGCCACGTGCAAGGTTATTTCTTGATCCTCCAAAAGGCTGTACCTCTTTGTAATTCCTTCGGCGGCTTGGATGATAATAAGCGTCTCGCCCTCCACCCTTGTTGCGCAAGAGAAAATAAGCACGCCTATGCAAAGCGCGAGGGCAAGCGAAATAGCGATAATGTCAAACAACGAAAACGGCCTGCTCTTTTTTATCCTGTCAATCTTGCTTTCGTCAATCAATGTACAACCTCTACTTAAATAAATGCTTTGTTTTTAATGCGCAATGCTCAATGCGCAATGCTCAATGGCGGTCAAGTTTTTTTGAGTGTATCAATGCTTTCCTTTCAAGGCACATTACTTAAAATTTGTCCTTCATTGAGCATTGCGCATTGAGCATTGAGCATTCACTATATGTGTAATTTTTGTATACGTCATAAACCTCCGTCAGCACCGGCTCCGCGTCAAAAGTGAACGCCGCGCGTTTATCCGACGTAAACATTATCGCTTTTACGCCGTTTGCCTCAAAAAACGCGCGCGCCGTCTCTATCCCCATGACGCAGGCGGTCTTGGCGTAAGCGTCCGCAAAGGCGGAGTTGCCGTTTATCACCGTGCACGAAACCACGCTTCCCGCGATGTTTTCATATCTGCCCTCGTTATAAGTCAAGGTGTAAGGCAGCCCCGTTTTTGTATCTATTATGTGCGTAATCACCACCAAATCGCCGCCCTCTTTATCCGCATAACGGTACCGTTGATAATCCCCGCTGGTGACAAGCGAAATATCCGCCCCCGCCGCCGTCGCGCAAAAGTAATTGTCCGTGCTGTGCGGGTCGAATATCCCCGGCCCGTACGGATTCCATATCCCCACGTTCCAGTCGGCCTTGTTTTCGTACAAACCGACAAAGTACAAATTGCCCGACAGGTCTATTTTCGCGCTTTTTATGCCGTTCCTTTCGCAAATTTTGGCGCACTGATCCGCGGCGTAGCCCTTGGATATACCGCCCAAATCAATCATCAGCTCCGCTATCTCTTTTTTGGCATAATATTTCCCTTCTTTCTCAAAAACAGTCAGTTTATCAAGGTCGCAAAACTCCTTTACCCGCAAAACTTCATCATGATCGGGTAACGGCAACTTTCTGTCAATATCCGAATTTGCAAACGACGGCGGCACTGTCCAATCTTCATAATACAAGCCGTCCCGATAATTATTATATCCGTAGGAGTCTATCCCCCACAAATACGACAAAGGATAGGCGGCGATATTGCACGCCCCGTCCGTTTCTTCATAATACCGCTTTGCCTGCGCGATAATATCAAAAGTTATAAAATCTATTTCTACCTCTTTGCCCGCGTCCGCCAAATTGATGTTTAAAATGTCGGACGGTCCCTCGCGGTTGATATTTGTAAGCGCCTCAAGTTTTTCAAAAAACAAAAGCATCTCATTAAGAGCCTTATCGGCATTTTTGCCTAAACCCCAAAATTCAAAGGGCATTATGCCGCCGAACACCACAGTCCGCGTTTTTTCATAGCGCGTGTCGGACGGATTTTCCACGCACCCCGACGCGGCAAGGAATATGAGCGGCAATATTGCGACTGCCGCGATAAGTTTTTTCAGTTTATTCAAGATAGTATCCTTTTAATGCTCAATGCACAATGCGCAATGCGGAGTGACGGTCGCGTTTTTTTGAGCGCACAATATCTATTGTTCAGGGTACATTACTTAAATCTATCCTTCATTGAGAATTGAGCATTGAGCATTCTTTTCGTGGTTTTAAGCGGCCAAAAATCATTTCAAAGGGCGTGTGAAAACCAAACCTATCGTCCCCGGACCGCAGTGGCAGCCCACCACGGGACCCACCGCCTGTTTTTTTATCGTCGCCTTTGGAAACCTTTCGGCAATCATCTCCGCCAAAAGCTCAAGATCCTGACTGCTGTCGGCTTGCAGAATGGTCACGGGGAAGTCAAAATCCACGCCGTTTTCCATCTCGGTGATAAAGTATTTAAGCGCGGCCTTGCGTCCCTTGACAGACTCGATATTCTCTAAAAAGCCCTCCGGATTAACGCTGATTAGCGGCTTCATACTTAAAAGCGTACCCATAAAGCTTTTAAGGCGCGATAAACGCCCACCCCTTCTCAAGTACTCCAAATCGTCCACGGTAAAATACACCGCAACGCGCCCCGCATATTCCTCCGTCGCTATCTTAATCGCCTCGTCGCTCGCCCCTTCGTTATGCAACCTTGCCGCGTATTCGACAATCGCGCCCGCGCCCTGCGAAATGGACTTTGTGTCCACAAGGGTGATTTTGCGCTTTGGGTACTTTTCCTTTAATTGGTCCGCCGCCGTCCACAGCGACTCGAACGTAGCGCTCATTTTATGCGAAAAGCTGACGTACAAAATGTCCTCGCCGGCTGCAAAAACGGGCTCGAAATACTCGACGTAATCGTAGGAGTTAAGCGCTTGCGTTTTGACAATCGCCCCCCTCCTCATGCGCGAAAAAAACGCTGTCAAGTCTGTGTTTTCGCCCAGGTCGTAATAATACTCCCGTCCGTCTACCGTGTACGGCATTTTGATAAGGCTTATCCCAAGAGATTTAAACACCTCGAAGTCGATTTCGCTGTTGGTGTCGCAAAAAAATCTGCTCATATCCTCCCCATCCTTGCGGTTTATCTTATTATATTTTATTATAACCGAAAACAATATATAAAGCAAGCTAATTAAGGGGCAAATCGCAAAAAGACCCGCTGTTAAAGCGAGCCTTCTCGTTTATCATTCTTTTCGAAGCATTAGCTGACCGCGCCTGCGAAGGGACGCACCTCGCGATAACCGCCCGCGCTACGTGAAACATTGTCCATATGATCGCCCGTACTGTAATCCCCGTATACGCTTTGACCATAATCTTTGGCGTAACCCGCGTCGCCATATTCCACACCGTACCCCATGCCGTAGCCTCCGCCATAATAATCGTTATGGTTTCTTCCGTAATAGTAATCGCCGTATCCCATGTTGTTGTAATTTTTGTACATCGCGTTGTTATAGCCTCCGCCGTAATAATTCCCCATGTTGCCAAAGCCCCTGCCATAGCCTCTGCCATAACCCGTATTGCCATACCTACCGTAACCCCTGCCTATTCCCTGACCATGGCCAAAGTTAAAGCCCACGTTAAGCGGTTCCCCGCCCGTGCTAAAGCCCGCGCTTGTGACCCCGTAATCGCGAATTTTGTTAAGGCTTTCGGCGGAAATTGACACGCCGCTGTTTTCAAACCTGATGTTGTCCATAAGGTACTGCTTTACCTCGCCGTAATTGTCGCCGCCGCCCCACTCGAAGTCAAAATTATCCTTAGAGGCGAAGTCGTACTGTCCGCCGAAGGTGCGGTAATCGGAATAAAAATCCTTGTCCATCGAGTTTACGTCGAAGTTAAGCCCGGCGAGTGAGTGCGTCGCCTTGTCGTTGTAATCGATTAACGTCGAGCCTATATCACTGACGGATAACTTAAGGTTAAGCTGAAGCTGACCGCCGTCCCGCATATCAAACCCGCCAAAATCAAGCCCCGTAAAGTCGTTAAGACCGGAAAAGCCGCCGAAATCGTTGTAGCCGCCGCCAAACCGGTTGTAATCGTCGTAGCGGGTAAGCCCGCCGTAATAATTATAACCCGTGTTGTTTCTGTCGTACATTCTGTTATAGCGCGCTCTGTCGCCCAACCTGCCATAGCGTCCATAATTCAGCCCGGCCCTGCCCGTCCTGCTGTTTGCATTATTCGTGTCGTTGTTTATATTATTGTTTATATTATTATTCAAACCCGTTCTGCCGGTCGTTCTGCCGCTTGTATCGCCCATATTACCCATCATACCGCCGCCAATATTGCCCGTCGCGACGCCGTTAAATTCGCCCTCGCCTAAGGTTGCGATTCCCGCGTTAAAACCGATGGTATCGGATTGCGCGGCGCCGGTGTTGTCGGTGTTGTCGGCGGCGCGGGGCGTTCTTCTGCGCGAGGTTTCGGGATAATAGTTCCGCGGTCCCTTAAGGCGAGGCAGGATGTCATGCCTAGGGGCAAGCTCCGCCTTGTCCGAAACATCGATTATGCTCCGCGCGTCTTGATTGGCAAGCCTGTCCATACCGCGCGCATCCAAAAGCCTGTCGTTTTGCGCGCTCATGTCCGAGGTCGGCCTTCTGTAGCCGCGACGGCCGTCGTCCATACCCCGCCGCTCGCCTGCTACGCGCCTTTCTACGGGCAACCTTTGGGCAGTAAATTCATTTTCGTTAAGATCGCCGCCGGCAAGGTCTGTGCCACCGCCAATATTGCGATTAATATTGCGGTTTGCGCGGGTCGCGTTATCTGCCACTCCCCGTTCGCCGCGACGGCTGCCCGTCCTGTTTCGGTAAAGGTCGCGCTCCATCAAATCCGTGATACCCTGAAAATTGCCGTTATCATTATTGCCGCCGTGGACAAAATTATTATTGTCGTCAAAAATATCCCTATTGGTGCTACTTCTGTCATTCAAATTCCGACTGCGGCCTTTACGCATATCGTAACGGCCATAATTCCCGCCGGTTTCGCCTTCGTCAAGTCTTTGATTGCCGCGCCTGTTGTGATAACGGCCATAGCCCCTGCCCTTTTCTTGCTCGTTGCCGCGGATGTCGACGTTTGCCCTAATGTCAATCTCGTTTATCTCATCGTTATCATCAAGACTTATGGTAATGCCAAAGGTCAATGTCCTGACGTCTGTTTCGCTCAAGTTTTTCAGTACGTCCTCTCCCAAAATGTCGCTTAAGGGAGCATTGATAAAGTTCGCATAGCCCTCGTTTTTGCCCGAAAATTTTCCGTAAAGCTCGCCGAGCGTACTCTTTCCAAGGTTATCGAAGCCCTGTTCGCGACGGGTGTCGTTTGCGTTAGTTTGATTGCTTAAGCTCGTCTGCGTACCGCTCAAATTCGTCCAGTTATTATTCAAATTCATTTGCGTGCCGCTTAAATTAGTCTGCGTGTTGTAGTTATGCGTCTGATTGCCCGTATTCATTTGATTGTTGCCGATATTCGTCAGTGTGTTGTTAAAATTCAATTGATCATCAGTATTCGCCTGATTATACGTGTTCATCTGCGCGCCATGCGCATAATTCATTTGCGTATCTTTCGAGTTCATCACAAAATACAACAATTTATAGACGTTTTCGTCCAATCCAAGCTCCGTAAAAAGCTCGCCGACGGTCTTATCCTGTGAGCCGCTCAGAAGCCCGCTTACGCTTTCGGGGGTGTGGCTACCCGCCCTGTACCCGTTTAAATGCTGCGAAATCACGCCGCTGAGGGTGGCGTCCTGCGCTGCCATTGAACTTGTAAGCGACTTAAGCACGGGGGCGAGGTCAATTTCCATGCTGTATACAAGGCCTTTTTGACCCTCGCTAACGGTGAAATGCTTTGCAACCGATTTCTCGTCCGAGGGAACGAACTGCCTGAAATTGTCCATCATGCCGCTATTTGTGCCTATGCCGGTACTTCCGTAATTAGACATTCTGCGCGCGCTGCGATACGGCGTATCTCCAAAATAGTCAGAGCCGCCCGTCCTGCCCATGCGGTTGTTGTTATAGCCGCGCATACCGTAGTCGTTGTAGCCGCCCATGCCGTAATTGGCACTCGTTCTGCCCATATTGTAATTGATACCTATGTCCGTGCCGGCGTTCATGTTGTTATAATCGTAATTTGCGCCTGTCGTCCCGCGCACATTGCTGCGCGTACGGGCATTCGCGTTGTTGTTTCCGTAATTGTAATAATCGGCGCCTGTCCTGCCCCCCACATCATTTCTGCGCGTGTTGACGCCGGTATCCGCGGCTGTATTTTGATTGATATTAGCGTTCGTTCCGCCGACGGTGCTTCCGCTCATGCCGCCGACGATGTCGGCGTTGTTGAAATTCGCCTTTGTCCCTATCATGGTATTCGCGTTGTTGACGTTTACACCGATGTGATTGGCATTGGCGTCATTTGTGTTCACATTATTGTTCCCGCTGTTTGTCGCGCCGGCATTTACATTGTCATTCGTATTCATATTGGTATCCACGCCATAATTCGTCCCTGTCTGCCTATAAGGATACATTGTATTATAATGGTATCCGCCGCTGTAATAATCCTCCGTCCTTCCGCGATTACCCCTTTGGCGCGAAAAATAAGAATTGTGCTGACCGCCTTGATTGTTGAGTTTCACTGTGTCGTCGATCCTCTCCGTTTGCCCGTTAAGCGTAACATCGCCCTCTATTTCGATGGTGACATCGCCCTCAAAAAGCTTGTCCAAAGCGTTAATTAAGACCTGTTCCTCGCTTGTCCAGCCCGCATAAACATTGGTTTCGGAGTTTACACGCGTGTTTTCAAAGTCAAACGGGGTGGTGCCGCCCTCTTGGGTGTACCAGCCGCTAAACCTGTGCCCTTTCCGTGTGGGACTGGTAGTGGGACGGCGAACTCTTCCGCCCTCTGTGACAGTGGTGTTTTGGACACCCATGCCGCCGTCACCCAAAATATAATTGAGGTTATACGCCGCGGGGTTGAATCCGCCGACGTTTTGCGGCTCTCCGCCGCTCGGCTCACCGGGCTCTTCTGGCCCTCCGGGTTCTTCAGGTTCGCCCGGCTCTTCCGGTTCTTCAGGTTCTTCAGGCTCAATCAATTCCCAACCCGCGTAAACATTGGTTATTCCGCTTATCGCCGAGGTTGCAAAAGCAAAGGGGGCCGTCCCGCCCTCCGTCGTAAACCAGCCCGTAAAATTATACCCTTCCCTTGTGGGGTTGTTCGCGGGCGCGGTAGCAAACCCGCCGCTCGTAATCTCCTGCGCCGTCACCGTGCTCCCGCCTTCGCCGGTAATAAAATTGACCGCGTATTTGGTGGGGGCGACCGCCGTGTATTTGGCATAAACGGTGGTGTCGCACTCTATCGCCTTGGCAAAATCGAATAGCTCGGCGTTTTCCGCGTCACTCTTATACCAGTTGGCAAAGGTGAAGTTTACCTTTGTGGGGGTGGCGGTAGGACGGGTTGCCTTTTGTCCACTTTGGACGGTTTGGTTGGGGAAGTTCCCCGTGCCGCCGCCCAAATTGAACTTGACCATGTACGTCTTAGCTCCGCAGCCCGCAAATGCGGAAAAAATGCCCGATAAAATCAATACCAGCAAAAGCGATACCAAAATCTTACCTGTTTTTTTCATTTTATGTGTTGTTCTCCTTTATAAATTTTCTTTAGTATGAGAAATATGGCGGGATTTTATTTATCGAATGATGGGAAAAATTTTTAGAAAAAGAATTTGTTTGGCTTTTGCAGGGTATTTTCGCTATAATACGGACGGAAGATTTAAAATGATTTGCTCAAAATATAATCAAAATATAACAAGGGAATGATTGAAGGCACAGCCACAAGCGTCCCCAGTAGCTTTTTAATACTTTTGGGCTATATTCAAAAGTACTAAACAAGGCTTGCTCAAACGATATTGCATATTAAAAAAAGGGGGTAATTCAACCCCCTTTTTTTAATATGCAATATCGTTCTATAACAAAATACAAATAATCCCGCCCTTGCCCTCGTTGACTATCCGTGACAATGTGCGCCGCATTTTCCTTTGCGTGTCTTCTGGCATCGCCATCAGCTTGTTATTAAGTCCGTCGTTGACCAATCCGTGTAGCGACCTTCCGAAAATATCCGTCTGCCAAATCCCTCTCGGATCATCCTCGAACCGCGCCAAAAGCGACCTGACCAACTCCTCGCTTTGCTGTTCCGTACCCACGATTGGATTGACCTCCGACTCTATATCCACCCTCATTATGTGTAAGGAAGGCGCGGTTGCCCGTAATTTCACCCCATAGCGCGAGCCCTGCCTGACAATCTGCGGCTCGTCCAGCGTCATTTCATCCAAGGCCGGCCGTACCACCCCATAACCCGTCGCCATCACCTGTTCAAGCGCGGGGCTGAGCTTGTCAAACGACCTTTTCGCCTCGACAAACCCCTTGATCGACGACATAAGCGTAAAGTCGTCGTCAATAACCTGCCCACACTCGCTGCTTAAAGCCCTATAGAATAAATCGGGTTTGGCTACTGCCTCATATATAATCCGGCCGCTCCCCAAATCCACATTCGTAAGCTCTAAGCCAGAAAAATGCTGACTGCCGCCAAACGCCTGCCCAAGCATAGGATAGTCGCGCATCTTGTTCATTCCCTCGCCCGCGTCCCTTAAAATCCCCCTCAACTCCGCGATAATGGAATTCTCAAAGGGTAGCGCACGTAGCCACTTGCTAAGGTTAAGGTCTACCCCCCTAAGCGGAAACTCGTACAAAATACTCTTGAATATGTCTTTTATGTTCTCTTCGCCCAAATTCAAGACGTCCATGGGGACGACGGTCGTGCCGTACTTGTCACTCATTTGTTCGGCAAGCTTCATCGTTTCGGGCGACGCCGGCACCATAGAATTAAGTATGATGATAAACGGCTTGCCGAGTGCCTTAAGCTCGCTTATAGCGCGTTCCTCTGCCAGGGCATATGCCTTGCGCGGCAGCTCCGTCGTGATCGTGCCATCGCTGGTCATCACTATCCCAATGGTGGAATGCTCGGTTATTACCCTTTTTGTGCCGATTTCCGCGGCGCGCTCAAACGGAATTTCGGATTCGTCCCACGGCGTCCGCACCATCCTCGCCTTATCACCCTCCATGTGCCCACTTGCGCCCTCCACAAGATAGCCCACGCAGTCAACTAAGCGTACATTTGCCCTTACGCCCTCGTCAAGCTGTAAGGTAACCGCCTCGGATGGAATAAACCGCGGCTGTGTAGTCATGATAGTCCTGCCGTTTGCGCTTTGCGGCAGTTCGTCGGTCACGCGCTCCTTTTCGTAGCCCTTCGCCATATAGGGCATTACCAACTTATCCATAAAATTGGTGATAAACGTGGATTTGCCGGTGCGGACAGGTCCCACCACCCCTATATATATCTCTCCGTTAGTGCGCTCGCTGATGTCCCTGTAAATGTCAAATTCTGGCATTATTGATAGCCTCCCGATAATTCTATGGTTAAATATATGCGGGAGTCGGGTACGAATATGTCAAATCCTTCACTAATGAAACAAGCTTTGGGAATAAAACAAGCCTTGGGAGGAAAAATCGTCTTTATATGCTGTGGCTTTTCGCGTCGCCTTATACTAAATGACTTTCTGATTTTGGATAAGTTGCGAGCAGATGTTGGAAGTAAAATCGTCAAAAAATTGAGCTCGTACTTCGTGAAAGTTTTCGTCACTCGGCAGTGCAAACCTGTTTGCACTGCTCCCGTTTCCTTGGCTTGAATGCAGCGTTATATGCAAGATTTTTAGGGAAACCTTTTTAAATGACGATTTTACGTTAAATATGACGCCGCAGAATATGTAAAATCAAAAT
>Ga0123353_10004471_pt1 | contig 18018 bp, 16 predicted proteins | sample TergutLab28metaG_3_FD_92763 | JGI IMG/M metagenome (GOLD analysis project Ga0123353, IMG submission 92763) | Labiotermes labralis P3 segment gut microbial communities from Petit-Saut dam, French Guiana - Lab288 P3 | ecosystem: Host-associated > Arthropoda: Insects > Digestive system > Gut ... | reverse complement strand
TCGAGAACATTCTCGATCGTCGAGGCAAAGCGAAATGCCTGCTCGGGGATACCGTCATGCTGACCATCGATGATCTGCGCGAATCCCTCGATCGTATCTTCGAGCTTGACATAGACACCGGGAGAACCGGTGAACTGCTCGGCGACGAAGAAGTTCTGAGAGAGGAACTGTTCGATACGGCGAGCGCGCGCGACGGTGACTCGGTCCTCGTCTGAGAGCTCGTCCATACCCAAGATCGCGATGATGTCTTGGAGGTCCTTATATCTCTGCAGGATCTCCTGCACTCCACGAGCAACGCGGTAGTGCTCCTCGCCGACCACCGTAGGATCGAGCGCGCGTGACGTCGAGTCCAGTGGATCGACCGCCGGATAGATACCCTTCTCGGAGATACCACGCGACAGTACCGTCGTGGAATCGAGGTGGGTAAAGGCGGTCGCCGGCGCGGGGTCGGTCAGGTCGTCAGCCGGTACATAGATCGCTTGTACCGAAGTGATCGATCCTGCCACGGTCGAGGTGATGCGCTCCTGGAGCGCGCCCATCTCGGTCGCCAACGTGGGCTGATAACCTACCGCCGAAGGCATACGTCCGAGCAACGCCGATACCTCAGATCCCGCCTGAGTGAAGCGGAATATGTTGTCGACGAAGAACAGGACGTCCTGACCTCTATCACGGAAGTACTCCGCCTCGGTCAGTCCCGCCAATCCTACACGGAGTCGCGCGCCGGGCGGTTCATTCATCTGTCCATATACCAGAACAGTTTTGTCGATAACACCTGATTCGGTCATCTCCTCGAACAGCGCGGTACCCTCGCGGGTGCGCTCGCCTACACCGGTGAATACCGAGGTACCACCATGTGCTTGCGCGAGGTTATTGATGAGTTCCATGATTACCACAGTCTTACCGACGCCTGCACCACCGAACAGACCGGTCTTACCACCCTTTACATAGGGCTCCAAAAGGTCGATGACCTTGATACCGGTCTCAAAGATCTCGAGCGACGGTTCAAGTTCGGAGAACTCCGGTGCAGGACGGTGGATCGGATACCAGTCTTCGATGACCGGCATGGGCTTCTCATCGATCGGTTCACCCATCACATTCCAGATTCGGCCGAGCGTTCCATGGCCGACCGGCATCTTCATCGGGGCGCCCGTGTCGATGGCATCTTCGCCGCGCTGGATCCCGTCGGTCGATGACATCGCGACCGCGCGGACCAGGTTGCCCGGGAGGTGCTGCTGCACCTCGCAGATCGTCTTCACACGACCGATCGGAGTGGTAGCATCGACCTTGAGCGCATTATAGATCGCCGGTAAAGACTCAGCCGGGAACTCGACGTCCACGACCGGTCCAACAACACGTACGATACGTCCAACATTCATTACATTATCCTTATCTAGTGAACAATCTAACCCTTCAACGCTTCAGCGCCACCAACAATTTCAGAGATCTCTGTCGTGATCGCCGCCTGACGTGCACGGTTGTACGAGCGCGTCAGTGTCACGATCATGTTCGATGCATTGTCACTTGCCGCCTTCATCGCAACACGCCGTGCACCATGCTCGGATGCAGCAGATTCCAATATCGCCTGAAAGAGTAGAACTTCGACATACTTGGGCAGCAGTGTCTGAAGAACTTGCTTTGCCGAAGGCTCGAAGATGTATTTCTTGTACGGCTCCTCGACGTCGTCAAGTTCGTCGATCTCTTCTCCGACGATATCCTCGGCGTTCACCGGAAGGAGCACGCCGACTTCGGGTCGTTGCACCGCGACATTGATGAAACGGTTGTAGATCAGCGCCACCTCATCGATCTGGGCATCGCTGTACTGAGGGATCACGAGATTCGCGATTTCGCGTGCGTCCTCGTAGCTGGGCTCGCCGCTGTTGCCCACGAAGGACATTATCGGCTCGATACCGATCTCAGTGAAGTAATCGGTGATCTTTCGCCCGATGGTGATCAGACGCACTTCGATCCCCTGTTCGGTCTTCTCGCGTATGTATTCCTCGGTCAAGTGGATGATGTTGATATTGAATCCACCCGCAAGACCGCGGTCTGAGGCCATACAGATCGCCACCACTACCTTTTCGTTGCGGCGCACCGCAAGCAGTGGATGCTTGATCTTTCTCGACGAGGTCGCGACTTCGTTCAGCATCTCCGCAAGTGCATTCGCGTAGGGACGCGCATGCTCGATGCGGTTTTGTGCCTTACGGATCTTAGCGGTCGAGACCATCTCCATGGTGCGAGTGACCTGAATGGTCGACTCGACCGAGGAGATGCGTCTTCTGATATCTCTTAGGGTCGCCATACGTCGCCCCTAACTAACCCGCGTCAGTAGTCACAGTATCGACGATTGCCTCATCTCCGACCACCTGCCACTCAGAGTCTTCGGCTGCCACCGGCTCGACAACTTCTTCAACAACTTCTACTTCTTCTTCGTCATCGAGTGCCATGGGATCGATCGACTCGTCGTCTTCTTCGTCTTCCTCATCGTCGAAGAGGACGTCGAATCCGAGCGTCTTGGACTTCTCATCGCCATAGTAGGTCGATCTGAAGCTCTCGATCGCCGTATTGAGCTCTTCTTCGGTCAGCGGAGAAAGATCCTTCTCTCTCGCGATGACATCGAGGACCGCGGAGTGATTCTCACGCAGATACGCGAGAAGCTCGTCACGGATCTTCACGATCTCTTCAGGCTCGAAGGTATCGAGATACCCGCGGGTTCCCGCAAAGATCGCGGCGACCTGCTCCTCGATGGGCATCGGTACATAGCGCGGCTGCTTGAGGAGCTCGACGAGTCGAGCACCACGCGACAGCGTCTGCTGCGTCGCCTTATCGAGGTCGGATCCGAACTGCGCGAACGCAGCCATCTCACGATACTGGGCCAAGTCGAGACGGAGTGAACCGGCGACCTTCTTCATAGCTTTGACCTGCGCGTCTCCACCAACACGGGAGACCGAGATACCGGGATTGATCGCGGGGCGAACACCCTGGAAGAACAGGTCGGACTGCAAGAAGATCTGACCGTCGGTGATCGAGATGACGTTGGTCGGGATATACGCCGAAACGTCACCCGCCTGCGTCTCGATCAGCGGAAGAGCGGTAAGCGATCCGCCGCCATTGGCGTCGCTGAGTTTCGCAGCGCGCTCAAGCAGGCGCGAGTGCAGATAGAATACGTCTCCCGGATATGCTTCGCGTCCCGGTGGACGGCGAAGTGTCAGTGACATCTGACGATACGCGACCGCCTGCTTTGAGAGGTCATCGTAGATGCACAGGACATGACGGCCCGGATTGGCCTGATTTGCCGGCCGGCCGTCTTCTCCGGTATAGATAAAATACTCGCCCATGGCACAACCGGCCATCGGTGCGATATATTGCAGCGGTGCCGACTCGGAAGCCGGTGCGGACACGATGATCGTATTCCTCATCGCGTCATGCTCTTCAAGCGTCTGTTGGAGCGCCGCCACAGTCGATGCTTTCTGTCCGATAGCAACGTAAATACAGATCACGTCGGTATCTTTTTGGTTAATGATCGTATCAACAGCGATCGCTGTCTTACCGATCTGACGGTCACCGATGATGAGCTCACGCTGACCGCGTCCGATAGGAATCATTGAGTCGATAGCCATAATTCCGGTCTGAAGTGGTTCGTGCACACTTCGACGCTCGATGACACCGGGTGCCAGGAACTCGAGAGGGCGACGACCTTCTTCGCGGATAATACCTTTGCCATCGAGTGGTTTACCCAAGGGGTCGACAACGCGACCGAGCAGGTCTTTTCCGACCGGTACGTCGATGAGGCGTCCGGTGGTGAACACCATATTGTTGCGCTTGATCGCGTCAACATCGCCCATCAGTACCGCGCCGATCTCATCCTCATCGAGGTTGAGGGCCAGGCCGGAGATTACACGCCCATCTGCCGCGTAGAACTCGAGTAACTCACCTTGCATGGCCGAGGGAAGACCCTCGACACGTGCGATACCATCTCCCACCTGCAGAACCATTCCTGCTTCACGCTTGTGCGCGGTCGAATATTCATCGACCGCTCCCTCAAGTATCGAGGCGATGGTGTCGCCATCCAGTGAATCGATGTCGGCGCTGCTCAGCGTCATCTGCATGTCAGCGAGCTGCTGACGTACTACCGCGCTGGGCAGTTTCGACTTGTTTTTACCGGATTCGAGTGATATGCCTTCAAGCGCTGTTGTAAGATCACCGGCGATAGCATCGCTATCCAACGATCCGACATCCGCGTCACCGAGCGCTTGTTTGATCTCGGCCAACTGATTGCGAAAGAGAGAATCGTCGACTATCTCGGACTTCTCGTCTAACGCGTCAGTGACTCTGTCAAGCTCGATGATGAGTTGCCGCTGCAGTTCAGCAAAACGTTGGTGAGCATCACCTGACATAATCTTATCAGCCATCATTAACCGCCGATCTCAACAAGCTTTTCGGCTTTAGCTAGGTCCTCTGCACCCAGTTTCTCACCCAAAATCTTCTGTGCGATCGAAATTGCGAGCGCCGCCGTCTTATCTTGGAGCTGCGCGGCTGCGGCTTGTTCTTTCGCCTCAGCATCGTGGTTCGCTCGATCGATAATGTCCGCTGCCTCTTTGTTGGCACCCTCGATGATCTCGAGTTTTGCCTCTTCGCCAGCGCGACGACCCTCTTCAACGATATTTGCTGCTTCTTTACGGCCTTCTTCAAGCTTTACTTGATACTGAGCAAGAATATTCTCAGCTTCAAGCTTTGACTCTTCTGCGCTTCGAAGCGACCCTTCGATCTTCTCCTCGCGCTCATCGAGAGCCTTCATGATGGGCGGCCACACCATCTTACTCATGATCCAAACCAGGAGTAACACTGCGAGAAGCATCGGAATGAACTCGCCGAGGTTTGGCATGATCGGACTTGCCAAAACCGTCTCTAACGGACCTTCGGGCGCTGCTGCCTCCTCTGAAGACGCAAAAACAAGAAGAGGGGTGGCAAGCAGCATAATAACGGCTAGAGAAACAATGGCTAGTGAAAGCACATAACGTTTCTTCATACTACTTCCTCCTTAAACAAAATCGAAGTTGTCTTAACCCCCGATTAGGCCAAGAACGAAGGCGAGCAGCGTAAGCGCCTCGATAAATGCAGCACCGAGAATGAATACGGTCTGGATCGTACCGGCGACCTCAGGCTGACGCGCCATGTTACCGGTCGCAAATACTCCGAGCGTACAAATCGCCGCTGCGGCGCACATCAATGCGAACGCATAATTAAGTAGGGTTGGCATATTTTCCATTAGTAATACCCTTTCTTGACACCTGTTATAGATTTACATAACACTTACGAGCAAATTCTTTAGTGCGAGCTGGTCGCATTGTCGATGTATACCGCGGTTAGCAGTGAGAACACGTACGCCTGAATAAACGCAATCATGATCTCGAGTACGTAGAGGACAACGAGCAGTAAGAACCACAACGGTGTCGTCAGACCCCAGACATATGCGCCTCTCAAGATACCCATCGCAAAGATCTCTGTCAGAATCGCGAAGATTCCCAAGATGATATGTCCTGCGTACACACTGGCAAACAAACGCAACGCCTGCGTGATCGGACGCAACGCCATCGAAACGATCTCGATCGCCATGATGATCGGCGCGACGAATCCCGGCACACCTGCTGGGACGATACTCTTGAGATACCCGAGACCTCCCTTGTCCTTAATACCGACGTAATTAAAGTAAAGGTATACCGTAAACGACATAGACAAAGTACCCGAAATGACTCCCGTCGCCGGTTTCGCGCCGGGGATCAGGCTCACAAGATTGCTGATCAACACGAACAAAAAGATCGTCGAAACGAACGGCAGATACCTACGCGGATTATGCTGAATAATGTTTTCGACGATATTCACGCGGACAAATTCCCAAATAAAATCAAGTGCGTTGACGAATCTGCCATGTGGCACGACCGAATAACGTTTCATCCAAGCGAACATGATGAGTATAAAGATTATCGACGTGATGATGTACCCGACCAAATTCGCCGAGATCGTCATATCTGTCGGCATCACCTTCGGACTATCATAGGTACCGAAGATACTCAAAGGATTCAGTGCATGCAACAGGTGATCGACCTTGGCAGGTAACTCAGTGAGCGGATTATATGCTTCCATTCAACCCTCCTTTACTTCTTCTCCGAGTTTTCTTTAACACATTTATATTCTGTAAGAAGTACACCATGAGACCGATGATGAAGGTCACACACAGTGCCACTCCAAACTGAACGAAGGTTGATTCGAAGAACAGCCAATACAGTAAAAGTGCGACGATCGAGATGATCGTCGAGGCGAGTAGTCCACCGAAGCTGTAGACCAGCTGTTTTTCGGGATTCTTTGCGGCGGGTAGTTTTGGGATGACGACATTGCACGCAAACGATACCAAGCCTGCGAGGATACCAAGTATTACCGCGATGAAAGGCTTCAAGGCGAGCAATCCTTTCCCCTTGTCCATCATATCGACCCCATAAGCGCTCTGCCGGACAGCTCCGGCAAATACGCACATATCGATAGTATCGGACTCTTGTTGTTTCGACAAGCGAAAATGGTAACTAAAATTATCCATCATTCATCGTGGTGAGGGGGGTGATGATGGGTCACTCCGAACAACCCGAGACGATAGGTCAGAACACCGGTGAGGATGAACAGAACGATAAGAACGAGCAGGCGCACGATCGGGGTGGTGTCCTGGATGAAATACCCGCTGATCGCGAGTAAGATCGACCACGCGTATACCATCAACAGCGTCTGTTCCGGGGAGAAACCCCGCCCGATGAGCTGATGGTGCATGTGGGCGTCATCGGCCTCCCCGATGGGACGATTTCCCCGAATCCGTCGCACGATCGCCGAGAAGGTATCGAAGATGGGGATGGCCAAGACGAGCAACGGTATCGCGAATGAGAGCGTGAACGTCGTCTTGAGTACACCGAGCAGTGAGATCGCACCCAGCATGAAGCCGAGAGCGAGTGCCCCTTGGTCGCCCATGAATATCGAGGCCGGGGGAAAGTTATAACGCAAGAACCCCAGGCACGCACCGACGACCGCGGCCGCGAGCAGGGCCGCTGCGATCTGGTACTGGTGGATCGCGATGACCGCCAGACTTGCTCCGGCGATCGCGCTGATGCCGGTCGCCAGCCCATCCATTCCGTCGATCAAGTTGATGATGTTGGCGAACGCAACGAAATAGAAGATCGTGACCGGGATCGCGATGATCCCGAACTGGATGAGCGAGGGATGGAACGGATTCGAGATGTAGGTGATCTGCACACCGCTCAGCGCTACGATCAGGCCGGCAAAGATCTGACCTGCGAGTTTTGCGTACGCGGATATGTCGTAGATGTCATCGATCAATCCGGTCAGATAGACGATCAACGTCCCGAGCAGCACCCCGCCGATCATCAGGGGGGTCACCGTGACATCGGAGTGGAAACCGGCCCATCCAAAGTACTTCTCGCCGATGAGCTGGACCGCTATCGCTGAGATGATACCCAAAAGGATCGCGGAGCCACCCATATCAGGGACCGGATGATCGTGTATCTTGCGAGCACCCGGTTTTGCCACGAGCCCACGTTTACGGGAGAATTCCCTGATGAGCGGTGTCAAGATCACCGTCACGGAAAAGCCGACCGCGACCATGACTATGTATTGCCACACACGCATCCGCACCTATTCCAGGGTGCGTAGATTGACGTTCGCCGCCGTGAGCAACTCCCGCGAGAGCTCATCGGGATAATCGCCGGTGTATACGATCTCGACGATACCGGCGTTGATCAGCATCTTTGCGCAGAGTATACAGGGTTGTGTGGTGCAGTAGACCGTCGAGCCTTCGATCGACACGCCGTTGCGCGCTGCTTGGACGATCGCGTTCTGCTCGGCGTGGATGCCACGACACAGTTCGTGACGTTGTCCGGACGGGATCCCCAGCTCATCACGCAGACATCCGCGCGTCGTGCAGTGCACGATGCCGCTGGGTACGTTGTTGTAACCGGTCGCGAGGATACGCTTGTCGCGCACGACCACCGCGCCAACGCGGCGGCGGGTACACGTCGAACGTGTCGCGACCTGCTCGGCGATATCCATGAAGTATTCGTCCCACGAAGGACGATGCGTCATCGGTTCCATCTAATCACCTACATAGGTCAGGTCGGGATAGAGCGGGAAACGCTCAAGCAGGTCATCGACTTGCTCACGGATCCCTGCGAGCTTTTTCGAGTCATCACGCTGAAAGAGCGCCTCGGCGAGCATCGTGCCGACCAGGCGCGCCTCGTCCTCGCCGAAGCCGCGAGTGGTCATCGCCGGTGAGCCGACCCGTATGCCACTGGTGACGAACGGGCTTTCGGGATCGTTGGGGATCGCGTTCTTGTTGCAGGTCATGCCGACCCCTTCGAGCAGGTTCTCGGCGTCCTTGCCGGTGATGTGAGCCGGACGCAGATCGACGAGCAGAAGGTGATTGTCGGTACCGCCGCTTATCAGGCGCAGTCCACCGGCGGCCATCGCCTCGCCCATGACGCGCGCATTGATGACGACTTGATCGATGTATTCTTTGAAAGCAGGTGTGCTTGCCTCGGCGAACGCCACCGCTTTGGCGGCGATGACGTGCTCGAGCGGACCACCCTGTAGTCCGGGAAAGACCGCTTTGTCCAACGCGGTCGCATGTTCTTCTTTACAGAGTACGAACCCGCTACGCGGACCGCGCAGTGTCTTGTGGCTCGTCGAGGTCACATAGTCGGCGTGCGGGACCGGGCTGGGGTGCGCTCCGGTGGCGACCAATCCGGCGATGTGCGCCATATCGACCATCAGCGTCGCGTCGATCTTCTTGGCGATCTGGGCGAAACGCTCGAAGTCGATGGTGCGTGGATAAGCGCTCGCACCGGCGATGATCATTTTGGGTCTCTCGGCGAGCGCAATGCGTTCTACCTCGTCGTAATCGATCATCTCGGTCGCCGGATCGAGCCCGTAGCTGATGACGTCGTACCACTTACCGCTGAAGTTGACCGGGGAGCCGTGTGTGAGATGCCCGCCATGGGCCAAGCTCATGCCCAAGACCTTGTCGCCTCGATCGAGTGCGGCGAAATAGACCGCCAGATTGGCGGGAGCACCGGCGTGTGGTTGCACGTTAGCATGGTCGGCGCTGAAGAGTTCGCAGGCGCGCTCACGTGCAATGTCCTCGACGACATCGACGTATTCGCATCCTCCGTAGTAACGCTTATGGGGCAGCCCCTCGGCGTATTTGTTGGTGAGCACGCTGCCGGTGGCTTCCAATACGGCGCGTGAGGTGAAGTTCTCGCTCGCTATCAACTCGATGGTACCGCGCTGCCGGGCGAGCTCGTCTGCCAAAGCATCGGCGAGCACGGGATCTTGCGCTCTGAGATGATCAAGTGCCATCTTGTTCACTCCAATTCTGCGATCTTGTCCAATCTTTTCTGATGGCGTTCGCCTTCGAACTCAGCGCTAAGATACGCGTCAACGATCGCCACATTGGTATCATAATCGATAAATCTGCCTGAAAGCGTCAGGACGTTGGCATCGTTGTGCTCACGGCACAACGCGCCGAACGCTGGGATCGTGACATTGGCGGCGCGGATCCGGGGAAGCTTGTTGGCGGTGATCGCCATTCCGATACCGGTACCGCAGATCAATATCGCACGATCGACCTGTCCGGTCAGGACCGCATCACATGCTTTGAGCGCATAGTCGGGATAATCGACCGATTCTGTCTCATTCTCAGGACCCACATCGACCACCTCATATCCGTTCAACGCAAGATAAGAGACCAGGCGGTCTTTCTGGCTCCAACCGGCATGGTCGGAACCCAATACGATACGCATGTTAGCTGATCGCCTCCATAATGTTCTGCTCGCTGATCGGTCCTTCACGGAGTATCTCAGGCTTATCGCCCATGCACCTGACGACCGTCGAGGAGACCCGTACATCGGTCGGTCCTCCGTCGATGATCACCGATGCCGCGTCGGCGATGGTCGGCTCGAGCTGGTCGATCGAGACCGGTGGTGGGCTTCCATGGGTGTTCGCGCTGGTCGCGTAAAGGGGCCTGCCGGTGGCAAGCATCAGCTGACGAACGACCTCGTTGTCGGGAAAGCGCAAGCCGACGGATCCGTCCTCGATATTGGTGAACTCACGCGGGATCATATCGGATGCCTTGACCACGATGGTCAGCGGTCCGGGCCAAAACTCCTTGGCGAGTTTATGCGCGTACTCGGGTACCTCGGTCCCATAGATGTCGAGCGCGTCCGCATCGGGGACGAGCACCGGGACCGGGATACCGGTCGAACGGTTTTTGATATCGAAAAGCTCGTGCGCTCCTTGGGCCATATCCTTGTCAACGAGCGCGCCGAGCCCGTAGACGGTCTCGGTCGGAAAAACAATAACGGCGCCCTGCATGAGTCGTGACGCCGTGAAATTTATTATTTCTGCTGATGGCTCCTGCGAATCAACAGGTAGATACTTGTTCATGATGGGGTCCTCCTAGTCTCGCAAACCACTGGCTTCTACATAACGGTCTCGTCCATTCAAATCCTTGTGGGTGACCACCGTAGAGTGTATATTCCACTCTACCGCTAAATCACATGCTTGTGTAACGTTGCGCTCATCAAGTTCCACAAAAAGAGCACCATTATCTCGTAGATGATCGGCCGAGCCGGACAGGATGCGCCGAAAGAAATCGAGTCCGTCCGCGCCTCCGTCGAGCGCCTCGACCGGTTCGAAATCGCGCACCTGCACCTCGAGAGCGGGCAACGCGGCAGAGGGGATGTAGGGCGGGTTGCTCACGATGAGATCGAAGCGTCGATCGCTCAGCGAGTCATAGCAATCACTTTCGACGAACTCGACGCGCTCACTGAGTCCAAGCCGCTCGGCGTTCTCGCGCGCCAGAGCAAGCGCACCCGGTGAGATGTCGGTCGCCGTGACGTGAGTAGCAGGGCACTCCGCTGCCAACGCAAGCGCAATCGCACCTGAACCGGTCCCGATGTCGAGGATCGAGAGGGGGTCGGGTGAGACAGTGGGCGTGTCCGTGGGGTCGGTTCCTGAGACAGTGGGGTCGGTTCCTATTGTCCCATATTGCGGTAGAGGATCAAGTCCAAACATCTCAGATGGGACAACAGAAACCGACCCCACTGTCTCACCCGACGCTACGGACCCACCCATCTTCCCCATTCTCGCCAGTACCAGATCGACCAGTCCCTCGGTCTCGGGACGCGGGATCAGCACCTCGGGGGTGACCTTTAGCATGAGATCGCGAAACGGCGCCTCTCCCAAGATATACTGTAGAGGCTCGCCGTTGCCACGACGCCTGAGCTCCTCGCGCAACTGAGCGCGCTCGCTTTGAGTCAAGACCCGGTCATGATAGGCATAGACCTCGACGCGCGACATATCGGTCACATGCGAGAGCAGCCATTGCGCGCTCAAGCGTGGATTTTGATCCTTGTGTTCTTCGAGGTAGTGCGTACACCAGTCCAGCGCTTCGAGGACCGTCCAATCGCGCTGAGTCGTTGCGTCCAAGGGATGTGCTCCTATTCGGTCGCGGCGTTGGCGAGTCGCTCGGCACGATCGGCAGCGATCAACGCCTCGGTGAGCGGAGTGAGATCCCCATTGGAGAGCACCGTGTTATAGGAGCCGCTCCAACCGATACGATGATCGGTCACCCGATCCTGCGGACCGTTGTAGGTACGGATCTTTTCGCTGCGATCTCCTGAGCCGATCTGGCTGCGGCGCTCGGCACCCAGCTCTGCCTGCTGACGCTGGAGCTCTTGCTCGTAAAGACGTGCGCGCAATACGCGCATCGCCGTCTCGCGGTTCTGGATCTGTGATTTCTGATTCTGTGATTGGACGACCAGACCGGTGGGTACGTGCGTGATACGCACCGCGCTGTCGGTCGTGTTCACACTCTGTCCGCCCGGACCGCTGGAGCGATAAACATCGATCCGCAGGTCACCCGGGTTGATCTCGATCTCGACGTCTTCGGCTTCCGGTAGTACCGCGACCGTGGCCGTCGAGGTATGGATACGTCCCTGCGACTCGGTCTTGGGTACCCGCTGGATGCGATGCACGCCGCTCTCGAACTTCATCACGCTGTAGACCTGATCACCTTTGACGCGGAATGATACGTCCTTGAATCCGCCGACCTCGCTTGCGCTGTCATCGATGTCTTCGAGCTTCCAGCCTTTATCCTCAACGAAGCGTCCGTACATGCGATAGAGGTCGCCGGCAAAGATCGCCGCCTCATCGCCTCCGGCACCCGCGCGGATCTCGACGATGATGTCCTTATCATCGTTCGGGTCGCCCGGGATAAGCATGACCTTGATCTCTTCTTCGAGATCCGCCAGTTTCGGTTCAAGTTCTTTGATCTCGTCTTGCGCGAACTCCTTCATCTCGGCGTCGCTGTTGTCGCGCACGATCGATTTCGCCTCTTCGAGATCATCTTGAATGGCAAGATACGAGCGTGCCGCCTCGACGAGCGGAGCTTGGTTTCGGTGCTCTTTGGCCAGTTTTGTGTACGCTTCTTGATCGGCCAGTATCACCGGATCACCGAGTTTTTCGGTCAGCGTCTCATAGGACGCGATGATATGTTGCAGTTTCTCTCTCATAGCTTTTCAGTGTAGCACGCCGGGTTCGCTCCTACACAGCGGCCCAATTGTCTCCGATCGAGATGGTCACTTCGAGCGGTATTTTGAACCGGGCGACATGGACCATCGCATCGGTCACCAGCTTGCCGAGATCTTCCATCTCGCTTTCCGGTCCCTCAAAGATGAGTTCATCGTGCACCTGGAGGAGCATGCGTGATTCCAGATTCTGCTCACGCAGACGCTGGTCGACCGCGATCATCGCAAGCTTGACCAGATCGGCAGCGGTCCCCTGCATCGGGTGATTCATCGCGGTCCGTTTTCCGAACTCACGCACATTGTAGATCGGGCTCGTGATCTCGGGAATGTTTCGGCGACGTCCGAACGCGGTCTCGACCCAACCTTGGGTCTGCGCTTGCTCGATCAGCTCGCCCAGATATTCCTTGACGCGCGGATAAGCGTTATAGTAACGATCGATCATCTCTTGCGCTTCTGCGTTGCTGATGGAGAGCGTTTGCGCGAGACCATGCGCCGATTGCCCGTAGACGATACCGAAGTTGACCGCTTTGGCGCGCGCGCGACATTGAGAGGTGAGGTCCTTCTTGTCCAGATCGAAGATGCGCATCGCGGTAGCGGTATGGAAGTCCTCACCACTGTTGAACGCCTCGATCAGCCCCTCATCGCCCGAGAGCTCGGCGAGGACACGAAGCTCGATCTGCGAGTAATCGCTGCTGAGCAGTTTCCAATCCTTCTTACAGGGAATGAACGCCTCGCGGACCCGGCGCCCCAGTTCGGTGCGCACGGGGATGTTCTGCAGATTCGGATTCGATGAGGAAAGACGTCCGGTCGCGGTCACTGTCTGATTGAAGTGTGTATGTAGTTTGTCGTGTTCATCGACCAAGCGTGGCAACGCCTCAAGGTAGGTCGATTGCAGCTTGACGAGTTCTCGATAGGACATGATGCGCTCGATGATCGGATGCGCCCCGACCAGTTTCTCGAGTACCGAGGCATCGGTCGAGTATCCGGTCTTCTTCTTTTTGAGCGGAGGCAACCCTAAGTCCTCGAACAGGACCGTTGCGAGCTGCTTGGGCGAGTCGATCGTGAACTCTCGCCCAGCGAGCTCATAGATCTGGTGGGTCAGCTCATCGATCTCGCGTCGCCCTTCGCGAGCCAGTTCATCGAGAAGAGCGGTATCGAGCTTGATCCCGGTCTCCTCCATCTGTTTGAGGATCGCAATGAGCGGGAGCTCGATCTCCGTATAAAGATCCCACATTCCTTCTTGATAAAGTCTCGTCGCAAGTTCCCCGGTCAGATCGGCCCGGACCTGCTCGACATCGAGATCAGGCTCGAGGAGGCTCGTTTGGTCGGGCACCTCGAGACCGAGGTATTCGTGGGCAAGTGTCTCGAGATCATAGTGGGTCTGTGTCGAGTTGAGCAGATAGGCCGCAAGTTCGATGTTGAAATCGATGCCCTTCAAAAGCTCATCGGTATCGACCAACTCAGGTGTTGGGCGCTTTGACTTCTCCGTCGCTTGAGCCTTCGAACGCCCCGTATCTGCACTCTGAGAAGCGCTCTTAGATACGGGCTCCCCCGTATCCGATCCGTCAACACTCTTGGATATGGACTCCCCCGTATCCGATCCGTCGGCACCGGGATCTGCGCTCCGACCATAACTCTTCTGCAAAGTGAGTAATTTGGTAAGCGGGCTCTTGACGCGCAATTCGCCGAACGCCTCCGACACCTCGTCTTGGTCGAAGTCGCCGAATTCGACCGCTTCGATGTCGAGATCGATCTTGACATCGCAGACGATGGTCGCGACCTGACGAGAGGCGAGCGCTTCGGCTTCGCCGTCGACGATCTTCTTAGCGATGGCACCTTTGATCTCTCCAGCTTTCGCGGCATCGATCACCGCGTCCATCGTCTCGTATTCCTGCAGCAGCTTCGCTGCGGTCTTCTCGCCTATCCCCATCACGCCGGGTATGTTATCCGAAGGGTCGCCCTTCAGCCCCAGATAGTCGACCACCTGGTCGGTGCGGATGCCGTAGCGTGCCTCGACATCGCGTGGTGTGGTGATGACCAGCTCGCTTTTCTGTCCGGACTTGGTGGTCACTGCTGAGGTCATGTCGCTCAGAAGCTGATAGGCGTCCTTGTCGCTGGTCGCAAGGTACGAATGAATGCCGAGCTCGCTCGCTCGGCGCGCGAGCGAACCGAGAAGATCATCGCCTTCCCAATGCTCGATCCGTATTACCGGGATCTTCATGACCTCGAGCAGTTCGCGTACGATGGGGAACTGTTCTTTAAGTCTCTCGTCGGTCGGCTTGCGGTGTAGCTTGTATTGCTCGAGCACCTCGTAGCGAAAATCGGGTTTACCGTGATCGAACGCGACAATCACCCCGTGGGGCTTGAGCTGAGCGACCACGTTATTGAACATTGCAAAGAACCCGAATAGTGCGTTCGTGGGGCGCCCATCGGGTGCGGTCAATGGTGCATCGATCGCATGGAACGCACGATGCATCCATGAATTGCCATCGATTATAAGTAAGGTCTTATCGGCCAACTAGCGAACCAACGTATCGACCGTTTTACCCAATGACCTTGCTCTAAAGGCCAGGAACAACGAGGTGATACCGGCAACAATTGCGAATATGCCAAGGATGAGTGGAAGTACTTCCATGACCTCGGACGCATTGAGCAGAAGGTAGATACCGAACAGAAGGAGAAATGCTCCAAAAAGTCCGTCGGCCCAATCCTTGGTCTGAAATCCCTCGATCAACATCAAGATACCGGCGAGTAACGCAATGGCGGCCCAGATCAGAGCGATCGCACCCTTGAACGCGAACGCATTACCGACCGCTTGGGACACGGTCCCGGGAAATGCGATCCAGGCACCGACGACCACGCTGAGAAGACCGCTGATCACTTTGGCCCAGAACGCTTCGCGATTAAAGAAAAGACCTACCAAGGTGAAGATCCCACCGAAGAACCAGAAGAGTCCGATGATCCAGACAGCGCCCGCCATGGAAGCTATCGGATGAAAGATGAAACCGGCTCCGAGAAAGAGAAGCAGTATGCCTCGTAGCGCCAACAGCCACCACGTGCTCGATAAGAGACCCTTTTCAGCCATGTGATACTCCCTTCACTGCCCCACATCGGAGGCGGCAATCCTAATCCAGCCTTAACCGCCGCCCAAATAGTCGGGCGGCTTCCTAACAATGCCATTATAGTAGTTCGCCCTAGTAGTGATTCGGTTTTGTTCTAATTATTACCGTTACGCTATAATCGGTATCTGATTCAGCTTGGCCGGAGTGGCGGAATGGCAGACGCGATGGATTCAAAATCCATTGTCCGCAAGGGCGTGAGGGTTCAAATCCCTCCTCCGGCACCAAAATCACATGACCCGCTTCTTTGCGGGTTATTTGATTTTCGATACTGTGTGGGATTTGAACCCGTAGGGCGAACAGCGACCTTAGGAGCTGTTCGTGAGGAGCGAAGCGACGTAGGCAGATTCGCGCTGCGAATCTGCGCTAATCCCTCCTCCGGCACCAAAAACGAAATTGCCCGCATTCATTGCGGGTGATTTAGTTTTCGATACTGAGAGGGATTTGAACCCGTAGGGCGAACAGCGACCTTAGGAGCTGTTCGTGAGGAGCGAAGCGACGTAGGCAGATTCGCAGCGCGAATCTGCGCTAATCCCTCCTCCGGCACCATCATCCACTTTCCGTCGAAATAACAAGATTACTATCGAGTTAAGTTCTTCGGGTCGAGGTCACGCCCATTTGCCGCGCTGCACGATAACCGCTATAGTAAGTTTTAGCAAGGGAAGACATCTCGCTAAGGGAAGTGGGTGAAAGGCCCACGCGGTACCGCCACTGTGATATGGCTTCGAGCCATTAAGCCAGAGTACTTATCGAGAACCGTGTTCGCACAAACAGCGTGTTACTGTGAGTGCAACTTGGAAGCAAGGACGCTTTCCAACTTGTTAGAGTGGCAAAAACGGGCCGCGTATCAATCAGATACGCGGTCTTTTAGTTGGTGCTGTCTTCCACTTGAGTAGTCGTTGTCATGAACGAAAGGGGTGTAAGACAGTGAACAACTTCAAAAATAGAGGGATCTCCTCTTGCCTGAGCTTCCTGCTGGTGCTCATGATCCTTACAAGCGCGCTGGGTTCGGGGTTCACACCGACGATAGCGAGTGCAAGTGAGCCGGCAGGAGAGGCGACGATCTCGATCGTTTTCGGTCTGGGTTTTGGCGATGTGGCGGATGTCGCGCTCAATAAGACCTACGCGTACAGCGCGGGTGCTACCGTCGAGGATCTTTTCGATCTCGCGGTAGCGGCGGGTGATCTCGAGGGATTCCTGCTTGATGCCGGTGGCTTTCCCAAATCCATCACGAGAGCGGGTGGAATCACCTTCGAGAATGCTGCGAACATGAGCACATTCTGGTCGACCTATGTCGACGGGACCTACTATGCCGGAGGTGACAACCTGCAGACGCTGCTGCTCGAGGATGGTAAAGCATACCAGTTCGCCTGGGAGAGCTGGCCGACCGCGGTCGCTCCTGATTGGACCACGCTGGGCGCGCCCGATGAGGGTGACGGGGTCGTGGGAGGCGCGCCTGCAGCAGGCAGCGCCACTCTTGCCATCGTATACGGCATCGGTGATGGTTTCTTGGGTCCAATCGGTCAACCGCTCGTGGTAACCAATGTCGTCTATGACTTTACTGCGGGAGCCACGCTTGAAGACATGCTCGATCATGCGGTCGATGAGTGGGATATCGATGACTATGCGCTCAACTCGTACGGTTATCTTGACTCGGTCTCGTTCTGGTTCTTCATGAATGCGACAAATGCGGTCGACTTCAAAACGTATTGGTCGCTCTATGTCGATGGTGATTATTACGCGGGAGCAGACACTATTGGGACGCTCGTGCTCGAAAATGGCAGATCATATCAGTTCGCCTGGGAGAGTTATCCCATCGCAGCTGCACCTGACTGGAGCGCGTTGGGCGCTCCTGATACCGCAAACGACCCTGATAACGGAGGTCTTGCCAATCCTCCTGCGCCTTTCTCGCAAGCCACGTTCAATAAGATCTTTTCCAATATCGCCGCTCAATTTGTGGGAACCGGTGAGGACTGGAAAGCTCTCGAGATGGCAGCTATCGGCAAAGAGGGAGCGGTCAATAAAAATGCGATCATCGCAAATGCCGTCTCCGCATTTAACAGCCCCGACACCACGAATCTGCAACGAAGTATCCTTGCGCTGACCGCGCTCGGTATCGATCCTGCGAACGTGACGAACGCAGGGACAACATACGACCTGATAGACAAACTGAGTAAGAGTGCGATCTCGCACAACACGACCAACGGGCAGATGTTCGCGCTTCTCGCCTACACCAGCGGTCCTTACACACCGCCGGCCGG
>Ga0123353_10004470_pt1 | contig 18020 bp, 16 predicted proteins | sample TergutLab28metaG_3_FD_92763 | JGI IMG/M metagenome (GOLD analysis project Ga0123353, IMG submission 92763) | Labiotermes labralis P3 segment gut microbial communities from Petit-Saut dam, French Guiana - Lab288 P3 | ecosystem: Host-associated > Arthropoda: Insects > Digestive system > Gut ... | reverse complement strand
GTTCCACATTTCATCACGAAAACGCCTGTCGATCTCCCTGATGATCTGGCAGATGCGGGGCAGCAGGCGGGCCACCAGGTCCTCGGGCCACTTCTCCAGGGCCTCGGGCATCATGGTGTGGTTGGTATACGCGAAGGTGCGCGTGGTGATATCCCACGCCTGCTCCCAGCCGTAGCCGCACTCGTCCAGCAGCAGGCGCATGAGCTCCGGGATGGCCATGGTGGGGTGGGTGTCGTTGATATGGATGGCCGCGCGGTCCGGCAGGGTGTCCGCGCTGCCGTGCTCGCGCAAATGCCGGTGGACGATTTCTTGTATCGATGCTGATACCAGAAAATACTGCTGGCGCAGGCGCAAAGCCTTTCCCTCGGGGTGGTCGTCGGTGGGGTAGAGGCCCTTGGAGATCATCTCGGCCATGGCGTTCTCCTCCACCGAGGCCAGGTAGTTCCCCTTGATGAAGCTCTGCATGTCGATGTCCTGCTTCTTGGCGCTCCACAGGCGCAGCCGACTGACGCCAGGCGACGCGGAAGCGGCGCCGCCGTCCATGCCGGCCACCATCATGTCGAAGGGCACGGCGGTGACGGTCTTCGCCCCGGTGAGGTGTACCTGGTGGTAGCCGTCCATCCAGCTCTCCTCCACCTGCCCCTCGAAGTGGATGGTCTGGGCCTGCTCCTCGTGCTCCACCAGCCAGACCTTGCCCCCCGGCAGCCAGAAGTCCGGCAGCTCGCTCTGCCAGCCCTCGATCAGGTTCTGTTGAAAGATGCCGAACTCGTACAAAATCGAGTAGCCCGTGGCGGGGATGCCCTGTGTCGCCAGGGCGTCCAGGTAGCACGCGGCCAGGCGGCCCAGCCCGCCGTTGCCCAGGCCCGGGTCGGGCTCGCAGTCGTAGAGCTTCTCCAGCTTCACGCCGAAGTCCAGCAGAGCCTCCTCGGCCAGGTCCGTGAGCCCCAGGTTGAAAAGCGTGTTCTTCAGTGAGCGCCCCATCAAAAATTCCATGCTCAGGTAGTACACACGCTTGCTCTCGCGTTTGTTTTGCGAGAACTCCGCGCGCATCCCGCCGAGCAAATCGCGTAGGATGCCCGCCAGGGCCTTGTAGTAGTGCCCGTCGTCGGCGTCCTGGGGCGTCACGCCGATGAAGCGGCTCAGGCGCGTAACCAGTTGCTCCTTCAAATTCTCTTTATTTTGCGGCAGTTGCATAAATCAAGACCTCCTCTATAGGAGTATTATAACATAAATTAACAAAAAATGCAAGGTTTTTGTTTGCAAGGGAACATCGCTGTTTTGTGCTCCGCACCACCCCCTCGGCGCTGCGCACCGGCCCCCCAAGGGGGACGCCTTATAAAACAGGATTAGATTTCGCCCTGTATTGGGGCAAAACCTCTCCGAAAAGGCGCGAACCCAGCCTGGGCCAGCGCCTTTTTTCAATTGCTCCCGGCAATGGCGCGGTTTGGGGTTTCGGGGGCATCCGGCGCGTCAAAGTCCAGCTTGCCGATCAGCCCGACGAAATTGAAGTAAACGTCAATCTCCTGGGTGCGCTTGCCGCTGCTTTTGTCGGGCGCGTGGATCTCGATGCGTTCCACCAGCTCGTTGAGCAGGGTCGGGGTCAATTCTTCCACACGGGTATGCTTCCGCACTTGGGCGAGGAAGCGGTTCAGGTCAAGGGTTTTCTGTTCCTGCGCGGCGATCTGTTCCGCCAATTCAGCCGCCTGCGCGGTGAGTTCCCGCTGCTCCGCCTCGTAGCCTCTCGACAGCTGCACGAACCGCTCGGCGGTCAATACCCCAGTTACTTTATCCTCATAAAGCCCCCGGATGATGGTATCCAGCTCTGTTACGCGGTTCCCCGCCTGCGCCTGTTTGCGTTTGAGCGCGGCAAGCTCCTTGCGGCTCTTGTCGGCTCCCTTCCGCTTCAGCAGTTCCACGAACTCGCGTTCGTAGCCGGCGGCGTAGTCGGTGACGTGCTGGATTTGCTCCAGCGCAAGTCGCTCCAGTATAACACGGCGTATGTAGTGCGATGACCCGCAGTCCCGGCTTTTCATGCGGAACCCGGAACAGGTGTAATTGTCCTGTTCGGGCGGTCTGCTTGCGCTGGAGGACAGGTACATCTTGCTGCCGCAGTCCGCGCAGTAAGTTAGCCCGGAGAACAGGCCGACCCGCCCGTTGCTGTTCTTGCGGCGTTTGCCCGCGCGGATTTGCTGTACGCGGTCGAAGGTGTCCTGGTCGACGATGGCCTCGTGGGTGTTCTCGAAGATGACATGCTGGCTTGGGTCGTTGCGCATCGTCTTCTTGTTTTTGTAGGACTTATGGTAGGTCTTGAAGTTCACCGTGTGGCCCAGGTATTCGGCACGGGCCAGAATGTCCGAGACGATGGTGTCCCTCCATGCCCACGGGATTTCCGGCGGCCTCATCCCGGGCGTCCCGAGCCTGGCGGCACGGTACGACGGGCAGTCGGTCCTTGTTTCCCGCAGTTTGGTCGCGATGTGGCCGGGCCCCAGCCCGGCCATGCACCAGCGGAATATCCGGCGCACGACTTCAGCGGATTCCTCGTCCACGACACACCGCTTTTTGTCGTTCGGGTCGCGGATATAGCCATACGGCACGTGGGTAGTTATCGGCTCCCCGGCCATGCCCTTGGCGCGGAACACCGCGCGGACCTTCTTGCTGGTATCCCTTGCGTACCACTCGTTCATGATGTTACGGAACGGGGTCAGGTCGTCGGCTCCCTTGTCGCTGTCCACGTTGTCGTAAAGCGCGATGAAGCGCACGTTGGCCTCGGGGAACATCATCTCGGTGTATAGGCCGACTTGGATGTAATCCCGCCCGAAGCGGCTCATGTCCTTCACGACGAAGTTCTTGACCTTGCCCGCCTCCACGAGCGCGATCGCGGCCTGGAAGCCCTCACGCTCGAACGTGGTGCCGGAAATGCCGTCGTCCGTGAAGAAAACAGGGTTCGGCAGGTTGTGCTCCTGCGCGTATTTAGCCAATATCTTCTTCTGGTTGACGATGCTGTTGCTGTCGTCCTCCTTCTCCTTGTCCCGGTCGTCCCGCGACAGGCGGGAGTACAGGAGCGTCAGCTCGTCCGGCAGGGCCATGCCCTTTACGTAGTCTGGTATGCGATGGTAAGGTACTGCAACCGGGCCTGTGGGGGCCGCGGCGGTTGGCTGTATCATACAGGTTGTCTCCTTCCCGAGCAGCCAACGCCGGAAGTAGCAGGTATAGTATACCACAGGCCGCGCGGCTGTTCAATAGTTTTATTCATGATTCTGTATCAGCCGCCAGATTTTGTCCAGCAGCCCCTCGCGCCCGTTCTTCTTCAGGTGGGCGCGCACGATGTAGGTCGTGCCGCCGATTGTACGCTCTTTCGGCTCCGGGGCGTGGAACGCGGCGCGTTGTTTGTTATGTTGTTCCGGCATAAAAGCCTCCTTTCGTTTGCAGGGGGGACGGGGCGGCTTGCGCCCCGCCCCCCGGTTGTTAGTTGCTTCCGCCCTTCCCGCTGTCGCGCCGCCTGCACTCCGCGGAGCAATACCTTTGCCGCCTGCCGGGGGTCTCGAACTCGCGCCCGCAATAGAAACAGGTGGCGCGGTTGCTGTCGAGGTCGGGGTTGGGGTAGGCGCTCAGGTTCCCCCGCTGGTTGTTCCACCACGTGTTGCGGCAGTGGTTGGAGCAGAAGGGCTTCCCGCGCGTCCGGGCGCTGTGGGGGAGGGGCTTGCCGCAGCTGCGGCACTTCCGTGTTTTCCTGTTGTTCCTCATGCCCACGCCCCCTTCCGGATTAAAGCGTCCAGCTCGCCGGGCAGGGCGAAAGTGAATATCCCCTTGTCGGCGATGTTCGCGCTCTGTTGGACGTGGCCTTGCAGGGCGGCCCGGCGCTTGGGGTCGGGGACGATCCACGCCACCCTTGGGAACACGCCGTGCCTGGCCTGCTCCGCGCCGGAGCGGTAGTAGCTTTGGTATTGCTCGCACTTGGAGACGACCCGGCTGGGGGCCTCCGTGGCCAGGTCGATCTCGAAGAACCACAGGTCGTCATATTCCCCGTCCGAGGTGACGGCGTAGAGGTCGGGCTTCAGGATATTGCCGTTGTGGCTGCGCCAGCAACGCGGCTCCGTCTGCACGTCCGTCAGGGAAATGCCCTCCATGCCCAGCAGCCGCACGCGCAGGTCGGACACGGCAAGGGTGTGCTCCACGAAACGCTGGGAGGGCTCGAAATTGCGTTTGCGGGGCTGGGTGTCGGCGCCGAGGCCGAGCAGGCGGTGGCCCGCCGGGGTCAAGGCCCACACGAAGCCGCTGGAGCCGCCCTTCACGCCGCCCACGCGGCGGTAGATGGTGGTGGCGAGGCCGTGGCCTTGCAGCTTGTGCATGGCGCGGTTGGCGGCGCGTTGGGCCGCGCCGGGGTTGGCGTGGTCCGGCTCGAAGTGCTGCCGGGAAATGTGCCTTGAGGTCATGAACCTGTTTTCCTGTAAAGCCCGCAGGATGGCCCAATCCCTGCCGTGCAGGCTGTCGGCGATCATTTCCAGCCGCCTGCGGGATACCCGCGACGCCGCGTCCTCCGCGGCCCCGGCGGGTATACTGTTGTTGTCATTCATGGCGAATGCGCTCCTTTCATGCGGGGCCTGACACGCTAAGGCGTGCCTGGGAGAAATCTGCCCCCGGCAGATTCCTAACCCGCCTACCTGTAACGCAGGGCGGTTACAGGTAGGTAGTCATGGCCCTAAAAAATAAAATAATGCTGTCCGGTCGGCGATACATAAGGCTTTGCCGTTTTCGTTCAGGCGTTCGGCAAGTCGGGCGGCTGGTCTGCCGGTGGGTCGGGGGTTTGGATTTTTTTGCGTCTTCCGACGGGCGTTTTTTCAGGGTTTTCGGGCGGGTTTTTTCGCGCCGTTTCGTCCTGCCGCGGGGGTTGCCCCGCCGCGTTAGGGGTCGTGCTGTACCCGAGCTGGGCGAGGTACTCCGCCTCGATTTCCTCCGCAGGTTTGCCGTAGGCCGCCATGGATTTCGCGCGCAGCTCCCCGGCCTGCCGGGTCGCGGCCGGCGCGGGGAAGGTCTGGCCCTGCACCCACCCGACGTTCCTGCCGTTTGCCTGAAAGCTGGTGTAAATCTGGTAGCGCGGCAATGACATGAAGTCGAGGGGTTCCAACTCCGGCGCCATCGCTGCCATGGCCTTCGCGTCCCCAGCGAGCCCGAACACAATTTTGTTGCGGGCGTTGGTGTCGATGCCGGCGCGGATGCCCAGCGGGAGCTGGTCGCGGTATTGGTTCGCCATGGTCAACCCTACACCCATTCCGCGGGCCTGGGCGAGAGCGTCGGAGAGGTCACCCGGGAGGGAAAGGTAGTCCTGCAACTCGTCGATGTAGACGCTTACGAGGTGCCGCTGCTCCGGCGGCAAACTCGCCCGTGAGAGTGCGATCGTCCAAGCCTGGCTCACGAGGAGGCTGCCGAGCAAACGTGCGCTTTCCGCGCCGATCAGGGCTTTGTTGAGCGGCACGAGGACGATGCGCCGTTTGTTGAACAAGTCCTCCAGCCGGAATTTCGGATTTGCCTGCGCCAACACATTCCTCAAACCGGGCCGATATAAAAGCTGGCGCGCCTTGTTCAGTACCGGGGCAATCTCCATGCGGCGTTCAGAATCTTTTAACGCCTCGAAGCCTGCCCAATAGGGTTCCAGCCCGATTTTGTCCTTCACCTGCGCCGTGATTTTGCGCCGAAAAGCCGTATCAGTGAGAAGATGGGGCAGCCATAGAAGCGAGGCGTTGGGCACTTGCGCCAGTGTCAAGAACGCCGCCGACATTACATCCTGGCTGCGAATGCCCCAATTCTCGCTAAAGACTTCCTTGAACACAGCCAACACAGCGTCCGCGACAAGGGTTGGGCTGGCCTTGTAGGAAAAAGGGTTGAATCCTACGGGGGCGGGGTCGGAGCAGTTAATCACTACAACGTCCTCGTCGCGGTGTTCGGGGATGCGCTCAAGAATGTCACGAATCAAGTCCGCCTTGGGGTCCAGGACCATCACGCCGCGCCCGCCGTAGATGTCCGCGAGGATCAGATTCAGCATTGCCGTCGACTTCCCGGCCCCGGTCGGCCCCAGCACGTGCGTATGTTCGAGCGAATCCGCCGGGCTGATACTGAGCCTGGTCTTGCCGTCCATGGCGACGGCGAACACACGGCTCTGCGCCGCGCCCACAGGCGGTTGGTAAAATGGCGGGGGCAGGAGCAGCCGGGGGTGCAAATCAGGTGCTCCACAAAGGTCTTCCTCGCCGATGGGCAGGAGCAGGAAGGCCGCAAGTTCATTCACCGAGAGCCGTAAGGGGAAGCTCCACGGGATCAGGGCCTCGTTGAGCTTGGCGGGGTTGTCGGGCGCGGCGGTGAAGCGCACGCCGGGGCTCTCAAGGACGCGCAGCGCCGCGAGGAGGGCGTTCATGCGCGCGCCGATAGCTGCGGGAGTCGTCGCCTTCACGCCGAGCCGGACGGTACAGCCGAACCCATGCTGCGAAACCTTGTCCTTGACGGCGGCACGGCTTTCCGCCGAGGCGGGCAAAACGGTTCCTGTGGCAATTTGGAACCACGAGCCGTGGGGGTCTTGGAGGTTGTGCGGGACGGGCGCAGGCGCGTAGGCCGGGCCGAGGATGAGCTGTAAGCACACTTCCTCGCCGGGTTTTGCCTGGCCGATGGCGGCGAGGGCCGCGCGGATCATGGACAGGGCGTTGCCGTTCAACGCGAGCACGGGCGTTGAGAGTTTGAGCGTGGCGGCGGCTGTGGCGGGAGTCCTTTCATCTGTGATTTTATGAAACTGTATTTTGCCGTGCGGGAGTATGGCCTGCCGGATTTTAGAACCGTGGCAGTCCTCACAGCCTAGTAGATAGCGGATGCGTTCGCAATTGCCGCGCGTTTCAAACACGATGGCTCCGCGGGTGTTCAAACCCGCCAGGTTTACCAAGGCCTCCTCCACGGCCTCAAGTTCAAAAGGCCGCTGCCAGGCCAGATCCCGCCACGCTAGCGCTTCAAAGCGGCGTTCTAACACATATCACCTCGATTCAATACTTTGGTCTGCTGTTCTTGAACCTGAAATAGACAATGACGGCGAGGATCAGCAGCCCGATGATGAGCAGGATGTGCCATATCTCCATCAGCTTCATCACGGCGATGTGAAGAAGCACGACGCAGACGAAAAAACTCAGGCAGAACCCCCATATCTTGTCTTTCACTCATTTACACCTGCCTTTCTGTCGGATGGTACGGGGTAGCCGGGGATGTGCAGGTCGCTCTTGACCTCGTTGCCCCACGCGTCCCAGCCGGGTTGTTTGCACCGGGCGAAGAGTTCAAGGTACGGGCCGGGGGACACGCGCTCGATCATGGCGTACTGCTCTTCCGGTTTATGGCTGTGGTCTTGCAGGGGGTAGAACCCCCATGTGCCCTGCCCCTTGAACCGCACGGGCGCGTTGCCCCGTGTGCCCAAAAGCATGTGCTCCGTGGCGTTGCGCAGGTACACACCGAGGGTGAACCGGGGCTTTACCCACGTGAACACGCTGCGGGGCGTAAACCCCCACGCCTCCAAAACATCGAAGCCGTCCCGCAGGCTGTTGTTCGTTACCCACAGCCAACAGTGCGAATCATCCGCGGCTAAGTCCTTGACGGGCATGGCCTTGATGCGGTCGAGCGTCATAAGCTCGTAATGCTTGCCTGGCCCGTACGTCCCTCCGCCGTGGTGGGGCCAGGGCGGGTCGGCCATAATACATTGATACTTTTTTTGCTGCTGTGGCATATGGGCCTCCTTGCCGAAAACGGCGTTACGTTGCGTGCCGTAAAGAATACCCCTATTGACAGTGTTTTTGCAATATATGGAAGTCAAGCAGTAGCACGCGATTAGACAACCGCCAATAGGGGTGATTCCGCTAACAAAAGCAACACTTTTGGGCTGTTGTAGAAATTACAGCACGCAACGCCGCGCGGCACGGAAAAACGCCTTGGAGCCTAGCGGCGCAGCATGGCCTCGGCTGCCAGCCAGTCCATCGCGCGGGCCTCGCTTTCCAGCTGCCGGGCTTCCGCTTCACGGGCACGGCGGGAGTAGTACAGGGCGGCGGCGACACCCGCCACGGCGATAACGACCGCCAGGAAAATAACGGCTGCGTTCATATGACCTTAACCTCCTTTCGCAATCGCCGCCACAGCGGCCAGGGTGTAGCTGTCGGCCAGGGCGCGGTACCGCCTCCACCCGGCCGGGGCGGCGTTGTAGAATTGCGTTTCCATCGCGGACAGCGTTGCCGCGTGCTCCATTGCGCGGCCAATCATGGCGGCGCGGTAGCGCAGCTGGTAATCCGCGGCGAGGATTTGCCTCACCAGCGGCCCGCTGCCGGGCAGGGCGGGCAGGTTCGCGCGGCTCCCGGGCGAGAAGTCGGTTGTCGCGAGGGCCTTGTCGAAAACCGGGACGGGGGGCGCGGGCGCCAGGACGGGCGAGTAGTTTACGGTGGTGTAGTCCACGGGAATGACCTCCTTGTATAATTTGGGTTCTTGTGCGGCGCGTTCGGCCGCCTGTGTTCCTGCGTCGGGTCGCGGCACCCGCCGCGCCGGGCGTTGTGGTTCATGGTCGGTCTCCTTGTTCTGTTGTGAATGTGTCCTGCCGGATGCCCGGCGGTGCTTGGTAGTGAGTAGTCATCGGGAGGGCACGTTTGTTAACGCAGCCGACAAACTTTTTTGGGCCGGTTGATTCTTGGCGTTGGTGTTCATGGGCGGTTTCCTGTTTCTGGATTTAGAAAGCCCCGCCGGATGCCCGGCGGGGCCCTCTGAGTAGTCAGCGAACAGACGCGTTTGTTAATCCAGCCTGATTTTTTTTGCGATGCGTTTGTACCTTTGAGTGACGGCGGCACGGGAAACATTGCGTAAGTAAGCGATGTCCGCACAACTCAGGTGATCCACGACCCGATATGACAGATACTCCAGGTCCGCCCGCGGAAGCTGCCGAAGCTGTCCGGAAAGCTCCGGATTGTTAAGGTCTTCGATCCAGCCATAGCGCCCACATTCGCTAATTTCCGGCGGGCCGACACAGAGGTGTTCCAGTTGGCTGTGGATTAGCGGGGAATTGTCCTCCCCGGCCTCATCGCCGTCGGGGAAGATCTCGCAAAAGAACTGGGTGTGCGTGTAGTACGCACGGTCGCGGTTCAGCACCTGCCGGTCGAAGCGGTACATTGCGTCGATGTCGGCTTCGCTCATACCGGCGGCGGCGTACTCGGGACGGAACACGACCCACTCTTCTTCGAGCTTCCTGCGTTCCCGGCTACAAATAAATTCCATGGTGATACTCCTTTGGTTTCAAAAAAATTTTTTGAAGCCGCGAGAGCCGTCATGGTCTGCTCCGCAAAAAACAAAAAAAGACGGCAAGGGGGGGAACGTCTGTTGACGATCCGTCCTGCCGTCTAGCGGTCTCTCGCGGATTCGGGTTGCGTTTGGTGTTATGCGGTAAGTAGTGCGCTGCGGGGGTGGGTGACTCGGGTTTTGCCTGCGGGGGTCATGCTATGCTGGGTTACTTCTACTGGGCGGATACCGTGGTGTTGGTGACTTCCGGCGGGCCGCCGATTGCCGGGCGGACGAGCGTAATATAGGAGCCTTGTTTGATCTCTACCTCGCCCGTGTCTGCGTATACCACGCACACCAGCTTGCCGTTGCCGTCACCGTTGCCGTTGCGTACATCATACTTTTCTCGCATACCTGCTCTCCTTTCTAGCTGTTATATAGGGCACGGTGGGCGGTGGCTTGTCCTGCCGCCGTGTCCGCTCGGCCCTATTGGCATTATAGATGATCGGCAGGGAAAGCACACGGTCGCATATTGGCATGAAAGCCCGGGCATTTTGGCATCATATTGGCATGGAACAGAGGGCGGTAAAAAAAGAAACCCTTGACACGCAAGGGTTTTGCGCAAGGACGGCGCGGGCGGAAAATAAAGTTTAAAATACGGGCGGCGGCGCGGTTGTGCAGCCAAATCCGGGGCCGTCCCCCCCGAAAAACTACCCGTTAGGGGTAGTGCGCAAGCGCGAAACCTGTGCTATAATATACACAGCCGGGCGGGAAACGCGCACCTTGCACCCGCTGAAACTTTCTCTTGCATTCCCCCGCGAAGTGTGCTATAATCAATAAGTAGGATAGGCTAAATCTACGCGAAAGGGCTTGACAAAAGTGCCGAATTGTGCTACAATTTATAGGCAGGCAGGCAGGCAGGCAGGCAGGCAGCGGATAGCTGTGCGCTTTTGGTATGCCCTGAATAACACCCAACCGAGCTTAACAGGCGGTTCCCCCATCCACCGGGGGAGCCGCCTTTTTGCGTTATCCAATCAAAATTAGAAGAGGAGAGATCACTATGAAAACAAGAAAGCGCGTCCTCAGCGTCCTGCTCACGGCGGCGCTGTGCCTGGGTTTGCTGGCCGTCGCGCCTGTCGCGGCCTCGGCGGCGGGCGAAATCGGTATCGCAGCAGGCGTCCCGACCTTCACGGTGAACACGGCCACGCCCACCCTCGTGGGCTTCGGCGGCAAGCAGTGGGCGGTCATCGGGCATAACACCACCGGCGTGGCAAGCGAAAGCGGCAAGCTCACGCTGCTGCTGGCAAACGGCGAAAGCTACGGCACTTCCGCGTTTGATTCAACCTCTCGCAAAAACAACGAGTATTCCGGCTCCACGCTGAAAACCGCGATGGAAACGGCATACGGCACCTTGCCTGCAAAAGAACAGGCGCTGGTCGCCGCGCGTGATCTGGCGGGCGGTAGCGGGCTTTATGGAACAGGAACATATGACGGCGACAAGGTTGCCGGTGCCGCCGTCACGGGCGCGAAATTCTGGCCGCTGAGCTTCGGAGAGGCTACTGCGGTCAACGCCACAGTGCGGAATACCGGGTTCTGGTGGTGGCTTCGGTCGCCCGGCTTCGATCCCGAGTTTGCCGCGAATGTCGGCGGTGGCGACTCTGTCGACTTCTATGGCTACCATGTCGACGGTGGGGGGGGGGTGGAGTACGCCCTGCTTTGCAGCTAAATCTGTCATCTGTTCTCTTCGCATCTGACGCGAGCGGAGCGAGCGCAAAATCTTCCGCGACAGCGGGCGGCGGCCTGAAGCCCGCGCAGGCAACCAGCGGGGCCTTGAAATTTACGATGCTGGACACCTCGTTGGCCCTGGGCGGCGTGACGGCGAACAGCCGCAGCGGGAACACGGTGAGCTTCAGCTATTCCGGCGCGACGGCTGGGAAAATCCTGTCGGCGGTGGTGCTGGGCAGCGGCGGCGCGGTGAAATATTACGGGAAGCTGCTGGCCTCCACAGCCGCCAGCGGCACGGCCTCCGTCACCCTGCCCGGCGATTTCCTGGCGACGGATACCGTGCAGATATTTGTCGAGGAAGCCAACGGCGACAATCAGACCGACTTCGCCAGCGCGTATAAGCAACTGACGGTGCCGGTGCTTACCTCCGGCAGCGTGAACCGCACAAGCGACACGGCGGCCACTATCGGCTTCACCGCCTATTTTGAGGGCACGGCGTATTACGCGGTTGTGGACAGCGGTGCGACCGCGCCCTCGAAGGAACTGGTCAAATCCGGCGGGACGAGCCTCGGCATCGTCACGGCGGGCGCGGTCAGCGGCAAGGCCGTCACGCTCACAGCCGGGGCGAAGGATATTTACGTGGTGCTCGACGCAGGCATCCTCAGCGAGCCGCTGAAAATCGCGGCGGCGGCGTTCACGGGCGGCGGCGGCGAAACGCCCGGCAAGAAAATTTTCAGCACCAGGTATGATTCGAACTTCTGGAACTGGCTGATGTTCATCTTCCTGTTCGGGTTCATCTGGATGTGGTTCTAGCGGATTAATAACGCAACGGCAACGGGCCCCGCCGCCCTCCGCTGGGCAGCGGGGCCCATTTGCGCCGACACGCCACCCAAAACCGCCTTGTTTTACAATGATAAATTAAAGCTGTGAAAATGAAAGGAAACAATTTCATGCCTGAAAAACAACGTTTATTTTATGGGACATTTGAAGAGGTCTTGCGCCCTCATTGCGGCATACCAAAAAACAGGATCAACGACATGGCGGAGATTCTGATCCCTGCGGCGTTCCCCAGAAAAGCGGATGTCCCGGATTGGCGGGTCAACATAAGCAAGTACCGCCATGGCGAGCTTAACTTTCCTGTGGAGTTGCTTTTGCCATATAGACAATCCGACGCGAAAGGGCATATACAGAAACATTTCAACGAAAAGCTGCCCTCACTCTTCAACCAGGGCAGCGACGCTAAGATTAAGGCCGACCTGCGTAAGCTTGTAGACGCAGACGACAGCATTGACGATGATACAAGAAGCAGTTTTTTCGCATCAGGAAAGAGGTTAATACAAATTTTGGCGGACGTATTCTTGTATGCCATGCTGCGGGACTGTGTGCTGCCCAAAAAGGAAGCCATCCACAACATAACGGTTCGCCAAAATCCATTTTTTAAGGGCCGTGAAAACGAGCTGGAGACGATACGAAAAAACTTCCGCACGGGCAAATCCGCAGGGGTTACGCAATGCCTCACAGGGATGGGGGGCGTTGGCAAAACGCAATTAGCCTTGGAGTACGCCTTTAAGCATTTAGAGGATTACGACACAATTTGGTGGCTTGACGCAAGCGATCCTGATTTGCTTTATCGGGCGGCTTCTGATTTTATAGAGCGAAAAGAATTACGGTCCTGCAAGAGCATAAACGCCGTGGGCCGCACATTCGCGGAGTGGTTTGAAGACAAGGAAAACGGCACTTGGCTTTTGGTGTATGACAATTTCGAGGACTTGGATTCTGTTCTCCCGTATATGCCTGTGCCAAAAAAACACAAGGGGGATATTCTTTTTACTACCAGGTTAAGGTGCCTGCCGCCGGAGCTCGGCAAAACACCTACCATTCCTGTCGATGTATTATGGAAAGTAGACGCTGTGGCCTTTTTGAAGAAGCGCACAGCTCTGGACGATGAAACGGCTGCGGCAATATTAGCGGAGCGGTTGGGCTATCTGCCGTTGGCGTTGGAGCAGGCGGGGGCCTATATTGCGAAGGTTGGAGGCGTGGATTTTACAGATTATCTATCTCTTTTAGAAGAAAAACGCCTGTCCATATTCAACGACAAATACGCAAAACCGATAAGCTATAACCCAAAAAGAAACGCACATTTCAAAAACAGCCCCCCTTGGAGTGTTACCGCTACATTTCATGTTTCATTAGGAAAAATTGAGGAACCTGGCGCAGAGCAATTGCTGCGGACGTGCGCTTATTTTGCGCCAGACAGCATCCCCCTGTCGTTGTTTGAAAAGTATGCGGGAAATTTGCAACAGGATCCGCTCAAAAATGACGTACAAATTACAAGAAGAAGAAATCGGCTTGTGCAAGAGCTGGAGGAGTATTCGCTGATAAAGCGCGAAAACGGAGGCCTTTCGATGCACCGCCTGTTGCAGGAGGTGGTTGTCTGCACCTTAGAAAAAGACAAAAAAGGCTGGCTGCCTATGAACGACTGCTTTACGTTGGCTGTAAGCGCCATCGAATCAGAGGACATCTTCCACACGCGTTTCGATCATGTTTTTCCTCACGTTTACGCAATTTCGCAGCATGTCGCGAACGCATTGAAAAGGCACCCTCTACGGGATGAGGGCTTATGCGAAGGCGTCATTAGCCTGTTGTGCCAGATTGCCACATGTTTGGAATCGCGTTTTGATTATCTCCGCGCCAAGGATTGCCTTGAGCAGGCACGCAACATCTATGTTGATTTTGGGATTAACAACAGTGAAGCCCTTTACAATGTATGCTGTTCTATTGCCCAATTGTGCCGACTCACTCCGATGGATTCTGAAATCCATAAAGAAGCCTACAAATGGTACTTATTGGCCGAAGAGGCTGTCTCGGGTCAATCCATTCCCCAGGCAATGGATGTTTATTACAGGCTGGCTTGCGTAAGCCTCGAAAAGGAAGACCTTGACGCTGCCAACGATTGGCTTGAAAAAGCGCACGCCGTTAAAAACGCCTTAAACAGAGCAGGCGAATCAGACCCCATAGACGTGGAGGTAGGTTTTGCGGAGTTTTATTATAAGCACAATAAACAAAAGTTCAACGAAATATTCGAGAGCGCACAAAATCGGGCGCGGGACATCGTCCCCGAAAGCCAGGAAGACTCAATCTTACATTATACCTATTTGGCTCTTATAAACAGAATAGCAGGGCAATTTCGTGAGGCTATCGGATATTGGGAAAAAACATTGCCCTGTTATATACGGGCGACAGGCAAAAACCACCCCAATATCCCCATGGTACATCGTGAAATTGCCCGTGAATACCGCTGGCTCGGTGAAAGCCAAACCGCAATGGAATACTATGAACAGGCATTGCTAGCGTATGGAAAGTTCCTGGGGCTTGGTCATTTTGAAGCTGAAAACACAAGAGCTGAAATAGAGGTTTACCAGCGTGAACTTGATGAAACGCAAAATGCTTAATTCGCCAGAAGGGTTTGTGGAACACTTGTCATAGCCAGCCTGGAAAAAATAAGCCCTTTGATGTATATTTTACAACACCGTATTTCCCAGCCCTTAATACACGCTTTTCCCCTGCACCCCCCGTCCAACCGCCCCACACCATAAAACATAAGCAATTGCAATCGCCGTCCATGTGTGAGATAACCACCTTGACCCCAAAATTTTTGAAAGGTGGTACATTCGCAATGGAAATTCAACTGACCCTGGACGGCAGGAAACGCAAAGCGGCAGCGGAGTGCGTGGGCGAAGCGGTGAACGCCGCGCCCGTCTACCTGCGCTCCCAAAACCACGCCTACGACATCGGCGGCATTATCCTCGACAAGCAGGGCGTCCTAACCATCGGCGACAGCGATGAAGCGCTGCCGAAGGTACTGGACGCGCTGCAAAAAGAGGGGTTCTACACGCCGGGGGAGGCGGAGCCGCCCGAAGAGACGCAGGCCCCGCCCGGTCCCGCCGAGGACAGCACGCCCGAAGAGACAGAACCCCAACTCGAACCTGCGGAGGAGGCCCCGGCTGAACCCGTGGAGGAACCCCCGCCCGAGCCTGTGGAAGAACCCCCGGCTGAACCCGTGGAGGAACCCCCAGCCGAACCCGTGGAGAACACCCTGCCCGAACCCGGAGAGCGCGAACGCCTCGTAATCCAAATGCCCCTCGAAGGGTTCCCGCTCGAGAAGATCGACAACCTGTGCAGGCTGGTGGCCAGCAAGGCGAGCCTGATCAAAAAGGCCATCGGCGTGGAGAGCCTGCCCATCGCCTACAGCCCCACCACCATCGACTTCCCCTGGGTGCCGGAGGGCGCGCAAAGCAACGAGATCATGGCCTACGCGCAGTTTGTTTCCAAGCTGTGCGACAAGGCGAAAACCCAGCAGCGCGTCCTCGCCGTGGAGCACCCGGTCGAAAACGAAAAGTACGCGTTCCGCTGCTTCCTGCTCCGCCTGGACTTCATCGGCCCGGAGTACGCCGAATCGCGCCGCATCCTGATGCGCAACTTCGAGGGTGACGGCTCCCACAAAAGCGGGGACGGCAAGCCCCCTGGGCCCAAGGCAAGCCCCGCGCCCGCCACGGCAAGTGTCGCGACCGTGGTAACGGAACCCGTGCCCGCGCAGGAGGCCAAGTCCGGGTCACGGTTCAAAAAGATGCTCGGCGGCCTGAAAATGCTGTTGGCATGAACTGAACCTCACGCACATTCCCCCGGCCCGCCCGCGAAAGCACGGCGGGCCTTATTTTTCTTTGCGCACACGCACAAAAAACATTGCGCCTGCGTTAAATTTATGTTATAATAAAAATTGATATGTGGCCCGATCCCCCCCCGAAACCACGGTATAGGGCCGGACGGCTGAATAACCCAATAAATAAGCAAGAACTCCCGCCGGGGCGTTTTCGCGGCTGTGGGCACAAAAAAAGCGCCCCTCGCTTGACGCAAGGGGCGGTGCAAAGCCGTTTTGCTACTTCCGGCTTTGGTTTGCTCTTCTTTATTTGATTTATTGGGTTTGGAAAAGCTGTTTTATAAATGGCCCCCCAAGGGGGGCATCTTGACAAGACCGCAGCGTTTCCGATCCATCGCACAAATCCTTCGACTATCGTCAGGATGCCCCCCTTGGGGGGCCGGTGCGCAGCGCCGAGGGGGTGGTGCGGAGCACAATTAATTCCCCACTAAGCATTGCCACGCCCCCCTCACCCCGTCCACCGCCGCAGAGACAATTCCCCCGGCGTAGCCAGCGCCCTCCCCGCAAGGGTAGAGGCCGCGCACATTGCTCTGCCGGTCCTCCCCGCGCACGATGCGCACCGGCGAGGAGCTGCGGGTCTCCGGCCCGGTAAGAATGGCCTCGGGGTGGTCAAAGCGGCGCAGCTGCCGGGCCAGCAGGGGCAGGGCCTTCGCCATGGCCGAGGTTACGGGTTCGGGCAGCACTTGATGAAGGTCGCCCGGCACGGCCCCGGTGGGGCAGGTGGGTTTCACGAAGCCCCACTTGCGGCTGGGACGGGCAGCGAGGAAATCCCCCACGGTCTGCGCCGGGGCGGCATAGCATCTGCCCGCATACTCAAAAGCCGCCTGTTCTATCATGCGCTGCAGCACGAATCCGGCCAGGGGGTGCGGGCCTTCAATTGACGGATCAACCCCGACAAGCAGCGCCGCGTTGGAATTCCGCGCGTCACGGGCATGCTCGGACATGCCGTTGACGACAACGCCACCTTCTTCAGAGCTGGCGCACACGACGGTGCCCCCCGGGCACATGCAGAAGGTATACACCCCTAAGCCCGGGCGTTCGCCCCCGGGCATGGCGACCAGCTTGTACTCCGCCGCGCCCAGGGCCGGGTGCCCGGCAAAGTCGCCGTACTGCGCCCGGTCGATCCATTCCCGCGGGTGCTCGATGCGCGCGCCCACTGCGAAGGGCTTCTGGCGCATCTCCACGCCGGTTTTGTGCAATATGTCTATTGTGTCCCGGGCAGAATGCCCAATGCACAGCAGCAGGGCGTCCGTTTCGATCGACTGCCGCATCGAATTTTGGGTATACGCCAGCCCGTTCAGTTGACCATTCTGCACAGAAATACCGTCCATTTGCGCCCCAAAACGGACCTCACCACCCAGAGCCTCAAGCTCTTTTCTCAATGAAGTGATCACCCTGCCGAGCCTGTCGGTGCCGATGTGCGGCTTGGCCTGCACGAGAATTTCGGGCGGCGCGCCGTGGGAGGCCAGCTCCTCCAGAACCCGGCGGCACAGGGGGTCCTTGATGCCGGTGTTCAGCTTGCCGTCGGAGAACGTGCCCGCCCCGCCCTCGCCGAACTGGATGTTGCTCTCGGGGTTCAGCTTTCGCGTCTCATGAAAACTTGTTACGTCTTTTCGCCTTTGTTCGATTGGCTGGCCGCGCTCAAGAATAATTGGCTTATACCCCGCCCGCGCCAGGGTGAGCGCCGCGAAAATCCCCGCCGGGCCGAAGCCCGCAATGACGGGCCGCAGGGTGCTTTGACGCTTGAATTCTGGGATTTCCAGGGTCTTTTCACGATAGATTTCGATGCCCGGGCGGACATAGCGCGCCTCGTTCTCGATCTCGATCAAGGCGTGGCACACGAAATGGACATCGCTTTTCCTGCGGCTGTCGATGGCCTGACGCAGCAGGCGTATGCTCGAGATGGCTTCGCCCGGGCAGCGCAGTTTTTCGCACGCGGCCCGGGTGAGGTTTTCGGTCAGGTCGCCGTCCAGGGGGACGGGGAGGGCTTGGAGTAATAGCATTACTTAATCTTGACTTCCGTCCACAGGTTGTTCATCAGCGTGAGAATCTCCTGCGGCAGGTGGTGATAGTTCTCTATGCGCGGCATGTTTTCGGGCGCGGGATAGAGGATGGCCTCGTCCCGGTAGGTGTAGTCGGGGTTCTCCCGCACGGCGGCGTGGGGCGAGGCGTACTTGATGTACTCCGCGTTGGCCAGGGCCACGTCGGGCTCCAGCAGGAAGTTGATGAACTGCATGGCGGCGTCGTAGTTCTTCGCGCCCTTGGGCACGCAGGCGCTGTCGTAGAAGAAGTTCGTGCCCTCCTT
>Ga0123353_10004468_pt1 | contig 18023 bp, 11 predicted proteins | sample TergutLab28metaG_3_FD_92763 | JGI IMG/M metagenome (GOLD analysis project Ga0123353, IMG submission 92763) | Labiotermes labralis P3 segment gut microbial communities from Petit-Saut dam, French Guiana - Lab288 P3 | ecosystem: Host-associated > Arthropoda: Insects > Digestive system > Gut ... | reverse complement strand
ATGTACACATTGAACAGTAATGGGCCCAAATCAGGACCCTGAGGAACCCCATGCCTAACTAATTCCCAGTCTGATAGAAGATTAGGTGAACTGACAAATTTCAATACAACTCTTTTGTTTTCTATTATCCAAGTAAGATTTTAGCCAATTTAATATACAGCCTTTTACTCCATAAAATTCCAACTTCAAAATCAAGAATTCATGACTAGCACTGTCAAAAGCCTTAGTCAGATCACAGAATAGACTTGTTATGTATTCTTTATTATTCCATGCATTAAAGATCGACTCGATGAGTTTAAAAATAGCACTGTCAGTAGAAACATTGTCACAAAAACTGAATTGTTCATTGAAAAGAATGTTATTACTCACTACATGATGCTTTAACCTATGGAAAATGAGCAACTCAAATATTTTAGAGAAGCCAGTCAATAAAGAAATGGGCCTATAATTTCATACTTGTGATTTGTCACCTTTCTTAAAAAATGGTTTTATAACAGCATACTTTAGGCGATTTGGGCAAATACCACAAGTTAGCGATTTATAGAAACTGTGATAGGTTTAGAAATTTGGCTACTACATAGTTTTAGAATCTCATTGGATAGACCATCATAACCACATGGTTTTATTTTTTAAAGAAGATATAGCACATGCAACTTCTGCCTCAGTAATTGGAATACTGATGATTTGTGGGAACTCATAAGGATATAATTCCTTAAGTGAAAAAATGCTGATTCAGTATTTGGTTGCTGTGTGATTAAATTCATCTACACTATTTATAAAGTAATTATTAAAAATCTTAGCTCATTGATTTGTGCCTATAATTTTGTTACCAAGTTTAAATTCAGTCCGAGTACATTTCTTACTGGATGCAGTATCAATCTCATTATTAATAATGTTCCAGAACGTTTTAGATTTATCTGTAGACGAAGATAACAATTTATTGTAGTACATTTCTTTAGCTTTTCTAATTATTTTCCTTATCACTCGGCAATATTGAATACAATATTCTTTAATTTTTGAAGAGTTGGTTGTCTTGCTCATAGTGTAAAGATATCTTATTCTTCGCTTTCCTTGTATAGTAGTATGATTCAGTAACATGACGCTTCTGACACATGAATACAACACTTACAACCGCAACTTCCATTCTGCGTGCTACTCCTTATTTCAATTCGTGCAACTCATTAAAAGCCGAAGTCCACACAGAGCCAAATATTTCCAGTTTGTGACCATCTGGCAGCTATCGGGTATATTAATGACTGGCCAGTCTCGGTGGATCAGTCGCGTCGAAAGCTCCCCCATACCTGTGACGGCACTATTCTCAAGTAGTGCGTATTAATCCATGCTTTGCAGCAGTGCCACCGTGGAAATGCATTGGTGATCACAGCTCATCGTGGTGATGGCTGTGAGCATTCTTCGAAGACTAAGCACAAAAGTCTAGAAGCTGTGGTACGTGCTGGACGATTGTTTGTGTTTGGTCGGTTTCTTGTGTGTTCGGCCATTTGTGGCATTACAGTAGTTTTTGGCAAAAATGTTATTTGTTTCGTGTCCATTTTTAAAAGAAACACCCATGAGAATAGATGATTCTTGTATATTTGCGTATGAAGTTAAACAGAAGATACTTTCCGCATTGGTAAGTTCAGATTTTGCACTCTGAAGGGTCGTGTGTTATGATGTTACTGAAATGGTGTCATTTGCAATATCTGTCTTCGGATATTGATGTTATGGTAACACGCTAACGCTAAATTGTAATCCACTATGTATAATGAACTAGGGTTAACTTTCAAATATGGTGCCCTCTTATATACATTTTGAGTTTCGTTACGTTTTCAGAGTTTTACCCATCTTTGCTCCCAAACCTGCCGTTATATCGTGGCTTTTCTGTGAGGCATACATATGTATCCAGCTTACCCAGGGTAACGAAATTGGCAGACGTTTGTATGAAATAAAGAATACAGTGGTATAAGTGTTCCATAATACTTGTATTAAAAAATGTGTCATTAGTAGACATGGGGAGTGACAAAGGACAACTTGTGGAAACCATATGGGAGAATATATATACAAAGTGTTTGTAGAAGTGGAAAACTTTCTGCAGTGATGTGGAAAATTAACGTTTTTATTGAGGGATGTGATTTTGCTTTTGTCTATGCAAGGTACAACTTTTTTTTATGGCATCCTTTTCTGATATTTCTGTCTTTTACACGTTCATTGCCATTGTTGTTTCCATAGGTCTTGTAGTAGAAATGGGGCTCTTTGAGACAGTGGAAATAAGAGCTGAAATTGTTACATTGCTAACCAAAGCAAATGGTGTAAAGTGGACAGACTCAGAATAAACTACATCTAATTTGCTGCCAAGAACAAGACATGTCTTCATTTAAATGTAGGATATAATAAAGAATTTAGCTGAGGAGACAGAAAGAAAAGAATTTCTTGGCCTACAAGTTGATACTAACTTGAACAGGAACAAACACAGTGAATATATTATTCCTGCACAAGGCTTTTGCCATGAGGACAGTTGCACCAGTCATGACAATAGATACCCCTTCCAAATCATTACAGTAATGGAAGACGTAAAAAAAGATTCTTGTTGAAAATTGTTTAGGCAGTTTTCACACTCTGGCTATAGGCATTTGTTGTGGGAAACTCGGAAAAATCGTGAAGAACTTCAAATGTACACAATTTAAACATGACATAAATATGACCTTTGCTAAGTTCTGTACTCACTAAATATAAAAAAGGAGTATATTCCACAGGTGTCAACTTATACAATAATCTTCCATCTTCATTTAATAATTTAAGTCACAATATAAAAGTACTGAGGCCAGCATTAAAAGAGTATCTCTTATCTTACTCTGTCTACTCTCTTGATAAATTCATGTCTACATAAAACATATGAAGGTTATAAGGACATTGGTCAAATATTTTGTGGCCTAGGACATGTCTTGGCATATGTAAGACTGTGGTATGTCTACTCTTAGGGGTGGTTATAAATAGTTTTTAAAATTACATGGTTATATGCATGTTAAGTGTGGTAATAGTGATGTGTATATGAGTTAAGTTTTTGTGGTTGTATCATGTCATATTATATGGTGTCAAAATATACTGTATAACCACCATATTATGTGGTGTCTAAATATACTTTATAACCATATGGTTATGATACTTACACTTGACATGTAGTTATGTCAGTTTGTGTGTAAAATAAGTTTTGCGCTTATAAGATGCTCTCCATGCTTCGGCGTAGCCCAGAGAAGGATCTGTGCAAATGAATTATCTCCTGACCTTCTATCTTTATTGTATGAAACTTCTGCCATTTTGCAAGTTTTTGCAAAATTCTACTAGAATATGAAGATGTGTATGGTACTGTATTGAGAGCAAACTTCTATGAATGCCAGGCATGCTAGACAGAGAAGAACAGCTATCTTTTCAGCCATATTGTTTTCCATGTAGTATGTTGAACATTTATTTGTGTTATTCATGTTCCCTTTTAGTTTCGACTCTTTACACTCTTCAGTTTGAACAGGTTTATTTGTAACTTTGGTATTCAAAAGCAGACATTGGGAATAACTTTATAGTTTTTTTTTTAATTCCATTTACTATGTTTTCACCTAGGAGTTTGGTGACAGTGACATATACTTGCTGTACAATGGTAAACGGGTGCCAGACAGCACCACTCTTACAAATGGCATTGTTCATGCTGTTCCTCGACTTGTTGGAGGTAAAGGAGGTAAGAATTTACATAAACATAATTTTTTTCCAAATAATGCCTATTATGCATGTAATGCATTTAATGGTCCTACCTTGCGTGCCATTTTTATACTGCCCAGGCTTTTTGAAAGTAGCCTGTGTTTAACTCTTGAGGTAGTGTAGATGCTGACAAAGAGAGACAGAAGTATCTGTGATTAGACAGATGTTTTCCCACATAGACGTTAAAGGTTAGGTCTTACTTGTGAACCAGATATGTGTAAACCTTAGGTATTGACAAACGTGGTATTGTAATGCACTTATCACGTTGTCCGCTTGAGTGGATTAGTGTGCCTTGAACTTTAACCTTTATATATATATATATATATATATATAAAACAAAAGAAGGTCGTACATTTTGATAGTGTATGAGAAAAGTGGCTGTTTCAGCAGCTACTTGACAGCAGAATGCATTGGTTTCAATAATTTCTTTTACATTGGCATGCACAGGCTGTCATGAATTTGTACTTGCAGTTACATAGGACAAAATCTACAAGAATTTGGAACATTACAGAAGTGATTTGTTTCACTTTGTGCCTAGTGTAACAAACAAACAAACACACACACACACACAGTAAATGCCTACACAGAAGTTACTTTCATTCCATGAATGTTAACATTCTCCCACTTACTTGTGTACTTATTCACTCAGTGGAGCACAGTCCTTCTTGAAAAGCTCAGCTAGTCAAGAAATTCCCCTCAGTTTGTGGAACCCAAAGGTTCTTTACTGCATTTATAAGTGCCTGCCACCCGTCGCTGTCCTGAGCCAGATCGATCCAGGCCATGCCCCCACTTCCTGAAGATCCATCTCAATATTATCCTCCCATCTACACCTGAGTCTTCCAAGTGGTCTCTTTCCCTCAGGTTTCCTCACCAAAACCATATATACACCTCTCCTCTTCCCCCCCCCCATACATGCTACATGGTCCGCCCATCTTATTTTCTCTATTTGATCACCCAAACAATGTTGGGTGAGGAATACAGATCATTGCTTCTCATTATGTTTTTTTTTTCTCCCCCCTGTGACCTCGTCCCCCATAGGTCCAAATATTTTCTTCAGCACCCTATTCTCAAACACCCTCAGACTGCATTCCTCCTTCAATGTGAGTGATCAAGTTTCACACCCATACACAACAGCAGTTAAGATTATAGTTCTGTGTGTCTTAAGCTTTATGTTTTTGGATAGCAAACTGGAAGACAAAAGATTCTGTGCCGAATGATAGCCAGCATTCCCTGACTTCATTATGCAGTGAATTTCTCCTGAATAGAATTGTGATTTTTTAAGGTTGTTCCCAAGCATTTTACCTTTCAAAGGAACTATTATGAATCTTTATGTTGTGACTTTATCCTGTATTCTGGCCTGGAGACATGACCATGTACTTAATTTTATCAGCATTTACTTTAGTCCAGTTCTTCCACTTCCTTACTTACTCATACTCCATGGAGCAGAGTCCTTCTTGAGAAGCTAACTGGTTTTCAGCTAGTCAAATTCCCCGCATTTTATGGAATCCAAAGGTTCATTACCACATTCACAAGTGCCTGCCACCTGTTCCTATCCTGAGCCAGCTCAGTCCAGTCCATGCCCCCACATCCCACTTCCTGAAGCTCAGTTGCTTAGGTCGTACCGAAGTATCAGTCCAGGTCCGAGGCTTTCTGCATGAACATTTCGTAACAAGATACATTTTTGCGGTGAGGAGTTGTTAGCATCTCGCCCAACCCCCACGCTGTCTGCAACTGCATATTCAATATATTCATAGCTACCTTCCATATTGGAGGCCATTCCTCCATTCGCAACCTGAGGGTGTACCATGCTGTGGTGACAGGGACCCACTTATCAGTGGCAGTTCTCCCCCACACATACATACATTTTGTAACTGAACTCACATATTTAAAGGATTGAATATCATGGGATTTACAGTTTGAATGGAACCTCATCTTGAATTTGTGCACAGGGAAATTACTTTAGTTTGTTCCCCAGGTTGCTTTATGTGCTTGGCACCTGTGTGTATACAAGTAACAAACAAAGTAGTAAAATGCAAGGATTGCATCAAAACTCATCTCATTTATGTGTGTGGTTTTGTGTTGTAGTTTGCAATGTTCAGTTTTGTGCCTTGTTAAAGAGAAATTGATCTCTAATAAAACTTGCATTACACAAAGTATAACTACATTAGACAGATACAGTGCAGAATACCAATGATAACACTGACAACCTTGAGAGGTTAGACTTGCATCTGAATTGTTTGTATACAGATTGTTTAATGATATTTGATCAGCTGTAGAGACAGCATAATGTTTAAAGAGTTGACAAGGTGACTACTTTTTTCAAATGATAAGAATAGAGGAAGAGGTGGTCATGTATCAGACCTTGTCCTAGTTTGTTCCAGAAGGATTTGAAGAATAATGTAAACAATTTTGGATTACCTAAGTTTTTTACATGGGCAGGTCACAAACCTGATGCATAACCCCTAAACTTAGTGGACCAGACCATTACGTTACTAGCCGTGGTTGGAGTTCCTGATTGGCTGTCTCTGCTATTATAGTGATCTCAGGTCATGCAGTCTCCAGAGTGTACGTGCCAATGGGAGACACTAAGGTTATATGTTGAATGCAGAGTACCTGTGTCAAATATTCTTTGACTGGTAAAGTAATAATTGTTCAGCCACTACTTTCATTTTATTAATTGTACTGTTTCAGGTTTTGGCTCCATGTTGCGTGCTATTGGAGCACAAATTGAAAAGACAACAAACAGGGAAGCATGTCGAGACTTGAGTGGGAGGCGGTTGAGAGATATAAATGAAGAGAAGAGGTAAGGTATGAAGAAAGGAATGGCAAGTTACTTTAGGGGCCCTTGGGTATCATATAATTGACACTAATAACCTTTATTATGCAGAAATTTCAATTTCTTGCCCTTGCACTTTGCTGAAATAAATTTCCACATAAGGCTCTTACACAGTCCAAAAACACTGGGCATTGATCATGTAATAATGAAGTGCAATATGCCAGGAGAACGAGTCCTCACTTGCACCACTTCTAAAGTCTGAAAGCTCATAGAGCCATAAAGTGCAGATTGTCTTAAAATAAACTTGTTTGAGCTATAATTTCAATATAAACACTAGATAATAATAATCTGGTGTGGGTCCATTTGCATATATGCAGAGTTGTGAAGTAACACAGCTTAGTCTGTGTTCATGTACAATTAAAACATTTTGATTAATGTAATGAATTTGTCATTTTCTTTGAAATGAAGGAAAAATTAGTAGATATAGTGAAACATGACTTTTTAAGATGAGTGTACGATATAGGTCTGAACTGTGTCATCATCCCTGGTAATAAAATCCTTCCTTTTTCCCTATCACATTTTGATTCTCTGTTCTGATCACACCATATTCATTTCTGATCTACAGATGAACAGTACTATCAGTTTTCAAGGCCTTCGGTTATACCCTGCATTATCCAAACTTTGTTTGAGGTGGGCACTAATTTTTCTGTATTCAGGTTGAAAAACTGGATAGCACAGCAGGCAGAACGAGAAAGAGAGGCAGCAGAACGTAAAAGAAGAAAGTTAGAGCGACTTCAAGAGCAACCAAAACATAACTTCCATGATCAGACTTATGAGAAAGAACGCTCCCAGCTGACAGAGAGTGTCAGTGATGCTGTTGAAAAAGGTACCAGCTTAAATGAAACCATTTTGTATACTGAAAGTTACATTCTGATCATGATTCATGCTTCATAGCCTTCTTAACTTTGCAGTTACTACTGTATTGTGTTTCTTCAGGTTAAGCAACAGGATACCAGAGCTGAAGTTGGAGTAGGGATCTCCCAGTTTTATTCTGTCATCTTGCTCCCCAATGTGCCAGTAGGTAGAGTTGTTACAGTGACTGACTGAGATATTTTTATCATTCCCAACACTGACCCTGATAGTGGAGATAGATCAGGTCCCAAACACAGTAGATTTTAACTCAAATTTGACACAGATGATTGTCCAAGAGTATTATGGTGGGTCAACATGAACTCTGAACCATTGTCAAAGCCTAATGTTCTCTATATCCCTGCTCTCAGAGCCATGGCATAAATGGAGCCTTCAGTCTATGCACGAAGACTAGCCAGGTCTGTTGAGGGTTTAAACCTGTGAGTTCTTAGTGAGGTGTCCTGTAAGAACATAGGGTGTCCATTTTTTAAAATACTGTGTTATAATAATTTGTTGATATTGCTGTCTAGGTTTCCAGATTGCAACAAAGAATAATGGCAGTGCGGGGTGTAGCCAGAAACGAAAAGCATTGAACACGGCAACAAATGCAGTAAAGAAGAAGAAAGGATGCTTATGGCAAGTCTAAAGATTTAAGTAGTTTTGTAGCCATTGTGAGCAAAAATGGCTCCTACCAAGTTTTGAGTTTGATTGAGCCCCAGAGATGGAGAAAATCCCCAAGGACCCAACAAAGTGTATATGTCAGCATACTTTTTTTGTGTGAGGACAGAAACAACCAGTTTCTGAACATTGCTTTACTTTTGGGTTTTTTTAAATTTATTTATTTATTTTTTTTTTTAAAACCATCCAGTGGACAAAGTCCAAAAGCTACTTAGTCTTGAATACCGATTTTGTTAGAACCATGTACAATTGATATGAATTACCATGTTGTGATCATGGTCAGTGATGCAACAGTATAACTTTACATGCGAAAATCATTAGTAATAATAATGATTTTAAAGCCTTAGTGAAAAATGGCTTAGAGCTCTTGAAATGTACCAGTATAACAAGAGATTCTTTCAGCACTTACTGTTACATGTGGGATTTTTATTTCAGGGTGGATGCTGATGAGGAGTGTTTAAGTTCCTCAGACAGCAACAGTGATTCTGGTGATGACATTCAGCCAGAAACATCAGTTAAACGTGGAGGAATTACAGTTAGTAGTCAAGGAGCATATGATGATGTGGTGACTGTCTGTGATGGGTCTCCTTCAAGTGACAGCCCTGAAGACAGGGAACCAGAAGGTGCTGTAGAGGATGGGCAGATGACAGCAATAGAAACAACAATCAAATGATTTATGTTTCATATCTGTAAATATTTGTAAAAATTATGTTGCAATTAAAGCACCTTTTTCATATCTGTGTGTATGTACAATGTTATCTGTTGTCTGATTTTTCATATGAAATAGTACTGCTTTAACCCTTTAAACGGTGAGTTAAATCCCATCTGCGATTTTTAGGAATTATTAGAAGTTGACCATATTCTCCACATCAGCAGGATAAGGGTTAAAAATAAAAAAGTCTATGAAAATGGTATGAGTGAAATAGCATGTTCATGAAAGCAGGTGAGTCCTAAATCATTATGGAAATATCTTGGAATTTCACCACCTTTTTTATGATTTGTTTGGTTATCAGAATACATGGTGACTGATTCCCTAACTTTAACTGATTGTTTTTATAATGGACATGTGTTTTGTTTTGTGGGAGATAGGGGGTGTAAAACTGAATAGCAAACTTGATATTTCAATGGGCATTGTGTTCTAAAAATGTTACAATTGTTGCACAACTCAAAATCCAAATATTCAGCAACTGAATAAACATTTTAATGAACAATATCAGAAATGCACACTAGGATCTTCACATCCTCCCACTCTTCTCAGATCATACCATTTAAATGCAAGGGAGTCTCACTTTTTGTTGTGTACATGGTGTGCACATATTATAGAATGTTATAAATGTTATTAGGCATGCTGTTATATTTCTTGGAAAAACTTGCATCTATGTGGACTGTATTTGTTACGTTTATCAGTGATATTATAACCTCAAAATTTGGGCCTGACAAAACGTTTTGTAATTCCTAACTTACAAATATTTCCTGCACAATTGGTAGGTATATTTATAATCTATTTACATACTAAATGTTATGTGTGTGTAGATATAAGCAATAAATATAATGATCACTTTTTTATTTTTCTTATGTATGCACCATGTAAATGGCAATAAAAATCTGTAACTGCGCAGGAAAGTATATCACCACACGAGACTGCATCTTCGATTATTATGTTACAAATTTCAATCTACAGTGTGTGGAGCCAATGCAATTATAATCAGTAGTACAACAGTAGGAATTAAATATTATGACTGTCTTTTGCCGTAGTTATCCCTCATACAAATTGCATCTTAACTTAAAAGATTCCTGTCAGAAGAAATAAGTGTCAGTTAATTACTCTATTTCTGTCTTAAATATTGAGAATGCAAATTGCATCTTGGCACATTCATCTGTGGCCTGTCTGGCTGTGCCTTATTTTTCGTAATTATGTAGTAGTAAACAGCACGATTTTCTATTAAAATACTGCATTTGAAATGAAATGTATATTTTCATCTTGAACATTTATCTGAAACATTTTCCATTTATGGAAGAATTCAACAAGGTGTCATAAATATACTTAGGTGTGTATGTAATGAGTGTGATATTTTTCTCTAATTTCAACTATATTCTATTTTTCGACAGATTTTAATAGAAGTCCCCAGTATGAAATTTCACAAAAATACGTGCAGTGGGAGCATACGGACAGACATGACAAAAGTAACTGTTGTTGCAACTTAGCAAACGCGCTTAACATGATACGGCTGAATGTGAAATTAAACCCGTGATGTGTTTGTCAGCTATTCTTCAATTTAACCTGAACGTTGTATTGTAGATAATCACGGTTGATGTAAAATGTTCGTCAGATAAGGCAGATAAATATTTCGACTTCGCAGCCAGGAATCGGGTTCCAGTGTGATGGGAGTTTGGATTTTGACTATACTTCATTATAAAGGGTTATTTGATAAACAAGCGAACTGTAGCCCTACGCATCACACAGCGTCATGATCCAGGGTGTTTGGCATACGCCCCATGGTTGTTGAGGCAGGTATTCCAGTTTCACGAACAATGATGAACTTAACAGCACACATAAACCGACCATAGACGTTGTCCACTTATTTATCAAAAACCCCTTATATACAGGCCTATGTATACAGCTGTCCGTGTGCGCACTCAAGGTCGACTTGCGTCGGACCTCCCGGAACGTAACAACAGCGTCAACTGGGGGAGTGTCTGTACAGGTTATTGTTACGGGTCCTTTGAAATAGAGTGCCCTCCTAGCTCATAATTTTTAGCAACTATGTCATCTTGAAGTTCCCGAAGTGTCCCTAAATATCCCACAAATACACAAGAAGCTTCGCTGAATATTACATTCGAATTTTCCTGCAGACGTTCCATGCTTGAGGAAAAAATTTATAATTTCTCTCGTGTATATACAACCATTTATTAGGCACTAAATAAATTACTACGAAAATAAGATTTAAATTATATAGGCTATATACTAATCACCATTTGAAAACCGGGGCGTTGTTGGGAATTGACGCTTGATCTTTTCGAACTGGTTCAGGATACGGTCTAGTCATCCGCTTTTCTAGTGAAGGTCAAGTGCTTTGCGTGCAGCCAAATGCTCAGTGAAGGAATTACGCCAAGGAGTTGTAAGACAGCGTCACGGTGTAGCAAGATTGAATTTCTTATTCGTATTTTGGAGCTTTCACTATATAACCGAGCATTCGAATTTCATTTTATTATTACTATTTTTTTGTATTCCTCATTCGCTGCCTAAATATTCTGGAATGGTATTCTAAATTTGGACACTAATATTTCCCGCTCTTTTCCATAGTAATTTAGAATCATTCTATTGTGAATCATTAAATAACCTCTCCATTTTATAAAACATTTTTACATTGGAGAAAGACAGGAAAGTGTTTTATTTAACAGCACTGTCATTAGCTAAGATTAGGTAGCGTCTATGGTCGGCGAAGGCCTCAGGCGTGGGTGTGCGGCCGCTTGCTTGACAGGATTGGGGGTTCGAAACCCGCCGGGCGCAAGGATGTCTGTCTCTTATGAGTGTTGTGTGTTGCCAAGTAGAGGTCTCTTCGTCGGCCTGGCCACTCGTCCTGAGGACTCCAAACGAGTGTATGTGTGTGTGTGCTTGTGCTTGTGTGATCGTGAAGCCTCTGTAATGAGGAGGCCCTGTCCCACTTGGGGTTGTTGCACCATGGGGTGGGGGAAAAAGAAGATCGGTGAATGAAATGAGAGTACGGAGCAAAGGGGCAATGATACTGACAAGGGATAAGACGTGTCCCAGTGCCACTTTTTCTACTATAAATCTCGCACGTAATTGCCTGAAATCTAACATAAATTAAATACAAAGTACGTAGGTACGGACTTGGTGCCAAAATTCTTTGAACATTCTATGAATATTTACCAACAACTCCACTTCATATTTCTTGAACATTCGTCTCTACATTATCCATTCGCGTTGTAGAAATGTTATTGATCAGCCCTGTCAAACGAATGCGTACCCCTAGACTGACTATTGTGAATTGGCTTGCTGTGCTGAAGGAAGGCAATAATGTTTTGATTTGAGTACCACAGACATACTGAGCGTATATTGACATGTTAACAACTCCAAGGCCTTGCAAATTTTTCTTGAGTAGCCGGTTCATATTGAGTTGATATCCTAATTTGTATGGCACTTGGAAATTCATTGCCAGGTTCACAGAATCCAACCACTGGACCCTATACTGAACTGCCACTACCATCAAGATTAGACTGTGAAACCCTATCATTCTTGTATCTATTGTAATAATATCCTCCTCTCTGTCTAGTTTCCATATAATTATTTTGCAGTGAGATTTTTCTACCAAAATTTAGTATGAATTTTTATATACCGTAGGCATGCTAGATGTCACCATCTCGCAGAGTAGGTCCACAGGTTTGGAAGGTTCTCTTTATGCAGTTCTGTGCATCCCTTTCGTACATCATCTATGTTAGATTTAGCATCTTTGTCGATTGAGCAGTATGGTGTAGCTGTAACGCTGTAGGATTTTATTCGGTACGTGTCCGGCTTCAAAATCGGCCAACACACCGTCTGTTCTGCTGAATTTTTTGTGGTTTTCCGCAGTCCCTCTAGGAAAATATCGGAATAGTATCTCGATTTAGTCGAGGCCATTTATTCCCAACCCCTTCCCAAATCATCAAGAAGAAGCAAACAATAAAAATATCTTATTAAACGTTTATTTCTCCAAAGTTTTATCAATTATTTCGATTTTGCACTGTGTACTCTGCGCTAACTCGACGAGTTCTAAAAAGTGAGATAGCATGCTGTGCATGTAATACTCTCAGGAATTCAGATCTCAATATGAATGCTGACCTGCTTTATATGGCAGCATTGTCCGTATTCCAGTTACTCTTTTTGAAGTGAATTCGTATGCTTTTAACTTTTAAAAAATGTTTGTACTTTTTTAAGGATTCGTATCTTCTTTCCACAATTTGCGATGGATTCAATGGAAGCCCCTCTTCACTGACATTCTACCCACGGATAGGCCTAACAGCATCTATTTTTTATTTAACTGCTATTTTAACGGACCCCTAAGCAATTATCCCACGCCCACTCTTAATGGCCCGTCTAGTGTAACAGACCACGTTTCACTTTCATATTCAACAGGGTGCACGCTTAAGATCTTCTATACAAAAAAAGGTAAAGTGATCCCGTTACAGGTGTAGCCCAGAGGTTGGGTAGAGGTATAGCTCTACTCTTCCATGACCGCGGCACTAGAAGGGGGTGAGTGATCAGCAGCACGCCCTGGCCGCACTTTACCCCCGGGAAAAACTCGGTACCCATTTTACAGGAGGCTAGGTGGGCCCCAGGGCCGGTCTGGATGAGCGGAAAATCTCGTCCCCACCGGGATTCGATCCCGGACCGTCCAGCCCGTAGTCAGTCGTTATACCGACTGAGCTACCCGGCCCACAAGATCTTCTAAATAGGAACTGATAATCAATAACATGCCGGCAACAAGTGTCTGTCGGAAAACGAGAAAATTATAAAGAAGTTCCTTACATTCAGTCGCACTACCTACCTACCTACCTACCTACCTAACTAACTATCTAACTAACTAACTCCGTGGATCAGACTCTGTCCTGACAAGCTAACTAGTCCTCATCTATTCGAGAAATTCCCCGCATTTTATGGAATCAGAAGGTTTACTACTGCATTTGAAACAGCTTTCTACCGGTCCCTTATACTGAACAAGATCAAGCTAGTCCGTGCCCCATCCTACTTCTTAAAGATCCATATTTATATTATCATTCCATCAATGCCTAGGTTTTCCAAGTGTCCTCCATCCCTCGGGTCTCCCCATCAACACTCTGTACGCACCTCTTCTGTCGCCCATGCATGCTACATGCTCCGTCCATATCACTCTTCTTGACTTTATTACACGAATAATATTTCGTGAACAGTACAGATCATGAAGCTCCCCGTATGCAGTCGTCTCTACTCCCCTCTTACCTCATCCTTCTTAGGCCCAAATATTATCTTTAGCACCCTATTGTCTAACACCCTCAGCCTACTTCCCTCTCTCAATGTAAGCGACCATGTTTCACACCCGTACAAAACAACAAGCAAAATTATATTTCTGTGTATCTTAATCTTTATATTTTTGGTCAACAAGCTGAAAGACAAAAGATACTGCACGAAATGGAGGTTGAATGGAGTCTTTGCCAAGCTGAAGTTGTAACGTTATACAGCGCTGGGAAACCGCCGAATTTATACAAACTATATAAATTTATATTCCTATGGAAACATCTTTCTGCTTTACTGTAACTATATTTTTCAATAATAAATCGTATTATTTAGAAGCAGGTGTCGTGATCTTGTTAATTTAGTTATCTATTTTAATTCTAGTTTTTTCACGAAAGCAACTAATGTCGAAGGTGCCGCGAGCACACAAACTTTGCGAACCACTGTTTTAGACGTTCTTTCTGAATCGGAACAGGCCAGAGGGCTATTTTCAGGAGAAATGAAGAGAGCAAAGAATTATAGCAGATAGAAATTCTTTTCGCTTGAGTAAGTTTCAAGGTGTAGAATTTATAATTATTAGTTATTTATGTGGAGACCTAAGAGCAGATGGGAGGATATTGTTAAATTGAAACTTGAGAAAATTTTAGAAGGGCGGAGATTAAATACGAATGGTGTGCTTTGGTTTTAGTGTAATGAAAACAGATATGGCATGAAGGACGGACTTTCTTGAACATCTGAGCCACAATAAGTTTTTCAGGAATGACTGTGCCACCTACAGTTAGTTTAGTTAGGCAGTTATTAATTTATGTCTGTGCAATTACAAAGAAGGAAAACAGGCTTCAAGATCCAACAAGATAGGCAATGCACTGTGACGTAACATTATGGCGCTTGCGCGTAACCATTGTTGCAATAAAAAAAGCAAAAATGAATTTTGTGTGTCGTGTTGAGCTGCCTATCCCTGTCAACAATACACAGTTGCTGTGTTGCACAAACACAATTTAACACTTTACACACCGAGTTAAATCCCATCTGCCCTTTGCTAGGATTATTCGGAGCTCACCGTGTTCACCACGTTAGCAGGTAAAGGGTTAATGGCGGATTTATGCCGCCGGCACAAATAAAACGTGCTTAGGTCTTCATGCAAAGTGCTCGATATATTTGTCCGATTTTGACAAAATTTGGAGTTCGTTGACAGACTTTTAGAAGCCCCCCAGTTATCAAATTTTATAGAAATCCATCTAGTAGGAGTCACACTCTTACATGCGGACAGACGGACAGACGGGCAGAAGAACAGACAGACAGACGGAAGGACTGATGTATATGACGAAATTAACAGGCGCCTTTCGCGACTATGCGAACGCTTCTACAAACGATTTGATGTTTTGTAGTGAAATTACGTCACATCTGAATATCATCTGAAGGTATCCTGTTAAACACCGCTCTCTTTGTAAGATACATTTTGCTTTTATATGAGGGCTGACTGGTAAATACGCATAAATATATGACAGAGCGACCCGCGAGAGGCCTGATTGTATGGACAGTGTCTCTGAATGCATCCTCCAAGCAAGGACCGCTTGCGTGTGGTGGAGTTGGCTCGCTGCAGAAATTACTCGACCGGAAACTGACATGGTGAAAAGAGGACGTAGCGGGAAATAACAGGGCGGGAATGACCCCGAAGACACTTTGCAGGGTCAGTTACCACTGTCCGTTTTACGAGTGGGAAATTCCCGGAGGTGGGGGATAGAGCTGATTCAGTCGGATTACAAAAATATATTGTCTTACCACGTACCGTTCCATTGTGTGTTAAGTTCTGATTGGCTAGGTTGTGTGAATTCCTCTACGACTACTGATTACAAAATAGACTTAGGCGATGACTCTTGACAGACAGACACTGCCGCACGCACGCCCCAGTGTGTATGCAGCACCGTGACGAGGGAGGCCGTTCTGAGGTAAGTCCAGGGTATGTGTAGTGTTTCGATTTACTGTCGGCTGAAGGGGATGTATTTCATCAAATACTAATATATGTAAGGGATTGGGAACGATAGACAAGGAAGTAGTCATACCTTGTTTTAAATTCATGTATCAGAAATTGCCTGGAGACCCAGAGAAAAACCGCGAAAACTTCAAACACGGTAGTCTATTACGTAGGAGTATTAGAAACCAGCAGTTATCGAAAGCAAACCAGGAAGATCAGCCACTGCACCAGGATATTTGTGAGAGGAATTTTATTTTGAGACTTATTTAATAACTTGTGCGTGTGACGTAGATGGGAATGGTTGTGAATTATGCACCAGGAAAAATGTGTAAGCAAATGGTCCCAGCCCACAGAAAGGTACGTACTTTCCCACATGTTGTCTGAGGGATGGAAGAAGACCTAAAATATCAGAACAATCAATCTGCGGATGAGGAAATTGACCCAGGAATATCTGGATGATGAATCGGAGGAGCTGACCACCACACTGTGACGTTTATTGGGTGGATTTTAAGGCAAAGATTTAAGATTTTTTTTAGTACCAATTGTGCAGAATCATATATTCAGTTGAATATACAGGCTAATGAAGTAATAAAGCTTTACACTGCAGATTGTTAATGTAGATTTGGGAAGGTGTTTGTAGACTCTATCAGCGGTTTCCCATTCCACCTGGAAATCCTGTGGTAGGCTGTAGATATTAAGAACATGTGAAATTTTAAATCGTCACTGCCAAAATTTTATTTTAAAGTGAAATACATTAGAAAATGCTAGAGAATACTTTTTAGTTTAAGGAGAGAGACATAGAATGATGACATTCACAAGCATTGTTAAACTGCAGTCAGACACAACTTTTAATATTTATATTGCTAAGAGGTGCTTCTACATAGCCTGTCTTAACAGCTACATGTTTCGGCCTCTATATCGACCATCATCATGTTGTACACTTTCTTATTATAAAGCAAACTATACAATGTACAATGTTTTGTTTTTGTCGACGATATCTCGTTCACATCTGTAAAAATTTGCATTTAAAATATTTACATTAGTGGTAGAATTAAAAAGTTACTCTAATGTAAAAGATACAAACATTAGAAACCATTAGAAAAATTCACTGTTGCACTAATGAAAACGAAACAAAGAAACCAGCATTGCCATAAAGGAATACCCCCCAGTTCGACACTAAACCCCCCCCCCTCCCGAAAGCACAACACCCAACTTTTTTTTCTAATGTTTTATAATGTTTGTATCTTTTACATTAGAATAACTTTTTAATTCTACCGCTAGTGTAATTATTTTAAATGCAAATTTTGCAGATGTGAACGAGAAATCGTCGACAAAAACAAAACATTGTACACTGTATAGTTTGTTTATAATAAGAAAGTGTAAACCTGATGATGACCGATATAGAGGCCGAAACATGTAGCTGTTAAGACAAGCTATGTAGAAGCACCTCTTAGCAATATAAATATTAAAAGTTGTGTCTGACTGCAGTTTAATTATACTTATGCTCCTATCAACACGATGGGGATGTCTCACCTGAATGTGACGATATTCTTTCACAAGGCGACAGTGAATTTGCTGTGCCCAGAATTTCTTTCAATATTAAAATAAGCTTTAATCAGTGCCGACGGGAGGAAAGGGAAGCCGGTAAAAATTAATGGGACAAACCGCCCGGTAGGGGGCCCGGTGCCGAATTAAGTTGCTTAAGTTTTTTTGTTTTTCTCTCAGTAGTATCATTATTTATCGATTTTACAAATTAACCCTTTCAGGCCAAGCACACAAGTCACGCTGCAACTGAGAGTCAGGCTCTTTTATTCATTATAAAGATTTTTAGCTGCTCCGCCTTTGCTGGGCTGCCCCCCCCCCCCCCCGGGGAGGCCTGAACCCTTTCTCCACCCCCCCGGCCTTTCCGGGATTTCTCCTAAATTTGGGGATAGGGGGGGTTACAATAAATT
>Ga0123353_10004466_pt1 | contig 18026 bp, 12 predicted proteins | sample TergutLab28metaG_3_FD_92763 | JGI IMG/M metagenome (GOLD analysis project Ga0123353, IMG submission 92763) | Labiotermes labralis P3 segment gut microbial communities from Petit-Saut dam, French Guiana - Lab288 P3 | ecosystem: Host-associated > Arthropoda: Insects > Digestive system > Gut ... | reverse complement strand
TAGTGGTGTATAGTGGTGTATAGTGGTATATAGTGGTGTATAGTGGTGTATAGTGGTGTATAGTGGTGTATAGTGGTATATAGTGGTGTATAGTGGTGTATAGTGGTGTATAGTGGTGTATAGTGGTGTATAGTGGTACTGCTTTACCTCAACTTTTTAAATAATATACCTGATAGCAACAGTACTTTTTTCTCGTGATCGGGAGCCTACATTCTTAAACTTTCATTCCTGTTGCAAAATAATTCCATCAATGAGAACTAAAAGACACATTTACAGAGTCGTCATAATCCGTGTGAGCTTAGAAAATCTCCTAGACTAAAAGTGCAGTCACAACCGGAGCCTAGGCTACAGGCTGCTGCTGTAATGACGTGTGTTACCGGATGTTACCAGATGCGTGATAAGAACATTATGATATATCCTATGGGTGTTTATACGCATTTCAAAGCAGGACAGTTATTTTGGAGGCGGGGTACGATAGACAGCACAATGACAAGACTGCGAGCTGAAAGGCATTGAGTTAGAATTTCGAGAGGAACAAAACCCATCCCGTTTTCCAAAACGTTCAGACCGGTTCTGGAGTCAATCGACCCTCCTTCCTGGAGGTAAAGCGTCACAGGTGTGAATTTGATCACTGAGCTGCACCTAGTGCAGAGGTTAAAACGAAAGGAGCTATAGCTCTTCTCCCCCGGTAGGTCCTCACGGCGTGGACATATACTGCTTTACTTTTACTTTTACTTTTAAGAAAATTACTTTCAATAATATAGCACAGGGTATAAATAAATGCAAAGTGAAATAAAGGCCTCTTATCTCTTGTATGGACTTGGTCAGTCTCTGTTTGCAGTTTCTTCTGAACTGCTGACAGGAACAGAAGGACTGCTGACCCAACATGACCCATATTTCAGCTGATATTCTTCTGGTATGTGTGGTAAGTATTTTTATATTAGATTGCATACGTGCATAATACCCTGTATAAATTTCTCTTTCATTTGTACCTTCTCTTCTGTTTTATCTCTATCAAACTATAGCCAGCACAGTGCACAAGTACACAAAACACATAAAATATTAATGTTTCCTTATTACGCTGTATGTTGCACCAACTTTAACCATCTTTAGGAGAATTAATGCTACAACACAAAGGTCACGAAAGTACATTATATTATTGCTTACAGAGAATAAACACAGTAAGGAGTGAAATAAACTGTATACAGTCCAGAATGGTAGTATTTTCAAAATAAGAAATAATTCGCGCGTCAGGTATATCAGAACAAACCAGCCACCTCCGTCTCAGGCAGTATCTATTTCAAACAATGTTTCCATAGTCGACTCCAGCAGGGGCCTAGAACAGATGGAGAATGAATGCATTAGAAAACTTTGGTTGCTTTTGTATATATAAATAAAAATAATATATAGCTGAATAACGAGCAAGAAAGCAATCGTCTGTAACCCAATACTGAGATACTGGGCGAATACAAAAAAACCTGATGCTTGCGTATAAACTGTCTGCATTAAGAGTCCTTGTTCTGCAGCTTCATGCGAGAGGAACAATAGGCGAAAATGTGGTTGATGGTTCATGGTAGCCAGGCAAAACCTACGTACTCTGCTGTATTTAAAAGCGTTTTAAGACAGCAAGTGGCGTGCAGAATGTTCACAACTATACAGTTATCGACGAGTAAAAATAAGCTTATAAATGCAGGCTGGATTATCGACATTTGTCTTAAAGGGTCAGTGGAAGAACCACCCGCTGTCACAGCAACAAACAACCGAGGAATGCGGCCATTGGAAACAACACAGAGCAACTGCATATTAGACAACTTTATAAGAGAGAAGAATTAATATATAACGGCTTATATATAAAATCAGTTAGTCTCTTTTATGACAGGTCGGTAGGCTCTTTCAAAGAGAGTTCTCCAGAGAGTGTGATTTATTGCTTCTTTTCCTATCTCCTAAACGCTTCTTGTCTCCATGACAACCATCTGTAGCTGCTTACATCTTCTTCCTTCTCCTAGTACATGTAATTGCGGGACTCTTGATCAGAATCTGTAACAGTTGAAGCGGGAATTTATCATTTAATTTATAATTAATTTTGATTCGTCGAATTTAAAGTAACAAAATAAACAGGTGGTGATATAAAAAAAACACGTGCGAGTTAGGATGACCTTAACTGGACTGCACGTTGGAGTGTGCCTTTATAGATAGCTTTACGTTTCGAAAATATAATTGTGTAAATTTAGAGTGTTAAAATATTTATGTATGTTACTGTACATTTGAGGATTCTCAAACGCAAAAGCTACGATCGAGAATTTGACTATTTAGTGCTTTAATACTGCCTTAAATTCTATGATATTCAACAAGAGAAGTTTGTGCCTTACATTACACGCAGATGCACACCAGCCAACACTTTTACATAAATATCACACAAAACCTCGAGACAATAAGGATTGAAGCTGTCAGATTTTAACTTTTACTTTCTTATGCAGATCTAGTTAACTAGCCTAAATATATAAACATATTTTTACCTTAACATGAACATGAGCTCTGTTGGACGGACGTATATTTTTTATTGTTAAGGGCTACAACACATCGGCATGAATCACCTTAAAAAACTCTCTGTATTTCCGAACTCTAAGAACCACTAACAGCGGAACCACACAAATAATCAACACATGTTCATGTTTGCAGGATTCAGATACACAATATTTAGCGATATTGAAATGACAGTCGGGATAAAACATAAAAACATAGTTAATTATATTAAATCTCAAAGACTAAGCTGGTGTGGTCACGTACAGATAATGCCAGATACCAGAACAGTCAAGAAGATATTCAAATGGAATTCTCTAACTCAAAGATCACAAGGAAGACCCAAGTACCGATGGGAGGATAACGTCAAACAGGACATTTGCCATATGAAGGTTAAAAATTGGATAACCTGCGTCCAGGATCAAGAGAAATGGAAAGATGTCGTTGAGAAGGTCATAACTTTCAACCATTAAAGGAAGTTCAGTGCCTGAAGAAGAAGAAGAAGAAGAAGAAGAGGAAGAAGAAGAAGAAGAAGAAATGACAGTCGGTGTGTTCTCACTGGCCGTATTCTGTCCACTCAGTTTAAGAAAAAGTATTATTTCCCCAAACATGCTAGATTGCGCACAACACTCTTACTGATGCGGTCAAAACTCTTAATTTGTTGTGTGCGACATAACCGATAGAGACAGTGAGAGCTCAAGCAAAGAACTTGCTTAGAGAAAACAGAAATAAACCAGCAGAATCTGAATAAATTTTAAGTACGAATTCAATCGACAAAAATTTTGGGCGCGAATTACACCGGACACGTCACCGTGAAACCGAAATTTTCGCGACGCGGTTGACTTTTATTGAACATGTATCGGGTTCGTATCCTGAGAAGAACAGCTCTATATTGATCTCTTCAAGATCTGTAGAAGAACACCAAATTCGTACCCTGATATTTGGCATTAGTTCTAGGCGCCCACAAATTTCGCCTTCACATTACACCGCGATTAACATTTACAATTGAAGCAGCTTGTTGCAATAACCCCACGAACTTACTGGTACGGTGCTACAAGCTGTAATATTTTTACATCGAGCACAGTTCGAAAGCTGGCCATGTGACCTCAGATAATGAGCAGCATATTTAATAAGCGACAGATATATATATATATTATTTCTGGAACTGAATGCGTAGCAAGTTGGTGTAATCATGTAGTTGATATGTGCAGGTGGAATGGGCGAGGTGAGAGAGATGGACCCTAGGCCTCAATCCTCTTTTGTCAATTTGCATTTGGTACACGCGCTGGTAGAGGTGTTATTGCATTCAGAACAGCATTTATCTAAAGCAAATAATGAGCTGTATATTACATGCCTGTAGCTGCTGTTATGTCCTGTTTGATAGGAGATTGTGTTTGCTAATCCGAACAAGATGAGATTTTTATCCTGACAAAGGGGGACCGACAGTTTCCAATTTTTGTGTCCAAATAGAAGCAGCATAGCCACCATGTTGTAGAAATATTATATTCTGTACATAATTTCACCCCCGGGCTTATGTTCAAAGCAGGTCAGCCTGGTTTGTTGAGCGCTAAGCCTTGCGCTCTCTTATATCTGAGAGGCAGATGATGAATACTTTAATTCTGTTTTTCGTTTTCGTCTCTAGGAATATATTTCCAAGAATATATAAAACCAAGGCGCCATATTTGGGCAACTTCAAGCTAAATACCTGCTCTATCCACGGTAGAATAGAAGGGCTATATTTAGAACACGTCAACTTAAAAATCTGCTCAGGCCAAGTAAAAACCGGCGTTACAAAGATAAGACAACCCGAGCTCCATCACTCCATCCACTGCAACCCTGATGGCATCAGTAGATTTGTTACGACTTGTCACAAGCTGTCTTGTCAGACACAACAAGCGGTTCGTCACCAGCTTTATAGTACCCAGAAAAATCTGGCAACAATGGCCTCGTGACCTGCTCACAGTCGAAACTGGAAACTTAGAAAACCTATAATCGTTGGGCGACTTATCTTTCCGTTTTAAATTTCTTGTATCTAATTACTTATTTTCACCTATAGTGAAGATTTCGAATTTCAATAAAATACAGAAAAGTTACAGATGTAGGGCGCCATGCCACGGAATATCGTCTGTGTTTCTGTTTGTGTCTGTGTTTGGTAATATGACACAAACACTCACGAGAACTGGTCTCTGCCACAGAAAGTGGGACGTGCCTATAACCGTTTGTCATCGTCATACACAGGTTGGAGACTGATAATGTGGAGGAAATCCTCCACTTAGCCACTGTGTGTTACCAAAATCGCGTCTTGTCACCTATTTTAAATCGCTTGGTGTTGTTATACATATATATAGAACAGTATTTTTGACGCGATCACTAAAAGTTTCTTCCCTTCAGTCAGTCGCCTAAAGTGACATACTTATGGCTTAATAGAACGCACTCTGTTGTATTTATTTAGTTGCCAATATTCAGTAACATGCATTGAACACGATTAGCGTTCATGATGTAACAAACAATTGTGCATAGCAACCCATAATTGTGTTGACGGCATTTTATTGAATATTGGTAATGACAAATATAATTATCTTTTTATGTCTAATATTTTATATTAAAATTTATTGGTTTTAGTATTTGTAATCATATTTATATTTCATCTTTCGCTTATTGTTCAGTAAGCAAAAGTCAAATTTCACTGCTGTGTTGGTATGCAATCTGAGGACGACTTTCAAGCTGAAATGTGTAAGATAGTAAATAAATAATTTATGAACATGTACAGTGCCTTTTTAAGGTCTCCTGTAACAGTTTATGATTCCAAAAGTGTTATTATTATTGGGATATTGCATTAGTGAAGCACTCAGTTGAGATTTCTTCACGATACAACAGATCAGTGACAAGTGCTCAGAATTTTGGAGAATTATATTACAGAACACTACGATCGACCTAACTACCACAGGACCTAGAAGCTACCCCTGAGGAAGAAGCAAATGCAGACAAGAAAGGTCCAATTTTGTAAAGTGAAGTGGAAAAAGCTATCAAGGCGATGAGGGATAAGCAGGGTTCTTGTTGTTGTCCTCAACCGTTGGAACAAAGATGGTCTCAGCCTAATGACACAACTGATTAAAAGCGTAGGTGAAACTGGACAGTGGCTCAAGGAATGCACTGAAGTTACAGCGATTGCCTTAAAGAAGAAACTGAACGCTACAAAATACAGCAAACAGTACAATCAGTATCATGGTATATACAGCAAAGATAATAGGGAGGATAATTAGGACAATGTTGGACAGGAAAATTGAGAATGGATTTGTAGAAGATCAGTTTTGAATCAGAAGAGGAAACGCAAATGGAGATGCACGTGGGATGCTGTGAATAACATCAAGACGAGCTTAGGACATAGATGAGGAAATGTGGTTGCCTCATAGATCAGCAGAACTGGACCAAATTAATTTAGATCCAAAAGTGAACTGGTATCGAATGGCACGAAAGAAGATTGATCAGAAAATTGTACATGAATCAGAATGTTATAGCATGAAGAAACCAAGGGGAGACAAGAAATGTGAAGTTTGGAAGAGGAGTGAGACAGGAGTGCTGTTATGTCACTTATTATATTCAACTTGTGCAGCATATACCTTACCAAGTACGCTATCCAAAGACTTGGAGGCTTCAAAATATTAAGACAAGTATTTTGCAGTGTGAAACATGACAAAGACCTTGTGCTAGTGACTAAAGAAAAGATGTTGCTACTCGGCATGTTTTATGGCCACTAGAAGATGCTGTGGAATGGAACTGAATGTGGGAAAATCTACGGTAATAAGAATATAGAGGCAACCGTCCGCAATGCGGATTATGGTAGTTCAAAAACAAAAGGAAAATGTGGAATATTTCAAATATTTTGGGTAGCATGATACCAAATGATGCTTGACATACATGTGAAGTTAAATCCAGGATCGCCTGGTACAAGCAGCATTCAACAAGGAGAAGGCTCTTTTCACCAGCAAATTGCACTTAAATTTAAGGAAGAAACTGGTATAGTGCTACATTTGGAGTATATGCTTTGTATGGTGCTGAGAGTGGGACATTTCAGAAAGTAGATCACATTTATTTGGAATGTTCTGAAATGTGGTGCTGGAGAAAGATAGAGAAGATCAGTTGGACCGATCGTGTGAATAATGAAGAAATGTTACATAGAGTACAGAAGTACAGACAAGAGACTCAAAACCCTGCAAGTAATATGATTATGATTATGATAATCCAAAAGCTATATACGAACTACAAATCTTAAACAAGAGACACGATTATGGCTCTTCACAAACTACCGTGCAGCTTATAAAAATATGTATGAAATATGACGTATGAATCGCCTCGAAATCTTATATATTTAACAATATCAACTTCAAGATTTCTTAGTAGACTAGCAAAATACCGACCAAATTAATCCTTTATGTGCTCTTGTCAATGATGCAAACTCCTAATACGAACGCCCATAGACACCAGTCTCCACATAAAGAACGCCACATTACATCGCCCTACACAAGATACTTCACACGCTGTATCTGGTATATATACTGCCTATTGCAACACATAATTCATCCATGTAGAATCAATTGTTGAATATCAACAATTTTACAGAACGAGATCCTTTGGATCGCACACATCGTGTCAGATGTTTGTGTAAGTTCTCCAGAAAATAACATAAAAACTGCGAGCTTGAACTGAAAGAGGCTCACTATCAAACATGTCTGGTGTCACAGCCACGTGGGCCTAAAAAGGCCAACTTCTCAACTTCTGTTAGCATTTCAATACTTTATAGATTGCAGTCAGGGAGAATGATACCTGAACTGCAGTTCTGGACTGGAGATTCTTTGTGTTTGTAGCCTCCCTGTAGCATTCCGGTGCCGAAACATGTAGGAGTGAAACTGATCAGGAATTTTGTTTTATGATGTGTTTTTGTTTTGTTTTGTTTTGTGTTTCATTCAGTACATTTGTTGGTCAATGTAAGAATATACTAAGATGCACTTTATGGGTAAAGCAAAAACTAAGTAAGCAGTTCCGTAGAGAATAATTCTTTTTGAGTAGCCATTAGTTCCTTACATATTAAAAATTTTCCTTCATTTTATGGCGCTTAAATATTCGTTATCCTCTTCCAAACGGCCAGCCACTTCTCCCTACTCTAGGCCAGGTGAAAGTCTTCATTTGACATTTTCATCCAGAATTCTTTCACTTCCAACATCTTCGGAAAGAATGTCTTCCTAAATACCGCATTTATTCTTGATCAATCCCCTTACTAGTGACTAAAAAACTTTTGTTCTTTTTTTGTTTACAGTTAGTGTGTTTTCGCCCAACTAATGAATACTTCAATATAAACGATAATCGGATATTCCCCATTCATTTTCAATCCATCATATTTTGCCTGGACATTCCTAAGAGCGTACTATTCAGCTAACTTGAAAATCTAAGGCAATAAATCATCTATTACTTTAAAACAGTTGCTAAAAGAAATTATAAATTCAGCAGTCACTATTTCCGACCTTCATCCCCCACGTTAAGTCGTCTCTCCCAACGCTGTTCCGCAATCAGAACCAACAGACTATGTACATTAAGCCAAGCGCGCAAATTTGTACGTACGATGCTGAAGATGTCTTCGAGTTGCTAAACTACCTTCATTAATCGGGACGTCAAGCTGGATCATGGTGCTGAAATTCGGAAGCAGCTCGCCCTTGAAAAAGCTAGGGAACAAGGGTCTAAACCGTAGGTTATGAATTTGATTGAAGGATTTGGGCACACTAATGTGTTTGTGGTCTTTTATACAAAAGAGTAGTGAGCAGTGAGCGCTGAGCAGTGAGAAGTGAGCGCTGAGCAGTGAGCAGTGAGCATTGAACAGTGAGCAGCAACATCTAGATTACCAGTATTTAGCAAAAAGCTTGCTAGATGTGAGGATATTCTGAAAAGAAGTGGAAGTCTTTTTTCCGCCAGCCTTCAACGCTTCTTTGCTTCCAGTCAACTTAACGGGAATGGTAGTAACTGCGGCCTCCAGCACAACAAAGTTTCAAGTATTTTGAGGTAAAGAAATATAAGGCAGACTGTTAGAACGGACAGCATTAAATTTGTCACTAAAAGTTTAAATCAGATGTGTTTGTTTGCAGCTGATCACATTAATCTCTATCGATATTCAATAATTGGTTTATAATTAGACATTTTTATCAGCGGAAGGGTAACGTACATATAATACCGCTACCGCAAACAATATATGTGCCAGAGAATTAATAGTCTGTAGGGATTGTGTCTGGTATGTTAAGTGGAAAAATCGGTTGGAACAGCGGTACTGTCTTTCAGTTGGGCTCAGTGGTCACGGTGACTTGTGGCAGAATGCGGCGCGGAATTCAGCGAATGGCTGAATTCGTACTCATAAGACCGCAGTATTCCTTAACACAAAATACCAAGTCTTATTTTTTGTTGAGGTGGAGAAAGCAGGTGAATTGAATGCAGGGCGCTTGCAAATTATGCTCCAGTGTACCAGCTACACCATTCTGTCAAGCACTCCTTCTATTCAAAGTACGCCATAAGATGCAAAGTACTGTGCACTTCGCAAAATATAATCACGCCCTCAACCAGACAATGTGACGTCATGTTAGTCAAACATAACATCTGCTTCATCACCACGTAACGTTTGAGAGAGGAAATGAAGGGTGCTTTACTGCAGAAGGTCAGGGCGACCTTGTTCAAATTACGGGGGTAAAGAGACGACGGAGGAGGTTTGCTAATGAATTATCAAGACCGGAGGACGAGAAAAGTAAAATGGCGTAATTATACGTAATTAATATAGACTTCGTCTTACACGTTTCCAAACACGACCTTTGGAAAATCCGACAATTAATTTTCCGACTCCGAAACACAAGTTTCGTATTCAGAAGTGTTTTGCTTCTGACAGGGATTTCTGTGAATAAGGTGGCTTTCAGACACAACAGTTTATTAATGAAATATCTTTTAAACTAAGCTGTATGTTGAATTGCCACTTCACATATCTCTGTGAAACAGGATAGCTTAACTTGGTCTTAGCAAAACGTGTTGTTGATTCCAGTATAATTCAAAAGAAGACAAAAATGTCCCTACAGTCGGCACAACAGCAGTATTTACATATCAAAACCACTTACGTCATTTTAACATGTTTTGTGTTATGCTGGTCGTCGGCGGTAATAAGTATTTCACAGTCCATGCTCTATATTACATGTTGGTTAAAATGTGCTACGTGATCTTTTGTGTCTTTACTGCGTTGTGCTGCAGGTTATGATGACTTGCTACATATTTCCATTTTTTGTTTTATTTGTTTGGTAGGAATGGGTATTTAATCCAATTTTCTCCTTAGGACATGTGTTTGTGGTACGTTTGGTAACTTTCTTATAATTATGATCTAATTAGTTATTTATGTGTTTTAATTTAGTGATATTTTGTGTTGTCTTGAGCGTTATCGTGACTTTTTCTCAGTTTGTTTTTTTAACTTTACTGAGGCTCTAGGTGTGACTTTTGCTGTTGCGTTCATACGTTTGTGTGTTTGTATGTTTGTAAGTTTCCTTTTTTTCTGTTATGCAGATTATTCTTTGCGTTTTTAACGTTCCCATATTTTCTTTATTTTCTTCTAGTATGTTCTTGGCACAGTTGCGGATGGTTTTGTTGCTTTTATAAGACATCTTATAACTTGTGTGAACGTGCATCCATTTGTACCTGCAAATTTATTGAGACCGTCTAAGAATTTTAACTGTTTTACAACATAACTTCTTAAGGAGCATGTAATTAGCACACCAACTAATGTACATATACAAATTTTTTTACATTAAAACATTTAAAATCGCTCCAACATGTTTCGATCCTAAGATCATCTTCAGGGATCTACGCTGTTCGTTGCTAAAGTCACATTTTAAAAATACACTCAATGATTGATTTTCTTACATTAATTTAATGTTGTGGCAGCAAGTCTGTAATATAAAATTTTAAAAATTTTAAAAATGTGACTTTAACACGGAGCATTTTAGCTCCCTGAAGATGATCTTAGGATCGAAACATGTTGGAGCGATTTTAAATGTTTTAATGTAAAAAAAAATTATGTATGTGGATTAGTTGGTGGGCTAATTAAATGATTCTACGAAATGCACGGTACAACGATGAAGATGCCTAAGAAGCCCTGCATACAAAGACACTTAATTACCACGATTGTCAAAATTAAAATCCATAAACTCCTGCGACATGAAGACGAAATAAGTAGGCAAACAATAAAAATAAGAGATTGTATAAAAGTAATGTCAAAGAAGGAAGAACACACGAAAAACAAAATGTAACAGTTACACCTCGCACTGACACTAGATTCGGGACACTACAGACACATTTTTCAATAGACATCAACCAACATATACAAAAAGATGTGACCAAAATTTATAAGAATCTCGAAAAAAAAATTGTTTGAAGAATAATAAAAACACAGACGTTATTCTCACTGAAGATAAAGAAAAGCTTATTAGCAAAGTATTAAAAAAAACAGCTTACATTAAAAACCTAGCAAGTGGGTTAAAGATTAAATCACTGGTGGCCTAAATAGACGGCACGTCTACGTGCCCATGAACGGACATTTATGAGATAAAACAGCGGCTAAAAATTTTTTAAAGCCTGAAAGCAATTCACAACAACATCTCAACAGAGACAGAAATTAAGACCATAAAACAGTCGAAACAGAAAGCAGTTAAAACTAAGGCTGATAAAGGAAATTCTGTACAGTCAACCACGAAATTGACTAAAATAACAAAATTTCATAATTTCCTCAGACCTTGTTTAAACGGTATTGATACAGTTTTAATGATAAATACAATATAATGATAATATTGAAATGGATGTTATGCCGAAAAGATACTTGCTGACGTAAGTTGGTGTTGAAGTTTGGGCAATTTCACAGGCAAACCCACATAGTTGACTGTATCGGCTACAAAATGTGATAATTTGAGGGGGCGTCGAATTAACCGGCCGTAACGAATTTTGATTTTATCTTAGCATTTTGCTGCATTGGCTGAGAGGAGATATCATAATTCTGGCCGTGACCTACTTGCGAAAGTACAACCTTCATGTCCGAGAAATTACGTTACTTATTTCCTTCACCTTTCCTTTCCTTTTTCCCTTTCTTTATTTCATCTCGTTTCCTATCCCTTTCTTCAGTCTTATCGACACTCATTTTATCTTCTGTTTTACATTACAATATTTTACGCAAACAACATTTCCTTTCAGAACAACAATGCAAAACACTGCACAATCAGCACCTTACACATTGTTACGGTCATGGCAACATAGCAAATTAGTGCACATGAACAAACACACAATGGACTTTAGAATTACACAAGAAAGGAAACTTAAAAGTAATTTCACAACTTATTTTAAAATATTCTTGAATGAAACGCGTAAATATTTATTGTTCAGTAATTCACCGTACAAATGACTATCTCGGTATTTAGAGTCTTTAATAGCACGAATCATTTAGGCGCTCCGATGATCAAAATAACCTCCGGAAGCTTGTTACTGGGTTCACAACAAAACGTTGCTTATCGCAATCCTGAGCCAGTTCAGTCACATTCACATAATCACAACGTATTTCTTTAAATTATCAACCCTTCTATACCTACATCTTCCAAAGTGAGAGAAAAAGAGAAATGTGGGATTTACGTACTGCTTAATTCTTTACATATTAATTTTTTGGTTTCATGCTTTATTCCAGCTTACAAAATAAACGTATCTACCCATTAATCTCTGATTAATCGATAAAGTACTATGTACTGTATTAATTTGAACTGTCACTGACTTTTAGTCTCGCCGAGAATTCACTAAACTGAAAACTGACACATTTTTAGAGCGTGCTGTAGCTGTTAGTACGATCGTGGGAAATATCCTGCAGTCTTGAGCTTCACCCGGACTCAATTTTCATCCATCAAGCAATGCAAATGAAGAAGGCTTTCTAATGCATTGTAATATTAATAAGAATGGCGCTCATCCCCACTTAATACAAGCAAAACAACTTCTAATAAACTGGAATATTTTGACGATGACGGAATGTAAATGAAGCTATTCGTTTCGGAACGTAACGATATTATCTCTTTCATCAGCACGACTTGAGTTTCCCTCCAACTTTATAATGAATCAGGTTACAGCTGGTGCCTGCCATATTGCTTCTTTCCGCTGTGCAGGTGCAAAATTTTTGGCCGAGTATAGGAAGCTGGAAAACTGCCTTTGTATGGAAAACATGTATTGCAGTGCTACATTTAATCCAAAAATCGAGAAGTATGGGCAATTTTAGTTTATTCCAAAAGTATTGTTGGCAGCACTTAAGAACGTTACGCCAGTAAACAGAACCCCTCTCTGTGTAATTACATTAACACCATAATACAGTTTATATTATATCTTCAGTCATTGTCTACTTGATTCTGGGTTGTTTCGCGGCCAAATTTGGCTTCTTATCGACGCTTCGGGACAGCTTATTCTTGGACCGATGCGCTGTTTCGAAACGTCGGTGACAAAGTGGCATATGCTGTGAAACCAGCTAGAAGGGTGAAGATGTCAAGTGAGCCGCAGCAAACACCTGACATCTCGAACGCCGCCATTAATTGTCACGTATTTTGGCTTGCATTAAAAGTTTTAATTCAAACTTTAAGACGTTTACTTGCCCCCCCCCCCTGGTGTTCTCACGTGTCTGTTAATAGTGTACTGTTTGTATTGTGATAACCTTCTGTACTTGGCACAGTGCCATTTAAATATATGGCCTCTAAGTCCAGAAACCATTAGACCTCTAAACACATGAAATCGCTATTTCTGACACGCTGTACCGCCGCTCAGACGCAACAGTTTTGTTCAATCATGGTTCCGCCAAGCACATCAGCTATTTGAATGATCAAATTGCAAGAATTTAACCGACCGCTTAAAAAGTAAAGAATGAGATAAGAAATTGAATTGTCACAAGACATTTAAATATCTTTAAAAGTCTGGTGTCAATTCGGTTCGAACAATCAAAAGACAAATGTTTTTCCGGTTGCGCAACAGTTGGCAGAACTGTGGTGACAGTTGGCAACGTAATTGCCCATGTGTGCTCGTGTGACTGAAGAGACAAACCGTATTACGCGTATCTCAGCTGTGGCGTGTATTTGCCATAGAGCTGTTTACACGCGATAAATCTTTCACGTAACATTTGAAAAAAAAGAAGCAATTTTCAGATTACCTGAAAGATAAGAGTTATTGAAGCTGCACAGATTGCGATGGAATTAAACCGATGCTGCATATTGTCACAGGTACAACATAATGACGTACGTGTAGCATACTAACACAGGTACAGTATTCTATCAGAGTTGAAGCATACTGTCACAGTTACAGTATACTGTCACAGGTATAGCATACTGTCACATTTACAGCTTACTGTCACAGTTACAGGATACTCTCACAGGTACAACATACTGTCACAGGTACAGCGTGCTCTCACAGTTACACCATATCGTCACAGGTACAGCGTACCCTTACTGTCACAGGTACAGCATACTGTCACAGGTACAACATACTGTCACAGGTACAGCATACTGTCACAGTTACAGTGTACTGTCACAGTTACAGCATCCTGTCACAGGTACAGCATACTGTCGCAGTTACAGGATACTGTCACAGTTACAGCATACTGTCACAGGTACAAGAATACTGTCACAGTTACATCATACTGTCACTGTTACAGCATCCTGTCACAGGTGCAGTATTCTATCAGAGTTAAAGCATACTGTCACAGGTAAGGCGTACTCTTACAGTTACAGCATCCTGTCACAGGTACAGCATACACTTACAGTTACAGCATACTGTCATTGTTACAGCATCCTGTCACAGGTACAGCATACTGTTACATTTACAGCATACTGTCATTGTTACAGCATCCTGTCACAGGTGCAGAATACTGTCACGAGTACAACATACTGTCACAGGTACAGCATACGGTTAAAGTTAAAGCATACTGTCACAGTTACAGCACACTGTCACAGGTTCAGCTTACTGTCACAGGTACAACATACTGTCACAGTTACAGCATACTGTAACAATTACAGCATACTGTCACAGTTACAGCATACCGCCACATTTGCAGCATACCGTCACAGGTACAGCATACAGTCACAGTTACAGCGTACTGTCACAGGTACAGCATACTCTCACAAGTACATCATACTCGCACACATACAGCATACTGTCACAGTTACAGCATACTGTCACAGATATACCGCAGTAATTACTCACTCCATGGAGCAGAGTCCTTCTTGAGAAGCTAACCGGTGTGCAGCTAGTCAAGAAATTCCCCGTATTTTATGGAACCCGAAGGTTCATTACCGCATTCACACGTGCCCGCCACCTGTCCCTATCCTGAGCCAGCTCGATCCAGTCCACACACCACATCCCGATTCCTGCAGATCCATCTTAATATTATCCTCCCATTTACACCTGGGTCTCCCAATCGGTCTCTTTCCTTCCGTTTTCCCAAACAAAACGCTGTATACGCCTCTCCTCTCTCCCATACGCTCCACACGCCCTGCCCATCTCAATATCTCACTCTGCACAGACAATGCCTAGCTACTGCCCACAGCTGATGACAGACACACCATGCTAGCAGCAGTTCTTCAAGCATGTTATGAATCTCGCAACTCGGCAGGTACACAGCGACAAGAAACTGTCAGTGTCTGCTGCTGTTCATACAGACGGCTTACGTATTGAAGAGTACTCAACAGTTCAATGGCTGCTTGGTACTGCAATGAGTGAAATCAAGCAGCTCTTGTCCGCTGTACGTGTGACAGAGACACAAAAACTGCACAACATTTGAAGCAGTCTCACAACGCGACCCTCGCGTCGTGGCGGCACATGAATATACATGAGTTGACGTCCCTACATGGACAAGGGGAAGTGGGGTTCGGGTGAGGGGATATGACACCAATTATGAAGCATTTGGTGAATTGATAAGAGAAGGACAGAAGGGAGATTTCAATTCACATATTACGTAGGAGTCGCACAGCCAGTTGGCAGGCACGGTTTTATTTTAACGTTGCCAAGGGCTGATATATTTTAACTTTATTTCCATAAGTAAAAAAATAGCTCTGCTGCGCTCTTGAAAATTTTGATTAGGTCTGACTAACGACTGTCGGTCTGTGTGCCCGCTTGTGCAAAAGATTATAGACAGCAATTGGCCAGATATATTTGTGACCTCTTAAACTGCTCCTCCCTTTAGACCAGTGAATTATAACGTTTAACTTCATACAGCGAACTGCAAACAGAATAGCCTGCCATTCAAATGACTTTGTCGTATTTCTCTAAGATTCCTAGATTTGGAATTAAAATTCCTTAAACACGTGTCTTTTCGTAGAGTTGCCAATGACACGAATATAAACCCAAATTGAATTATTTCCTCATTTCTTCGTTTTAAGAATGGAATCCATCTCTTCAGATTACTTATTATTTGAAATCTTAAATAAATTATATCGAAAAGACATCCAAAGAGCAGCTGTGATTGAAACATGTCACACTTTCCTTTACTATAGCCGATTTTTATATTTGTAATCCGTTTGGTAAAACTGGGAATCATAAATTAAGAGTGCACTGAGGGAAGGAGAAACGAGCGGCAATTAAAAAAGTGACTGAGAAATTAATTTACTACTGACAAAATAAAAATAATTATTACAATTCAAATTCTGGTGTTTTGAAGATTTGTGTGGGACAAAATTCAACAAAACCTCTTCAGGCTAACCGCCGCTTCGTGACAGGCAAACCAACCAACTTTTCGAAGAACGATTCTGTATCGAACACGAGCAACCTATTGATGGAAAGTGTCGGTCTCTGAAGAATTTTTGGGATTGAACATCACGACGCAGATATCAGCGCAAGAAGTTTTGTAGGAAATGCAGTTACTGTTCATGTCACACAAGATATGAAGTTCCTTACGCAATACTCATATCTATATATAACTGTCGGATACGCTGTGTATATGTGTGTGTGTGTGTGTGTGTGTGTGGTGTGTGTGTGTGTGTGTGTGTGTGTGTGTGGTGTGTGTGTGGTGTGTGTGTGTGTGTGTGTGTGTGTGTGTGTGTACCATGCACCCTATTTTCATCAGTATTCAGAGTGTAATATTCACTTTCCTTTTGTTCCTACGGTGCTGCGGCCCAACGCGGACCATGACATCATTCTTGTTGTTTCAAGATCCATAGAATTCCTCTGGACGAGTGATCAGCTCGTCGCGGAGACTTTTGCCTGACAACACACTACACATAAAAGAGACAGACAACCATTCCCCCGGCGGGATTCGAACTCACAATCCCAGCAAGCGAGCAGGCGCAGACCCACACCTTAAGACCGCACGGCTACTGGGACCGGCGTAATTTTCATTTTTGTGCAGTTTTTTTCATTAACTTGTTATTACGTCAGCCGATCTTCAATTTGCCGCTTGACTGTGACGTTAATTACATTTTTTTTTCTCCCATCCTTTTAGATGTAATTGCTTCTGCAGCAGCTATAATTAATTTATCTGCCGTTGTATGCGATTTTCAAGTTGATGCTATCAGTAACAGCACTTTATAGGAAAGAAATTAGCATTTTCTAGTTTCCATTGTCCCGCACAAAGTATTCAGGAAGTCTGTTAATGCCAAACAAGTTTGGCTGGCTCTACGCTTTTATTACGTAAAGTTTGGTTTACACAGTATTTGTGACTTGCGTTTTGGTAGATGAAATTCGCTTTCCATTTTGAAAATGTTGCGCCGTCCTTTGTATTATTTCACATGTTGTTAACACATTTTTACGATTGAATTTACAGTTTAAAGACAAAAAGGTACTTCATTCTCAGTGCACCCCGATTTCCGAAACAGCACTGATTTTTTGGAAGTTTCCCAGGCTTCGCCTCTTTATCCGTCTGATAAGAGTAATATACAGATGGATATGAGTATGGAGCTTTGGTGAAATGATAATGACAAGGAAAAACCGACTGGAGAACAACTTGCCCTTGTGACACTTTGTCCACCCCAAATATCATGTGGACCGACTTGGGATTAAACCCGGACTTCCGCGGTAAGAGGTCGGGTAAACCCATGGCACGTCCTTTTAAGGACGAAAATTAAACTGAATTTTATTGAAAGGTTGGATTAGTACCTCGCAGTGAACACTAAACGTCCCGGTTATGCGAGTAGCAGCCATCTTTTGCTGTACATACACAAGGGCTACCTCAAACATTCAGGCAGACAGCGCTGTATAAGGAATTAATTGCTGCTTTTTCTGAGATCCATAACAGTCATTGAAATCATTCTGTGGGGAAAATGTATGGGGGTATATAAAGTCAACACTGGGTTTTAAACAGCTAAATGACACAAATTGACCGCCTCTGTGGTCTAGTGGTCAGAGTTTCTGGCTACAGATACAGAGGTCCCGGGTTCGATCCCCGGCGCTACCAGATTTTCTGAGTAATAGTGGGTCTGGAACGGGGTCCACTCAGC
>Ga0123353_10004465_pt1 | contig 18029 bp, 17 predicted proteins | sample TergutLab28metaG_3_FD_92763 | JGI IMG/M metagenome (GOLD analysis project Ga0123353, IMG submission 92763) | Labiotermes labralis P3 segment gut microbial communities from Petit-Saut dam, French Guiana - Lab288 P3 | ecosystem: Host-associated > Arthropoda: Insects > Digestive system > Gut ... | reverse complement strand
CCATTTTCAAAATATATTATTTATTAAATCAATTTAAATATGAAAAAAGTTAATCTTTTATTCTTTGCATTGCTGTTTATCATTATAAACACAACCGCACAAAACCAACAAATTATTGTTGGACAAAACTATGTTAATCCCAACGAGGTAACTTTAGTTGCTGAGCGCGGAACTTCTACAACCCTTAAATTCGACCTTAACGAATTGAATTTAATGGAAGTTGAAACCGATTACGGTATGGCGTATCAAATTACTTCGGAGAAAGCATCTTTTATATTGGAAAAAGGAGCTCCAGAGATTTTTTATTTGACCGCCGCTATTATTATCCCTGACGCCGGTGCATCAGTATTAGATATTGTGTATGGCGAGTACACCGATTTTGAAAATATCGAAATAGCGCCTTCAAAAGGTCATTTACTCCGTAGCGTTGACCCCACAACCGTTCCTTACGTAAAAGGCGAAGTGTATGAACAAGACGCATTCTTCCCAGGAACAGTAGCTACACTAAACGATCCTTTTATTATACGCGATGTGAGAGGGCAATCTTTATTTGTTTACCCTGTTCAATACAACCCTGTTACTAAAATTTTAAGAGTATATTCCGAACTCACCATTACGGTAAATAATACACAAGATGCCGGAATAAACGAACTTACCACCCAAAAAAGGCACAACACCGTTGAGCCTGCGTTTCATGGCATGTACAACGATATGTTCATTAACTATTCTTCCCTTAGCAGAGCATTTCCTTTGGGAGAAGAAGGTGAATTGTTGGTGATTTGCCATCCCGCTTTTATGGATGCAATGCAACCTTACGTTGACTGGAAACGCACTATTGGACGTAAAACCACGATGGTCTCTACTGTAACCACAGGCACCACAGCCGCTGTAATAAAAAACTACATTTTAGATTACTACAATGACCCCAATAATAATTTAGCTTATGTGCTTTTGGTAGGCGATCACGCTCAAATACCTACATTTACATTCAACTCACAAGTGCAGGGTGGAGGTCCCAACCCTGCTGGTTCCGATCATCGTTTCGGGCAACTTGTAGGAACCGACCCCTATATTGAAGTGTTTGTGGGCAGATTTTCCGCCGAAAATGTGGCGCATGTTCAAACACAGGTGCAACGTACCATTCATTATGAACGTGACCTTACCACCAACGATACGTGGTTGTCTAATGCTATTGGAGTAGCTGCTAATGAAGGTGGCTACGGTGCTAACCACCCTAATGGCCATGATGGGCAAGAGAATGATCACAGACATATGAATAATATAAGAACACGATTATTGGATAACGGGTATGAAACTGTATATCAGGAATATACAAACAACTCAGGGGTTCCAAATTCAAATGCAACCCAAATCTCGTCACGATTTAATACCGGCGTAGGTATAGGTAATTATTGTAATCATGGAACTGCAACCTCTTGGTCATTAGCAGGCGGTGTCTCTTATACAAATACGAACGTAAACGCATTACAGAATGCAGGTAAGCTTCCTTATCTTTTCTCTGTAGCGTGTCAAAATGGAAGATTTCATACAACAACATGTTTTGCAGAAGCATGGATGCGTGCTACGCAAGGCAATCAACCCACAGGCGCAGTAGCAGTGCTTATGGCTACGCTCAACCTATGGTGGGCTCCGCCCATGAGTGCACAAGATGCATTCGTTAACATTTGCCTTGATCTTCCTCCGTATTATACAAATCAAACATGGCCTAATGGTGGTGACCATGGAATAAGGAGAACTTTTGCGGGAGCTGCGCTGAATGCTACCATGATCATGATGCTTAGACACGGATCTAACAATAATTCTCAATCTAAAGAAGACTTCGAATCATGGTTGGTTTTCGGCGACCCCACTTTACAGTTCCGCACAAAAACCCCACAAGAAATGGAAATATCACACCTACCCCTTATCCCATTGGGATCGAGTGAATTTTCAGTGAATTGCGATGCGAACGGCGCGCTATGCGCAGTTTCTTATATTGATGAAAATGAAGAAGTGATAATATTAGGATATGCCGTTGTAGCAGATGGTGTGGCTGAAATAGTTTTTGACGAACCGGTTACTATTCCAGGAGAACTTACCCTTGCCGTTACAGGTTTCAATAAAGTAACCTACTTGAGTACCGTAATGGCAGGTGGTGAATTGGAACTCCCAGAACCACAAAATCTTGCTTATGAAGTTGAATATGCCAATCATGTCATCCTTGAATGGGAAACACCTGAAGATAAAGGATTGACCGTTAAAGGATATTATGTTTATCGCAATGATGAACGGATTACATTGGAGCCTGTAAAAGATGCGATTACCTATACCGATATTGTGCCTCAAAACGGCGAATATGAATATGTAGTAACCGCTTTATACAGCACCACGTTGGAAAGCGATTTCTCAGAACCCGTATCACTTGTTATCAACGGTATGTGTATTCCTTTCAACAACAATATCACGCTTGAAGAAATAGAAGGCACAACTGTTCTTGTTTCGTGGATAGCCCCGGAATATGAAGGATTGGAACTTGCAGGGTATAACATCTACCGCGATGCTGAAAAAATCAATACCGAAATTGTTACTGAATTAAGCTATTTGGATATAGATCTTGAACCCGAAACAGAATATTGCTATCAGGTAGAGGTTGTATATAACGACTGTGAAAATCCTTTGCAGACCGAAGAAAAATGTATTATGGTATTGTCGGTTTCCGATTTTAATAAAAATGAAAATTTCAGTATCTTCCCTAATCCCACAACAGGCAATATTACCATTGAGGGCAACAGGCTTTACCGTGTTGAGATTTACGATATGCAAGGAAGAAGACTTTCAGAATATATTGACTTGACTGGTAGTTTAAAAATTACCGATTTAAATAAATATGAAAATGGTATTTACTTTGTAAAAATGTTTTCGGAAACCGGAGAAACTGCAGTAAAACGATTGGTAATGGTAAAGTAAACAAATTATAGATGTAATAAAATTTGTCAATTAAAGAATTTACTTATGAGGCTGTCTTAAAAGTCGCTGTCTGTTTTAGACTGCCTCATAAGCAGTTCACAACCTAACCATCTCAAATACCATCGCTTTTTTCTGTAAGTCAACTTCCACTACTTTTACTTTAATGGTATCACCAAAACGAATGTTTTTTCCGGTGTGCAAGCCAATAAGTGTAAAATTATCATCATCAATGTAGTAAAAATCGTCATCGAAGCGTTTGATGGGAATAACCCCTTCGCATTTTGTCTCTTTCAATTCAGCAAAAACTCCCCACTTAGAGATACCGCTCACGGTGGCTTCAAAAACCTGCCCGATTTTGTCGGCTAAATACTCGGCTTGCTTATATTTTACAGAGGTGCGCTCTGCTTCGGTAGCTTTCTGTTCCATTTTTGAGCAATGTTTGCAAAACTCCTCAAAAAGATTTTTGCTAACCGAAGGCTTCTCTTGCAAATAGGCATCTAACAATCTGTGTACCAAAAGGTCAGGGTAGCGACGAATGGGAGAGGTAAAGTGTGTATAGAAAGGAAATGCTAATCCATAATGTCCAATATTTTTGGTGGAGTAAACCGCCCGCGCCATTACCCGAATGGAAAGTTTGGTGAGCAATTCGTACTCGCTTTTCTCTTTCATTTTGTCTAACAAACTATTTAACGATTGCGTAAACTGTTTGCGATTGCCCGTTTTAAGTTCAAAACCCATCTTCGCAATGAAGTTTTTAAAATGCTCTACTTTATCTCCAATGGGCTCATCATGAATACGATATATAAAAGTTTTGGCTTCTTTAAAACGTGAACTTTTTTTGCTTATTTTTTCTGCTACTCGTTTGTTTGCCAACAACATCATTTCTTCAACCAGCCAATTTGCTTCCCGTTGAATTTTTAAATAAACGCCAACCGGTTTTCCTGTTTCATCTAACTTAAAACGCACCTCTTCTGTTTCAAAGTTAATGGCGTTATTGTCAAAACGTTGTTGGCGAAGTTTTTGAGACAACTCATGCACTTGTAAGATAACCTCTGAAAAATCGCCTTGCCTGGTTTCGATAATCTCTTGCGCCTGGTCATAGTTAAATCTTCTGTCGGAGTTGATAATAGTTCTTCCAAACCACTCTTTATGCACTTTGGCGTTGTCATCTAAATCGAAAACGGTGCTGTAGCACAATTTATCTTCATTAGGGTTGAGCGAGCAGAGGTTATTCGACAATTTTTCGGGCAGCATGGGAATAGTTCTGTCCACTAAATACACAGAAGTTCCTCTTTCGTAGGCTTCTTTGTCAATGGCAGTTTCCGGGCGCACGTAGTAAGATACATCGGCAATATGGATTCCTACGCGGTGCATGCCATTTCCGAGGTTTTCGTAAGAGATGGCATCGTCGAAGTCTTTGGCTTCGGTAGGGTCAATAGTAAAAGTTGGAATCTGCCTGAAATCTCTGCGCGAGGCTATCTCTTTTTCAGAGATTCGGGTCTCTATCTTTTCACACTCTTTTTCAACGGCATCATTAAATTTCAATGGGAAATCAAATTCTGCCAAAATCGCGTTCATTTCTACGTTATTATCTCCGGGTGTTCCCAATACGTGCACCACTTCTCCCAGTGGACTTCTCGTGCCGGCAACCCAGTCGGTAATTACTACCACAACTTTTTCCCCGCTTTTGGCACCATTCAGTAGCCGTCCGGGTATCAAAATATCGCGGCGATAGGAAGGATTGTCGGGAATAAAATAGGCGATACCTTTTGAGATAGAGATAGTGCCAACCAATTGCTTTTTGCTGCGCTCTACAATTTCAACCACCTGTCCTTCTGGGCGGCGTTTATTGCGTGCCGGAAAGAGATTGATTTTCACAATATCATTATGTAAAGCGTTGCTTAGGTTTCCTTCTGCAATAAAAATATCTTCATCGCCCGAACTTTCTGCTACCACGTATGCTGCGCCATTTCTACTCACGGAAAGTTTTCCGATGACATAGTTTTTACCGGTATTTTCTTTCGTTAAATATTTTGGATTGATGCAGTATTTTCCTCTGCCTGCATGAAGCAGGATTTTAGCGTCCACAAAATCGATGATAATCTGCTTTACAGTATCTCGTCCTTTCCTGTCGAAGACACCTGCTTTGGCGGCAATCTGTTTGTAGTTGTATTTTTCTTTACCGCTTTTAGAGAGGATTTCAACGATTCTGTTTCCGAGCGTATTTTGAGTTGGAGTTTTCATTTAATTGTCTATTTGAGAAATATAAGAGAGTCAATTTGAATGAAATTGGAAGTATGATATCCGCTAAACTACTGAAACAACCTCATAAAATCCATTCCATTCGCATAAAGCAATAGCATTATGATAATAGCAAGTCCCACAGTGTTAGCATAACCAATAAATTTGTCGCCCGGTTTTCTTCCTGTAATGATTTCAACAAGTATGAAAAAGATGTAGCCTCCGTCTAACGCCGGAATGGGCAAAATATTCATAAACGCCAAGATTACAGAAAGTATCGCCGTTATTGCCCAAAAACGATACCAATCCCATTCTTTTGGGTAAAAATTTCCAATGGTGATAAAACCACCCAACTGCGAGGCGCCCTCTTTCGTAAATATACGCTTCATCTGGCGTACATAAGTAACAAGAAAACCAACCCCTTCCTGTATTCCCAACGGAATAGATTCAAAAAAACCAAAACTCTCTGTTACAAATTCTAAATATTTATACCGCTGTACATTAGCACCAATTTTTCCCTCTTCATTCACAAACAAAGAAGTTGTATGTAAGCTGTCGCCACGATAAAAATGCAATGCAATGCTCTTGTTTTTAGCATTTTTAAACTCCTCTTCAAAGTTGGAGTAGAGATGTGTCTGCAATGAATTAATTCCTACCAAACTGTCGCCTTTCTGCAAACCTGCTTGTGCAGCAGGATAACCGGGGATGGTTTCTTCAATTACAAAAGGGAAATTAAAATCGCAAAATTTATCACCGAGCAATTTTTTCCAGTTATCTTGTTTTAGTTGCAGTGTAAACGATTCATCATTCCGTAAAAGCACAACTTCTTTAGGGTTGTCTAGCAATAGTTTCTGTACGAAATCATGTAGCGTATGTGGTGTGGCGCCATCTACAGAGACTATTTTATCGCCGTTTTGGAAGCCTGCATACTGTGCAGCGTTGGAAAACATAAGTCCATATTTGGCATTTTCAAGCGGAATGTATTCTTTTCCCCAAGTAAAAGTAATGGCGATATATAATACAATAGCAGTAAGGAAGTTCATTAAAACGCCGCCGATAATGATAAAGAAACGTTGCCATGCAGGCTTAGAGCGAAATTCCCACGGTTGTGGCTCGCTTGCCAGATCTTTCGCCGACTTTGTTTCGTCCACCATTCCGGAAATGGAGCAATAGCCGCCAAAAGGAAGCCAGCCTATCCCCCACTCTGTTGCATCGGGATGTTTTGCCCATTCTTCAGGAGCTTTAGGAGATAAAAAACTGAAATGGAATTTATTGCTAATTTTCTTCATTCGCAATATAGAAAAACCCGGATTGAAAAACAGATAAAACTTCTCTACTCGCGTACCAAAAAGGCGGGCAAACAAATAATGTCCCAACTCATGAACAAAAACTAAAAATCCTAAACCGGCAATAAGCCCCAATACTTGCATTGAAATACCCATAACATCAAAATAAAAGAGTTAAAACGAAAGGTACTGCTTCTTATTTTGTTGCCACAAAATATTCTTCCAATAGTTTTTGTACATATTTACCCAAAACATCGAACTCAATGTTTACAATGGTTCCTTTTTTGAAATTATGGAAATTTGTAACATCTTGAGTATAAGGAATGATTGCCACAGAAAATCTACCTTTTTCGGAATCTACAACGGTTAAGCTCACTCCATTTACACAAATAGAGCCTTTGGGAACAGTAAAGTTGTTCTTTTCCGTGTCGTAGGTAAAATAGTAGCGCCAACTCCCGTTTTCATCTATTACTTTTTCGCACTCGGCGGTTTGATCTACGTGCCCTTGCACAATGTGCCCGTCGAAACGTGCATCTAATTTCATGCTGCGCTCTAAATTTACTTCATACCCTACACACCACGTTTTAAGGTTGGTTTTCAGCATAGTTTCATCCATAGCAGTAACTACATATTGACTTTTCTCTTTGTCTAACTTCACAACCGTCAAGCAGCAGCCGTCGTGCGCCATACTTTGGTCAATTTTCAACTCATCTGCAAAATCCACTTCAATAGTGAAATGATAATTTGTCTTGTCTTGTTCAATGTGAACAATTTTTCCTGTTTTTTCTACAATTCCGGTAAACATAGTAATTATTTAATATATTTTTAAAAGGGGGCGAATTTACTATTTTTTTAGCTAAAAAGAATGAGAAGATTTATTCTGCACCTTCAGCCCTCACAGCTCTCATTTTTCACCTCAGTACAAATTTCTTCAAATTGTACAACCGACAATTGTTCAGGGCGTAGTGAAAAAATTGGATTATCTTTATATTCTTTTGTGAATGAGAAGCTTTTTAAAGAATTTCGTAATATTTTTCGACGCTGGTTGAAAGCGGTTTTGACCACATTCTTAAACAATACTTCGCTGCAGCGCAGTTTTTTGTTTGTGTTGCGAGCCATACGAATTACACCAGACTTTACTTGTGGCGGAGGTGTAAACAGATGTTCATCAACGGTAAAGAGATATTCGACATCATACCATGCTTGCAACAAAACGCTTAATATACCATACGTTTTTTTGCCGGGTTTAGATGCAATGCGTTCTGCTACCTCTTTTTGAAACATGCCTACAAGTTCGGTTATCATATCTTTGTTCTCTAAAACTTTAAATAAAATTTGAGAAGATATGTTATAAGGAAAATTTCCAATTATAGTGAGCTTATCTGTAAAATATTCAGACAAATTTAGTTTCATAAAATCTCCAGAAATGATTTGAAGTGAAGGATATTTTTTTTGCAGGTATGTAACAGATTCCGCATCTATTTCAACTACCTTAAACCTATCATTATGCAGTAGAAATTGTGATAAAACTCCCATACCTGGTCCTATTTCTAAAATTTGCCTACTATTTTCAGAAATACTATTTACAATTTTTTCTGCCAATATTTCATCGTTAAGGAAATGTTGTCCTAGTGCTTTTTTCGGGGTAACTTTTTGCATTTTTCTGTTTTTTTAGTAGCATTATGGATATGCAGCTTTGTATGCGGCATATCGCTCCATTACTTGTTGGGCATATTTAACCGCATGGGTACCTGGAAAATAGCCCGATTTTACTACCGAATCGGTAGCAAATTCGGATTGTGATTTTAGCTTCAAATACTTAGAAACGTTATTCCAGTTCGTAAAGTCTTCGCCATATTTTGCACATAAACGCTGTGCATCGAAAAGATGTCCGCGCCCTGCATTGTAGGCAGCAGCAATAAAATAGAGTTTTTCTTCTTCGTCATCAATATCATCAAACGAATTTCGGACCCTATTCAAATGTTGAACCCCTACACGAATATTGGCTTCATCGTCGTCTGCTTCTGAAATACCGTAGTAGTCCATAGTAACCGGCATCAATTGCATTAAACCGAAACTCCCCCCCTTTCCTGTTAATCCGGAAATAAACCTGGTTTCTTGGCAAATTATTGATGCGACGAATCTCCAATCAAACATATACTTACGTGCATATTTTTTTATGATAGCATCATATTGCGAAATGCCACTTTTTTGCTTCGTTGCAAAGGAAGCAGAAATTAATGATGATGTTTGAGAAAAATATTTTCTTAGTAACCAGCTATATTTTTGTGTTTTTTTAAAATCTGATAACCAAAGATTTATTTCTTCGTTTAACGAGGAGTTTTTTTTATTCAAAACCCAATGCCGCTCAAACTGTGGTCCTGCTTTTTCCAATACCTGCACATTAGAATAGAAAGGAAGCAAAGTAATAGCAAGATTATAATCACATATCAAATACGGAATTTCACCAAGTTCTACTTTCTCAAAAAGCTCCTCTGTAGAAAATTGCTTGCTTTCTTGAACGACATACTTACAATAAGGAGAGTTATCATCAAAGAATAAAATAGAAGAAAAATCATGAGATACCAAAATTGTTTCGACTTTAGCAGTATCTATTTTACTTCCAGATACTAAAACAGGATATGAGTAAGAATGTGAGATAGAGTTTTCAAACAGAGGAAGTAAAAAGCTACTGTACCTGAAATCCATAACAACAATATCAAAATCGTCGTAAAATAATGTCTTAAAAATTTCATTTGCATCTGTTTTTAAAATAATTTCCACATTTCTGCCAATTCCTTTTTCTAATTCTCTAAGCATCTCATATTGGAATCCTATTGGAAAGCCTCTATATACAAAATAATCTGACGCATGAAACAGTAGGTATGCACGAATATTGTCGGTATCTTCTTTAATATCTGTTATGGAGAGTAAAAGAATTTCAGCAGTTTGTTTTTTATTGAATGGGGATTTGATTACAGTAAAAAAATAGAACACAAAGCCTAATGAGAGGGCTAAAAGTAGCATTACAGAGAAAGAAATGAGCGATCTTTTCAAACTAAATAATTTGGGCAAAAATAGAATTTTTATGTTAGGATTGAATTTCTGGTTCAATATTTTCTATATTTGCTGCCTGATTTTCCCTAACCAATATGCTCAACGAACTCTTTTACAAAATTGCCTTATCGTATCAAAAAGGATATGGTAACTCCGTAATAAAAAAGTTATTACAACTTTCCGGAACTGCTTCCTCTCTATTCAATGATTTTAATTCTGTGCGTAAAAAAATGAAAACCACGCGCATATTTCTTAACGCGCCAGTTTTAACTTCTGAAATAGAAAAAGCTGTTAATAATGAAATGGAGTTTGCAGCCAAAAACAATATTTTGTATTGCTTTTTCACTGATGATGACTATCCCATACGATTGCTGCGATGCAACGATGCTCCTTATATGTTTAGTTACAGGGGGAATAATCAATTCAATATGGAGAAAACATTAGCCATTGTGGGCACCCGCCACGCCACTTCATACGGCAAGGATATAGTGCGGCGCATAGTTTCCGACTTGTCTTCTCAAAATATTTCTATTATCAGTGGGTTAGCCTTAGGCATTGACACTTTTGCGCACGAAGCTTCCTTAGATTACCGGCTGCATACCGTAGGGGTAATGGGCTCCGGATTTGGAAATTTCTATCCTGCTTCTAACAAAAATTTAGCAAAAAAGATGACCGATTCGGGAAGCACATTAGTATCCGAGTATTCATACCATACTCTTCCCGACCGACAGAACTTTCCCAAGCGTAACCGCATTATTGCAGGTATGGCAGATGCTGTGTTAGTAGTTGAAACGGGAAAGCGGGGCGGGAGTATTATCACTGCTTGCATTGCCCACTCCTATCAACGCGATGTGTTTGCCGTTCCTGGTTCCGTTTTTGTATCCTCGCAGGAAGGTTGTCACGAATTAATTCGCCAGAATTTAGCAGCATTAGTAACCTCCGGTGAGAATATCGTTGAGATGATGGGGTGGAATGAAGAAAAACAAAATCCAATTCAAACACAAATTTTTTACGACTTAGATGAAAATGAAGAAACTGTTATTAAATTAATTGGTAGTCTTAAAGAACCTCATATTGACGAAATAATTGCTAAAACGAACTCGGTTACGCCATCTAAAATGGCTTCTTTATTACTAGGGTTAGAACTCCATGGATTGATCGAAGTGCTACCGGGAAAAAGGTACAGAATAATCAGGCACTAATAATCTTTTTAAAAAGATTATTAGTGCCTGAAATAGAGGTTGCAAGAAAATAATTGTTTAAATCTTTGCTGCAAGTTCAGCACCTGCTTTAAATTTAGCAACTTTCTTTGCAGGGATCAAGATCTCTTTCTTGGTTCTTGGATTTCTGCCTTTTCTTGCGGGACGATTGACAACTGAAAATGTACCAAAGCCAATGAGTGAAATTTTGTCGCCTTTGGCAAGGGTTTCAGAGATTGCACATACAGCTGCTTCTAAGGCAGCTTTGGCATCAGTTTTTCTCATGCAGGCTTTTTCAGCCATTGCAGTAATTAATTCTGCTTTGTTCATAATAATTTTTTTTAGTGATTAACCTTTTTTAAAACTTTGCAAATCTAAAATATTTTCTTATTTTTTTTTTATAAAGAAAATAATTCATCCGTTTGTTGATAAAATTAATGAATTGTTAATAAAAACACATATTTTGATATAGATATTTACATTATAATATTTATATGGTATAGATATTAACATCATTGCCTTGTAAAAAAGAATCTATATTAATCCGTTTTTTTCCCTCTAACTGCAAGTTGAGTATAGTAATTTTGAAATCTTTGGAAGAAATATGGAAAAATGTTTTATTATCGGAATCAATTTCACCTGGATTTTCAGTTGTAATTTCAGAAGAAATTGATGCTTTAAAAATCTTAAGAGCTACTTTGTTTCCATCATTTTTTTTAAGAAAAGTTGTTGCTCCGGGATAAGGAGAAAGTGCACGAATTTTGTTAATTATATCTCTTGCCGGAAGATTCCAGTCTATTGCGGTGTCTTCTTTATGAATTTTTGGGGCGTGTTTAATAGCAATAGTATCAATATTAGATTGAGATAAAGGAATAACTGCATCTTTCTCAATCATCGCTAAGGTTTCTAATGTAATTTTTGCTCCCATTAACTTTAAACGGTTATAAAGTTCTCCTGTAGTTTCATCGGGCAAAATATCTGTTTTGTGTTGCAAGATAATATCGCCGCAGTCAATTTCCTGATTAAGGAAGAAAGTGGTAACCCCAGTTTTAGTATCGCCGTTCATTATTGCCCAATGGATGGGGGCAGCTCCACGATATTGAGGCAATAACTAAGCGTGTACATTGAAAGCTCCTTTAGGAGGAATATCATAGACTTCACAAGGCAACATTCTAAAAGCGACTACTACAAATATATCCGCGTGCCATTGTTTTAATGCTTCAATAAATTCAAAGTCTTTTAATTTCACAGGCTGTAAAAGAGAAATTCCTTTTTCAAGAGCATATTTTTTCACTTCTGAAGATTGTACTTGCAAGCCTCTTCCGGCAGGTTTGTCAGGTACAGTTACTACACCGACCAACTCGTATTCAGAGCTATAGATTGCGTCTAAGGAGGCAACCGCGAAATCTGGGGTACCCATAAAAACAACGCGCAGTGCCATTGTGTTTAAAATATTTTTTGTTGAAGTCCAATCATTTTTAAACAGGTATAAGCGGCTTCCATGCCTTTGTTTCCATGTTTTCCGCCGGCTCGTTCCTGTGCTTGCTCCAAGGTATCGCAGGTAAGTACGCCAAAAATAACCGGTATACCATAATCTTGCGAAATGCGCATAATACCATTTGCTACCGCATGTGAGATAAACTCAAAGTGGCGTGTCTCTCCTTGAATAATACATCCCAAACAAATAACGGCATCTATCATATCATCGGCATCTACCATCATAGATGCGGCAAAGGGAAGCTCGAAACTGCCGGGAACATAATGAACAATAATCTGTTCTTTCTCAACACCTGCTTCACGTAAAAAAGCCAACGCACCCTCTTTGAGTGCGTTGGTTATAGTTTCATTCCATTCACTTACAACAATTCCTATCTTTATGCTTCTATTTTTTAATACGGGAATATTGCCGTGTTGGGAAAGGTTTTGTTTTTTCATTATCTGTTTTGGTTAATAAGCGCTCTTTCCAAGAATTTATCTATGTTCATTTTTTGATATTCTGCATAGAACCTATCTTTAATAGCCTGATATGCTAAAGCTGCTTTTTTCCAATCTTCTTCTCTTTCATACAATTGCCCTAATTTAAACAAATTCACAGGTGCAAAATAGGGATCTTTGCTTTCAGCAGCTTTTTTACAATATTTAATAGCTTTCTTTATATTTTCCTGATCATCATATAAATCACTAATTACTCCTTGTGCAGCATACCAATAAACATCATCTTTTTGTTTAAATTTCAACAAGTAATGCAATGCTTCGTCTTTATCTCCAAGTTTCAAATAGCACAAACCGGCGAAATATCTAGCCGTATTTGCCGTGCTTGTTAATTTAAAAGAGGAGGCAATGGTTAAAAATCCTTCATTTTCATCATCTCCTTCTAAAGCAACTATTAAAGAGAGTGAATCTGCTCTCATATAAGAATCTATGGGAGCACTCATCATTGCAGAGGCTTTTTCTGATTGAGGAAATAAATAAAATTTATTAAAAGCCAAAAGCGCACAAACAACAACAAGCAGTCCGATTGCTACTCCATAAATAATTTTGTCGTATTGGTTAAAAAATGCGAAAACACGTACTACAAATCCTTCCTGTTTGTGCTGACCTTGTTCTTTTTTCTCTTCTGGTTTTGATTTTTTCATAAGATAGATAGGGTTAAAAAATTGAGGGCGCGAAATTACATTATTTTTTAAAAGAGCGATTTAATTCAAACAGCACATGGTCGGTGATATCTTTGGTGGGGTCAGCGGTTAATAAGAATGGATTTTGATGTTGATAGGTCATAACAAAAGAAGCATTTCTAACCATATTAATACGTTTCACAGCGGATTGAAGCGAGTCGTAAATTTGCAGCAGTGCTTCGGCTTGCCTTGCTTGTAAATTATCAAAAACACGTTCTTTGTCTGCTTCTAATTGTTGATATTCCTGCATTAGCTGTGTTTGTGCGTTTTCCATTTGTACCTGTGTCAAAATTCCGGCATTCATATTTTCCTGAAATTGGTTGTATCTTCTTTGAAACGCATTCTCTCTATTGGCAAAGAGGGCTTCTTGTTTAGCCATTTCCGCTTTAATATCTCCGGTTAAAATGTTTACTAATATATAATGTTCATTCACGGTATCTAAGTTCACGTAAACAATCTCTCCAGAGCCGGGTTCTCCAACAATCTCTTTGGGTATAAAAACCGGTGTTTTTGGTATTGTGAAATGCAGTATGTAAAGTACTGCAACAGCAATTCCCAACAGACTTAGAGAGATTACATGACATAACTTGCCTCCCGTAAGAGAGGAACAAAAAGATTTTTTTTCAGGCTCAAGTTGAACTAATTCTGGTTCAAGGGTTTCGGTAAGGTCTTCGGCATTCATTGATTTACGATTTTAGATTTAAGGGTTATGGGTTTCAATTCTTACATCAAGATTTAAATCTTCAAATTATTTAAATCTTTAATATTTTGTGCCCGAAACAAGACTCGAACTTGCACAACCGTGCGGTTACTACACCCTGAATGTAGCGCGTCTACCAATTCCGCCATTCGGGCAAAAAATAGGGTGCAAAAGTATTAAAATTTCAATAAAATAAACGTGTTTTGTTATAGCCCTTTAAATTTACATACAATTTTAAGCTTATGGAGTAAATAAAGATTGTTTTTTTCAATGTAATAATGTGTAATATCGCTTTTTATTGCTTTAAAAAAACGCGCTTCAACGCTCATATCCGAACATAGTTTTTTTGTAGCTCCTATATAGTCTAGTTTTATTCTTTTTTTTGTAAAACTAAATTCTCCAAAGAAAGAGTTACATCCAAAATTTCCTGAAAATTTATAGTTCTCATAAAAAACAATAAAGGCAGTATCTGAATTATGTAAAACCGGAATTTCAGCAATTTCTTCCAATACCCATTTTGTATTGAGCAGGGGTAAATTTCCAGACTTATTTTTCCTTGTTTGTGCCTGTAAAGTTAATATGGATATAATAATAACAACCAGAAAAATATTTTTTTTCATCATTGGTCTTTGTTAAATAGCTGAAATGAAAAACCTAACCGGACAGCGAATAGCCAAATACCTTTATTATATTCAGGTTCAATAGCAATTACCGACGATTTAGGATGGACGGGAATCAGATATGTTGGAGCAGTGTTAAGTGCTACACTAACTCTGGGAGTAAGTTTGTAAAGTAATCCAATATAGGGAGCAACCCCAATAAATCCTCCGGTTTGTTGTAATGTTAAAGGTTTGCTTGTTAAAGAGTCGACAATGTCGTAGCTATAAATAAATGAGTGTTTTAAATAGTAATAATTGATTTCAGCGCCACATTGAAAGGTAGCTTTTCCAGCAAAATTTATGAAATAGCCAGCCGCAATACCGCCACTCATTCTTTGGTATTTTGAATTTTTAACATCTGCTTTTTGTTTGAATGTTGCCCAGTCAAAGTTAACTTTAAAAGTAACATTTTTCACCAACTGGTCAAATTCAATTGCACCTCCAACTCCCCATGCACTATTGGCGTTGTTATCCGTTGAAAAATCTTTAATTACATGCACTTCAAGGCGCTGGGCGTTTATTTTTATAAAACAAAAGAAGCCAAGTGTTATGAGGCATAAGGTGCGAGGTGCGAGGTGTGATGTACTCATGGATTTTTTTGAAGTTTATAACGGTAAAAGTAATATTTTTGTTATTTATCAGCAATTAAAATAGGAGCAATCTCTTCAAGGGTCGTTTTCACTTGCCCTCCTGTTTTCATATTTTTTAGTGTAAACAACTGTTCTTTAATTTCTTCTTCACCTGCCATAATTACATATGGAATCTGCTTGGCGTTGGCATAAGTCATCTGTTTGCCTATCTTCGCTCTATCTGGATAGATTTCCGATGCAATATTGTTTTTTCGTAGTTCTGATAGTGCCTTTAAGGCATATAGTTCTTCTGTTTCTCCAAAATTGAGAAACAGTGCTTTTACGGGTGTTCCTATCTCGTTGGGAAACAGATTACATTCGTTCAGGATGTCGTAAATCCTTTCTGCGCCGTAAGAGATTCCTACACCCGACATATCTTTCAATCCGAAAATTCCGGTAAGGTCGTCGTAGCGTCCGCCGCCCGAAATACTGCCCATAGTTACATTAACTGCTTTCACTTCAAAAATGGCGCCGGTGTAGTAGTTAAGTCCGCGAGCTAACGTGATATCCAATTCCGGTTCGCAAACCCCGATATCTGTGCAATAGGAAAATACCGTTTTCAGTTCTTCTACGCCCTGTTTTCCTACATCACATGTTGCAAAAAAGTGTGTTAAAAATGCAATTTTCTCCACATTTTTGCCGGAAAAATCGAAAAAAGGTGCGATTTTTGTAATCGCTTCTTCGGGAATTTCACGCTCACGCAATTCGGCATATACATTCTCTTTGCCAATTTTGTCTATCTTATCAATGGCAACACAAATATCGGTAATCTTCTCGGGCAGCCCTATAATTTCTGCAATGCCCGATAAAATCTTTCTGTTGTTCATCTTCACTAGGACAGGGATTTTAAATGTCTCAAAAATTTCGTATGTAATTTGCAATAATTCAACTTCTTGCATCAAAGATTTAGTTCCTATAACGTCCACATCGCATTGATAGAATTCGCGGTAGCGTCCTTTTTGCGGACGGTCAGCGCGCCACACCGGCTGCATTTGATAGCGTTTAAAGGGAAACACGAGTTTGTCGCGATATTGCACTACAAATCTGGCGAAAGGAACTGTTAAGTCGTACCGCAATCCTTTTTCGCAAATTTTTGGCGCTAATTGATTGGGCGATCGTTCCTGAAAGTTCACTCCCTCCATAAAATCGCCAGAGTTTAATATCTTGAACAACAGGCGGTCGCCCTCCTCGCCGTACTTGCCCATCAAAGTAGATAGATTTTCCATTGATGGCGTTTCAATAGGGAGATACGCATATTTTTCAAACACTTTTCGAATGGTGTTAAAAATGTAATTTCTTCTAATCATCTCTTCCGGAAGAAAGTCGCGGGTGCCTTTGGGGATTGAAGGTTTCATATAGATTTACGATTTTAGATTTACGATATTCATGCATAAATATTCCTGCTGCTATGGCTGCATTTAACGATTCCGGTGATGTGCCCTCATGCGGAAATATTGGAATTTCTATCTTTTTTGTGATATATGGAGATAGCGTTTCGGATATCCCATGACTTTCGCTCCCAATAATTACCATATCGTTATTTTTGAACGATTGCTTTTGAACAGGTTCACCGTTCATATATAATCCATAAATAGCTCTATGAGTTTTAGTTGCCAAATAATCTGAAAGTTTTGTGAAAACAATTTTTGTTCTTGTGAAAGAGCCCATAGAGGCTTGAATTACCTTTGGGTTGGTAAATTCCACACAATCTTCCGAACATATTATCTGGTCAAATCCAAACCAGTCGGCAGTGCGAATAATTGTGCCTAAGTTTCCGGGGTCTCTTATGGCATCCAAAACCAACAGCGGTTTTTCATCATCAAAACCGGTAAGACTAAATTGCGGTTTCTTAACAATGCACAAAATTTCAGATGGAGTAGAGAAACAACTGATACGTTCCATCTCTTTTTCGGAAACAGGAGTGAACGTTTTATCAATCATATTTCTGTCAAAGCGCTCGGTTGCGAAACATTGCACCAACTCAAAATTCGATTGAACTGTTTCCATACACGATTTTACACCTTCAACAATAAAAAGTTGCTGCTCATCACGATGTTTCTTGTGGTGCAGTAATCTAATTTGAGAAATGAGGTTTTTAGCGATCAAGGCGTATTTTATAAATTATTCATTAACTTAACGTGCAACACTCATCATTGTTTTACCACCCTCTTCACTACCTCCCCTGCCCCAGTGGTTATTTTTACTAAGTAAAGCCCGGGAGATAGGTGCGAAATATCAATTTTTTGATTAGATGATGAGGTGATTAGATGATGTGATGATAGTTTTCTACCATAAACATCAAATATTTCTACATTCCTAATTCCTAATTCTTCATTCCTAATTCTTAATTTTCCGGTGGTGGGGTTCGGCACAAGGGTTATTTTTTCATATAAACTACCCCGTTCAACTTCGTCGTCCATCCCAATAATCATCTCATCATCGCTTTCTGCTTTCTGCCTTCCGCCTTCTGCTTCTTCTATGCAAATGTCATACAACGCACACAAAATATTATTGGCAAATACCATGCCGCGTCCGGTGTTGGTTTCTACATAATTTACTAAATATGCAATTTCTCGTTCTGACAATGTATAGATAGTTTCTCCATTTTCATCTAAT
>Ga0123353_10004464_pt1 | contig 18032 bp, 12 predicted proteins | sample TergutLab28metaG_3_FD_92763 | JGI IMG/M metagenome (GOLD analysis project Ga0123353, IMG submission 92763) | Labiotermes labralis P3 segment gut microbial communities from Petit-Saut dam, French Guiana - Lab288 P3 | ecosystem: Host-associated > Arthropoda: Insects > Digestive system > Gut ... | reverse complement strand
AGCAGCTATCATTAAAGAGGGTTGGTTGCACACAGGCGATACCGGAATACTTGATGAAAAGGGACTGCGAATTACCGGCAGAATAAAAGAGATTATTGTTACTTCCAACGGAAAAAATATCAATCCCGTAGAGATTGAGTTTGAGTTGATGAAAAACAGCACTTTTATGAAAGAGGTTGCCGTTTTTCTTCACCATGACCAACTGCATTTACTCGTCTATCCGGAAATGAGCGCTGTACGCTTATATTCTGATGGCGATATTGAAGATTTGTTGAAGGAGGAGATTGCCGCTTACAACAAAAACGCTATGAACTACAAGCGTATTCAGCAACTGCATATCGTATCGGAAGAGTTGCCAAAAAACAGATTAGGAAAAATACAACGATTTAAATTAGAAGGTTTTATTCAGAAAAAAGAGCAGAAACCTGAAGAAAATATGGAGCAGTTTTCTGAAACATTTAAAATTCTTAAACAATTTATTGATAAAGAGTTGAATGTGAAGTCATTTTCTGATGATCATTTTGAAATAGATTTGGCAATGGATTCATTGAGCAAATTATCGCTGCTCACTTTTATTGAAAATGCTTTTGCCCTGCCCATGAAAGCGCAACAGTTAGATGAATTGTACTGTTTGGAAAAACTTAGTCAATATATTGAAAGACAAGAAACAGAATACAACAATAATGAGCTATCGTGGAAAGAGATTTTACGAACTGAAAAGTCGGAGCTTAAATTGCCCCATTCCGGTTTCATTCACTGGTTTTGCATCAATTTTATCAAACTCTTTTTTCATACTTATTTTCGTTTAAGAGGAAAGGGTAAAGAAAATATTCCTGCACAGCCGGCTATTTTTGTGGGAAACCACCGGAGTGGATTGGACGGGGTATTTGTAACAGCGCGCTTGCCGTGGAAAAGAGTGAAAAATACTTTTTTCTTTGCTAAAGACAAACATTTTCATTTGGCAATTGCACGTTTTTTAGCTCCCAGAAACAATATCATTCTGATGAACATTAACAAAAACTTGCGCGAATCTATCTTGCAAATGAGCGAAGTGTTGAGACAGGGAAAAAATTTGATCATTTTTCCTGAAGGGACGCGCTCTAAAGATAAGATAATAAGAGAGTTTAAAGAGATGTTTGCCATTTTAAGTCAAGAGTTTAATGTTCCTGTTGTTCCCATTTCCATTTCGGGTTCTGAGCGCGCCGCTTTTCGCTTTAAGCGAATTCCAAGACCCTTTACGCGCATATTTGTTGAGTTTTTACCCCCAATATATCCTAATCCCGATGAAACTGTACAAGAATTGAAGAAAAGAGTACAATCGGCGATTGAAAAGGGATTGGAAAAATAATCTATTTGTTGTGTGACTTAATTGTTTTAAAGTATTTTTGCCGCATGAAAAAAATTCTCTACTTCGGAACTATTATCCTTCTCTTATTCTCTGCATGCAGAAAACCTGAGAGATATTCTGATATTCCTGAAATTAAATTTATTAGCTTTGAAAAACTAAACAGTACAGATGGCATTCTTACCTTCTATTTTCAAGATGGAGATGGAGATATCGGTATAAATAATGATGAGTTATACCCTCCGTTTGATTCCACATCAGTATATCACAACAATTTTTTTTGTGATTATTACGAAAAACAGAACGGTATTTTTGTGAAGATTGATTCAGTAGAATTTAACGGAAAAATGAGACTGCTTGATATGAACGCCCGCATTCCCCGATTATCTAATTTGAAAGAAGAGTCTATTAATGGTGAGATCTATCTTGCAATGATACCATACCGCGAGCCTACCCCTTTCGATACTATTAAGTTAACATTTTATATTGTTGACAGAAAACTTAACCACAGTAATATAGAAGAAGTAGTGGTGATTCGATGATCTTTAACATTATTTGGGTGTCTCATTGCTAAAACTATCCTTCAAACAATAGTTTCAACATCTCCTCAATCTTCCCTATCGGAATTAGTTTAATTTGATATTTAGTGACATTCAACCCTTTCATATTATATTTCGAAAGAAAGAAACGTTGAAAGCCGAGCTTATCGGCTTCTGCTATGCGTTGTTCAATTCGAGGCACCGGACGTACTTCTCCGCTAAGTCCCATTTCGCCGGCAAAACAAGTTTGAGAATCAATAGAAATATCGGCAGTAGAAGATAATATCGCTGCCATAATTGCTAAATTAATAGCAGGGTCATCAATGTTAAAACCTCCTACAATATTCAAAAACACATCTTTAGCACCCAACTTAAAGCGGCAGCGTTTTTCTAAAACCGCCAAGAGCATGTTAAGTCTGCGCAAGTCGAAACCGGTAGCAGATCTCTGCGGCATACCATACACTGCGGTGCTCACCAATGCCTGTGTTTCAATCATCAACGGGCGGTTTCCTTCCAAAACAGCGGCTACAGCAGTACCGCTAAATTGTTCATCACGATTTGAAAGCAAGATTTCGGAGGGGTTGTTCACTTCGTGCAAACCGGTGGAATTCATCTCAAAAATACCCAACTCTGCGGTAGAGCCGAAGCGATTTTTTATACAGCGCACAATGCGATAACCATAATGCTGATCACCTTCAAATTGCAACACAGTGTCCACAATGTGTTCCAATATTTTAGGTCCTGCAATAGAACCGTCTTTGGTAATATGTCCAACTAAGAATATAGGCAGTGCGGTAGTTTTTGCCAAGTGCTGGAACTCAGCGGCGCACTCTTTTATTTGGGATATAGAGCCTGCTGCGGAGTCTATAAGCGTACTTTGCATCGTTTGGATAGAATCCACGATAATAATATCGGGTTGAAGCTCTTCTATGTGTTTCACAATCTCTTGCGTTTGTGTTTCGGCGAGTATGAACAGATTTTTGTTTGGATTTTGCGCTATTCTTTCAGCACGCATTTTAAGTTGCGAGTCGCTCTCTTCGCCGGAGATATAGAGTACTTTGCTTTTTTGCAGCGTGAGTCCCATTTGCAGAAGCAGGGTGGACTTTCCTATTCCGGGTTCCCCGCCAAGCAGGGTAAGCGAGCCGCGCACAATCCCTCCGCCTAAAACGGTATCTAATTCCTGAAAACCGGTAGCAAGGCGTGGCATCTCCTCCAACGCAATTTCGCTAATCGGCTTGGGTTTCGATTTAATGAGAGTGGAGAGCGCTTTTCCTTTCTGTTTCTCCTCGCGGTGGATTACTTCCTGTTCAAAAGTGTTCCACTCACCGCAAGAGGGACACCTCCCAATCCACGTAGCAGACTGATAGCCACATGTTTTACAATAAAAAAAAGTGTTTGATTTTGCCATGCCGCGAAGATATTATTTTTCACGAGTATAATTGCCCTCAAAAACACTTTCAAATGTCCATTAGTAATCACCACCGTATCGCCTACATGTTTTGTTACGACAATACCCTCATCAACACATAGTCGTTCTAACTCAGGATAAAAAACTAATGTAATGCCGTTTGTCAAGGAGAAAAGTTTTTTGTGTTAAGTTTTTTTTGGCAAATAGAATATTAATAAAAATACTATATTGCGCCAAATTACTCACATGAACTTCTCTCACTACCCCTTACTAAAAATCCTGATCCCATATATTTTCGGTATTATTTTAGGATATTTTCTTCCAATTTATAAAATTAATTTGCTTTTCTGCATTTTTGGACTCATTTTTCTTTGTATCTTTTTGATGCTTTTTCGGCGAAAAAAGAGCTTTTTTTCGCAAAAAACTACCACCATTTTACTACTCTTCTCATTCATTTTTGCGGGATATTTGTCTGTTTTCTTCCATTTTCACAAAGAACCCGCATGCTTAGATATGGATAAGATTACTCAAAAGCAAATCTGGATTGCAGAAATAAAAGAACTTCCCAGAGCGCGGGAAAAATCTTTCAAAGTTATTGCTACACTTCATGCGGTAAACGAACCCTCCTATTGGATCACAAGGAAAGTACTCCTTTATTTTCAAAAAGATAGCGTCATACAAAAATGGAAAGTGGGAGATAAAGTAATTGTTCATACTAAATTATCCTTTATTAGCCCTCCAAAAAATCCACATCAATTTAATTATGATATATTTATGAAAAGAAAAGGGATTCTCTTAACCGGTTATATCGGAAATCAATTCTGGGCATACCTTGAAGGAGAAAAAACTATTTCTATAAAGAGATATGCCTCCTATATGCAACGTTCATTATCCGATAAATTAGTAGAATCGGGCGTTTCCGGATCAGAATATAGCGTGGCGGCTGCCATACTGCTGGGAAACGACGAAACGCTGGAGCCGGAGCTAAGGGCAAGTTATGCGGCTACAGGAGCAAGCCATATTCTTTGTGTTTCCGGGATGCACGTAGGCGTAATTTTTATGATACTCGGTTTTTTGTTAAAACCATTAGATCGCTCCACGAGAACACGTTATCTGAAAAATATCATCCTCCTGATTGCTGTTTGGGTATATGCCAATATTACAGGTTTGGCCCCTTCAGTTACACGATCGGCTGCTATGTTTACGTTTGTGATTACCGGAAAATTTCTGAAACGGAAAACAAACGTTTTTCACAGTTTATTCGCATCTTTATTTATTTTGCTCGCTAACAATCCGTTATTAATTTTTGAGCTGGGATTTCAGTTAAGTTATTTAGCGGTTTTTGGAATTGTTCTCTTTCAAAATAAAATAGCACAATGGGCGCACCCAAAAACTAAAGCAGGAAAGTATATATGGGATCTGCTTACTGTTTCTTTGGTGGCACAAATGGCGACCTCTCCCATTGCCGTACTCTATTTCGGACTGTTTCCTAACTACTTCTTATTAACTAACTTATTTATTATTCCCCTCTCTTTTGTAGTTACCGTGCTGGGAGTAGCAACTTTATCTCTTATGTTCAGCAGTTTTCTATCCGGTTGCTTAGGATTTCTCTTGAATTTTGTAATTAAGGTGATGAATAGCATTATCTTCTATATAGAACAGATCCCCGGCGCGCTCACCTCACATATTTCAATTAACCTTGCACAGGTACTGTTAATCTATCTGCTCATAGCCTGTTTTTACATTTTTCAAAAAAATAAAAAAAAGATGCTCATTTTTAGCATGTTAGTATTGAATGCTATCTTTCTTATCCATTCAATAGATTTAATGAAATGCCAACATCATATTGAAGTGGTACGTTATGAGATTTCCAAAAGTGCAACATTCCAGTTTTGTTATCATGGTAATGGGATCATTGTTTCTGACTCTATTCAAGATGAATCCGACAAGCGTTATCAGTACAGTATTAAAAATCATGATAATAAAATGCGGGTCAAAAACAAGTTTGTGAAAATAGATGAAGATTTTGAAAATTCGTTTTTATGTAAAAAAGGAGCGTATATTTTCTTTCACAAACAAATTTATAAAATTAAAAAACAATCGTTAGAACCCCTAGAGTTCAGTGCAATAGCATCTGAAAAATAGGTTAAAAAAAAGATTTAGCATTTTCTGCGGATTATGACAGATTTTGAGAAATGGTACGGAAAGTGGTGAAAGTGTAAAGATTGGTGGTTAGATTATAATTTTTTGGTATAGTTTTTGCCAAACAAGTCTGAATTTTTAATTTTTACTCATGAAAAAATCAAAATTTGCCTCAACTCTCCTTGTTATTACGGGCATTTTATTTGGAGTTTTATTGGCAACGTCAACAGCTATTCAGTGCAATCCTCACCATAACGCCCTAACAGAAGGCGACCCCTTGCAAACTAATCCTGTGGATTTTACTTATGCTGCAGAAAAATCGGTAAATTCTGTAGTGCACGTAACTACTATGTACAAAGTGCAAACTTTGCAAGGACTTGGAGGAGATATTGAGCAATTATTTGAGTTCTTTTTTGGGATCCCGCAAAATCCACGCCAACAAGAAGAACCAAAAGAGCAACCCGGCGGTACGGGTAGTGGCGTAATTTTGTCGGAAGACGGATACATTGTTACTAATAATCACGTAATTGCACAAGCCTCTTCCATTGAGATAACGTTGAACGATAAACGTACCTTCAAAGCAGAAGTAGTGGGCGCTGACCCTACTACCGATATTGCCTTGTTAAAAATAGATGCTACCGACCTGACACCTTTAGTGTTCGGAAATTCAGATCTTTTAAAAGTAGGTGAATGGGTGTTGGCAGTGGGAAATCCGTTTAATTTAACCTCTACGGTAACAGCCGGAATTGTGAGTGCTAAAGCAAGAAATATCAACATCTTAACTGCCGATTTAAAGATTGAATCATTTATTCAAACCGATGCTGCCGTAAATCCGGGAAACAGCGGTGGCGCGCTCGTAAATACTAAAGGTGAGTTAGTGGGAATAAACACTGCAATAGCCTCACGAACAGGATCTTTTGCGGGTTACTCTTTTGCGGTTCCGGCAAGTATTGTCAGTAAAGTAGTGGCCGATTTGAAAGAGTTTGGTGTAGTGCAACGTGCTATACTTGGGGTGCAATTGAGAGATATTAATGCTGAATTTGCCAAGGAGAAAAAACTGCCTACTTTGGAAGGCGTTTATGTGGCAAATGTAATGGAAAAGGGCGCTGCTCAATTAGCAGGCATCAAAGAAGGAGACATTCTTACCGCTATTGAAGGCTCCAGGGTAAAATCTATGGCAGAGTTGCAAGAGCAAATCGGACGTTATCGCCCCGGAGATATTGTTGAAGTTGCTGTATTGAGAAATGGGAAAGAGCAAAAACTTATGGTAGAATTGCGCAATCTCGCCGGCGATACCGGTATTGTAAAAGCTATTGATTTGTCGCAATTAGGTGCAAAATTTCAACCTATAAATGATAGTGCGAAACGTAAATTCGGCGTGAACGCAGGTTTGGAAGTTATCTCTGTGGATAGATCCGGACGTTTGGCAAAAGCCGGTGTTCAAAAGGGATATATTATCTTAAAAGCAAATAAGTTAACAATACACTCGGAAGAAAACTTAGCCATTGCTTTCGAGCAAGTAATAGCAGATGACGAAGACAAAGTGCTTTTATTGGTAGGTGTGTATCCCAATGGACAAGTGGTTTATTACGCAGTGGATTTGAACGAATAAAGTTCCAAAATCTCTTTTTCTTAGCTGTTTTTTACGATTTATAGTGTAACTATGAAAAAAAATAGATTTTTGCACCCGAAATGATTTCTCAAGCCTCTCGTTTCTTCGTGTCCCAATTTTCTAAAATGCGTCGTTATTGCAAGCATACATTAGGAATTAGCAACACCATTCTGTTATTGAGTTTTTTTACGGGTGTTTTTGGGGCTACTTCTGCTATCATCATTAAAAATCTGCTGCATTTTACAGCCTCATTTTTGGCAAACGCTTTTCCACATGCAGAACACAATTACTTCTATTTAGCTTTTCCGTTGTTAGGGATATTGATAACCATTTTTTTTGTAACGCGCTGGGTAAAAGATGATTTAAGTCATGGCGTAAGTAAAGTGCTGGGCGCAATAAGTAAAGATAACGGCAAATTGAAATCGCATAATATGTATTCTTCCATGGTGGCAAGCTCCATCACGGTTGGTTTCGGTGGCTCGGTCGGTTTGGAGGCGCCTATGGTGCTCACAGGATCTGCTATTGGTTCTAATTTGGCGCGCTATTTCAAAATGAGTCCTAAAAATACGGTTTTGATGTTAGCTTGTGGTTGTACAGCTGCTTTTGCTGCTGTTTTTAAAGCTCCGGTTGCAGCTCTCGTATTTGCTATCGAACTGTTAATGATCGAATTTACCGCTGCTACGGTGCTGCCGCTTATGATTGCCGCCGCTACCGGAATCGTACTCTCCGTTCTTTTTATGGGTCATGATGTGCTCTTTTTCATCTCAGCCGACAATTTTAATGTGAAAGATGTTCCTTACTATCTAATACTTGGAGTTTTTACCGCGCTTATTTCGCTCTATTTTTTAAGAACTTTAAGATATGTAGAGCAATGGTTTTCAAAATTTAAACACAAATACTTAAAAGGTGTGCTTGGAGGGCTTTTTTTAGGAGGGCTCATTTTCTTTTTCCCAATGTTCTACGGAGAAGGGTATCTGTATATTAATGACATCCTATCTTCAAACGCACCAGAGTTTATTTTCAAAAACTCTCCTCTTTATGCTTTCACCCACTTGCCTTTACTGTTTCTCGGATTTATTTTAGCTATTATTTTATTGAAAGTGATTGCTACCTCTGTAACCACAGCATCAGGAGGTGTGGGAGGGACTTTTGCGCCATCGCTCTTTATTGGTGGTTTTTGCGGATTTTTTGTTTCGCATTGCCTAAATCTCTTTTTTGGTTTGCAACTACCTTATTTTCATTTTATTTTAGCAGGTATGGCAGGCATTATGTCGGGCGTGATGCTCACCCCTCTTACGGCAATTTTTCTCACGGCCGAACTCTCCTCAGGGTACTTCCTCCTAATACCATTAATGATCACTTCTTCAATCTCTTACTTGATAGTTTCACCCATCGAAAAATATTCTTTGTATGGAAAAAAATTAGCAGAAAAGGGCGAGCTTAAAACCCATAATAAAGACTATTTTGCTATGAAGAAAGTTGATTGGCGTACTTTAATTGACCATGACATTTCCATAATTCACGCTCACAGTACTTTAAGAGAATACACCCAGCTAATTGCCAAATCAACCCGAAATCTATTTGTGGTGATTGATGACCAAGAAAAGTTTGCAGGATTGTTGGTAATGGATTATCATCGTGAAACTATTTTTGACCAAAGTAAGTATGATATTCTTCTAGTAGATGACCTCATGATTGAGCCGGAAGAATTTGTATATGAAGATGATTCGACAAAAACAGTAATTGAAAAATTCAAACGTACAGGAAACTTTAACTTACCCATTATCAACTCAGAGAGAAAGTATCTCGGTTTTCTTTCCCGAGCAAAAGTTTTAACTGCTTATCAAGACTTTATTGCTGAGGAATCTATTTAAAAAGGTTCATTCATTATTAATAAATTGTATTTTCGCGCCCGAAATAGATACACCATAAACCTCAAATCAGATGAAAAATAATTTCGAGTTTAAGAATCCAACCAAATTAATTTTTGGAAAGGGAACAATATCCCAACTGTCGCAAGAATTACCAAAAAATGAAAAAATATTAGTTACTTATGGAGGTGGTAGCGTAAGGCAGAATGGTATTTACAAACAGGTTGTTGAAGCCTTGGAAGGTTTCGACTATGTAGAGTTCTGGGGCATAGAGTCTAACCCTACAGTAGAAACCTTGCGAAAAGCTATTGCGTTTGGTAAGCAAGAAAAGATAACCTACATTCTTGCCGTTGGCGGCGGCTCTGTAATAGACGGTACCAAACTTATCGCTTCTGCAATACCTTACAACGGAGATGCATGGGAGCTCGTGCTAAAACCTTCTAAAATTGGAAAAATGATCCCTTTTGCTTCCGTGCTTACCCTGCCTGCTACTGGTTCGGAAATGAATAGTGGCGCTGTGATCTCAAATGCGGAAAAAAAAGAAAAATTCGCTTTCTTCTCCTCTTTTCCACAATTCTCTATTTTAGACCCTGTCACCACATTCTCGTTGCCCGATTATCAAATTGCTTGTGGAATTGCGGATACCTTTATCCACGTGCTTGAACAGTATCTCACAGTATCTGAAGAATCTATGCTGATGGACCGTTGGTCGGAAGGAATTATGCAAACACTAATTGAGCTGGCACCTGAGGTGAAAGCTGATAAAACCAACTATGAAGCAATGGCAGAGTTTATGCTTTGCGCTACAATGGCGTTGAACGGCTTTACAGCAATGGGGGTAAGCCAAGATTGGGCAACACATCTCATTGGACACGAAATCACAGCTTTACATGGTACTACACACGGACAAACATTAGTTATTGTGATGCTGGGAACCATGAAAGTAATGCGCAACCAAAAAAAAGAGAAACTACTACAGTTTGGCGCCCGTGTTTTTAATATCCTTGACGGAACAGATGAGCAACGGATTGATAGGACTATTGCCGCATGTGAACAATTTTTCCGTGCTATTGGACTGGTAACCAAGCTGAATGAGCTGCAAATAGGCAAAGAAACTATCAGAACTGTTAAGGAAAGATTTTTGCACCGTGGCACCCGCCTCGGCGAATGTGGAAATATTGACAGTAAGGTTACTGAAGAAATTTTGAATGAATGTTTGTAGAGTTATCATTTTTTTTCTACTTTTGCCCGCTTAAAAAAAATAATAAATTTTAATACATCAATATGAAAAAGATTTCACAAAATGCTTCTTTCGGCAAAGTAGCTATGTTAGTTAATGTACTTATTTTTAGTATGTTCGTTATTTCTATGGTATGCCTCCTCAATTTTGATAAAGTAAATGTTAAACTGATACGCGAGGCTCCCGCCTATGAAATGGCGTTTTCGGAATTGCGTGAAGTGGAAAAACCAAGACGCCAAGCGCAAGCCGATGTTGACTATTATGTTACTAAATTAGACACGCTAAGAAAGCAAACACCTCCTGTTGACAAAAAGAAAGAAAAAGAACATCAAGAAGAGATTGCAAGAACAATGAACACTTTAGCCGGAAAGGAAGCCGATTTGGCAAAAGTGGACTCTGTGATTGGAATGCAAACTATTCTTTTTGAAGCGATTCAAGTTCCATTCAATGATTTAACTAAACAAGCACAATCAAAAAAATCTACTTTTAAGATTATGCTATGGATTACGATTCTGCTCTTTGTTGGAAAAGTTTTCTCATTTGCTTCCTGGACACATAAAAGTATTCTCAATCTGCGCATTACATCTCCGTGGATGACTAAAAGCACTTCACCCTACTGGGCTTATTTAGGCTGGTTTATTCCTGTCTATAACTTTATTAAACCTTACACCATATTTGCTGAAATATATAACGAAACAAGCTATATTCTTTTAGATAAAGAGCTTATTAAAGATAATGATACCAATTCAGATTTTAATTTAGGATTGTGGTGGACCTTGCTCATCATGGCTGCTCTCGTAATGCCATACATGATAAGCGCTACTTTCTTTAACGAAGGTCCGATGTTTGTGAAACTATCTCACACAGGAGTAGCTATTGTAGCTATCGTTTTTTGGTTTTTATATTTAGTACAAGAAAGCGTTCTGATTTTTAGAGGACTTAAAATGAATCAAATTCTGTTTGAGAATCGTTCCAAATTTGATCTTCAGTAAAGATATCGTCTAATTCATCTTCACCTATTTCATCAATAAATTCGTTCAATAAATCATCTTCTATCAGAGATGGTATAAGTTCGTCGGTGTCAGGAAGTGTCCCTATTGAAAGTGTGCAACGAGGAAAATCCTCTTCCTCCTTTGCCGGAAAAGCTTTTAACAATTCTATGTAAAAGACTTTTGGATTAATAAAATTATACTCATACATGATATGCTGGTGCGGATCGGTAATAAAATCCTTTAAAACAGCATCTTTCATCATAAACTTTGGGATATTTGAAGAGGTTGAAAACTCTTCATCTTCATCATAGTCAGGCGTTTCGGCCTCTCTATCATCCAGCATGTCAATGAGGGTTATCTCCTGTTTTTTATTCCACTTGGTATCACAAATAGAAAACGAAGCCAACTCGTGCCCCTTAAGCCCAAGAGAATCATATAATATTTGATGAAACGATTCAAAATTATCAGAAGACAAGATCTCTACATTGCGTTCAAAGTCTTCCACTTCGTCAAAAGAGATTTTAAATTTATAATAATACATAAAGATTTTAAATTTTAGTTATCATTAACCATTAATCATTAATCACTAATCATTAACCACCAACCACTAATCCAACTCTTCACTCAGGAAATAATCTCTGAATGCTCTTCCGGCTTGCGGGTCTGTGGCGCTAAGCATATTAATTCTTGTTTCCAATATTCTAATAATGTTACTATCCAACACATTGTCGTTTGTTAAGGCAGCAAATTCGCGATATTGTCTTAATTGATGGAATTGGTCAACCAATTCGCGTTGAGAGTCCACCCCTCTTTTTAAGAAATAATCAATCTCTGCTCCCACCTGCTCAGCTAAGGTGGTTAGTGTTTTAGTAAATTTAATCTGTTGAAATTTATCTGAAAATAGCAACTGTTGTTCATCAGAAAGCATTCTTTTAATATTTGATAAAACTATAAGAGAGATATTTACATTATCATCTTGAATAACTGAAATAGTACGTTCATCACATTTTTCAAACCAATCGAAAGTAACCTTCAGTTCATCGAGCATTTTATCTATCATCTTAAATGCTTTTTCAGTAGCAGTATGAGTTCCCAACTTCAACAAAGCATCTGCTTGCAGGTAAGAATACTGGGTATGTCCGGGGTTTCCTAATACGATATAGGGGGTAATCTCCGGATCAAAAATTTCGATGAGTTTATCGTGGATTTTTTCAGCTTCTTCAATTCTTCCTTCAGCCGCTAATTGATTGGCAGTTCGAAAATAGATTGATTTAATATGGACAAACATCCGTGAGGTTTCTTCGGGATGATAAACTCTTTTGTCGTTAATTCCTCCCCAAAGATAGGGATACACCGGTTTCTGTTTTCTTTCAGGATTGTTAATCACGTCCACACGTGCATGGTTTGGAAAGACATTCAACAATTTATCGGGCAGCGTTGTAGTGTTAACTCTTCCTAATTCTCCGCGCCCTGTTCTGGATTTAATCGGCACAAGACGATATGCCATACCATCCAACTGGAAATATTCCTCTAATCCGAAATAGGCTTCTGCACCGGAAGTAAGAGAAAAATAGAGCGGTCTATCCCAATTAAAATGGGCTAATATATCCATCATTATCAGATTGGTTCTATTGATCTGGTTAACCTCTTTAGTATTTCTGTTCCAAGTAATTCTATCCACAATTAAATCTGCGTCTTCCGGTCTGACAGTACCATTTGCCAATACTTTTTCTTTATCAACAGGAATAGAAAAGCTTGCCGGAACACTAGCGCCGTGTGTTATATAGTTTTGGTTTGCAGGAAGTAAATAGATTACTTTCATTCCATCAAACTTTGGGTCTTTAATATAGTCAACCACATCTTTAATATTTAGGAATTGGCTTCCGGCAACGTTCAATAAAAGATGTTCTCGCGTTCCGTCTTTATATTGATCCCAGGTCATAGAGATAGGAAGCGGGTCTGAGTTATAGGCTTTTCGCTTCATTTGGTCCACGTACCAACTTCCATTCAAGAGACTTAGGTTACACACACGGACATCGGTTCGGTATCCTTCCACCTCTTGTGCGTACCACAAGGGGAAAGTTTCATTATCTCCCATTGTAAAGAAGATACTGTTTGGTTCGCAGGAGTCTAAGTAGTTTTTAGCAAAAGCCAAGGCAGTATATCTGTGAGATCTGTCGTGGTCGTCCCAATTTTCCTTAGCCATAATTCCGGGTACTAATCCAATGCAGATCAGTGTAATTACCACAGCTGCGGCAATTTGTCCTTTCTTGTTTTTCCATTTTTCTAACAAAGCAATTAGCGCAAACGCTCCGAAACCTACCCAAATGCTGAATGCATAGAAAGAGGCGGCATAAGCATAATCTCTCTCACGCGGCTGAAAAGCTGCATTGTTCAGGTAAAATGCTATTGCCCAACCTGTCATGAGAAACAACATAAAAACTACAAAGGAGTTTTTCAAATCTTTTCGCGAATAATAGATTAACCCGATAATTCCTAAGAGGAGTGGCAGAAAATAGTAGGTATTGTGTCCTTTTCGTGCTATTGTGTAAGGCAACTCGTCGTATTTGCCCACCAATTTATTGTCAATAAACGGAATCCCCGACACCCAGTTTCCGTTGTTATAATCTCCCTGACCCTGCAACTCGTTTTGTCTGCCCACAAAATTCCACATAAAATAACGCCAATACATGTAGTTAAGTTGGAAAGAGTGTAAAAACGCTTTATTCTGCTCCATCGTCGGCAAGTTTCCTTTTTCTAAACTTTTTATATTTTCTTTATCTGAAACAGAGCCTGTGTTATATACTTTAGCTTTTAGCCACGCTGAATAGTTGTTTCTTTTTTCATAACTCCACATTCTCGGGAAGAACATTTGGTCTCGGCTGTCGAATTTTTGATCCGATTCTTTTTTTGTTACTACATACTTCCCTGCTTTATCATCACGAACATATACGTCTTTACCTTCAACCATCTTATACCGAGAATTGTAGGCTTGTCCGTAAATGAGCGGGGTAGAGCCATATTGATCTCTGTTTAAATAAGATAAAAGAGAGACGGCATCTTCGGGACTATTTTCGTCAATAGTTGGGTCTGCATTAGAGCGAATGACGAGGGTTAAGAAAGTTGAATATCCTATAAGCAGGAAGAATAACGAATAAGCACATATTTTAATCAGCTGTTTTTTCTTTCTGTACCCATACCGGATCGCATAGCCAATAGCTCCGAAAATTATAAGGAAATAAACAATTGTTCCTGTATTGAAAGGCAATCCGAGGGTGTTTTTGCAGAATATCTCCACTTTTCCTGCCCAACTAACGATACCGGGTATAATTCCCCAAAGGATAAGTCCCACAACAGCCACTGAGAGTAAGAGTGCGCCTAAAACTCCCCATTCGGCTTTAGAACGAATGGCACCGTTTTTAAAAGAGAGATACAATAAAGGTGCCACAATAAACGCCCAAATAGCTAACATCCAGCCGACATTATATAAGATTGAGATGGCGAAAGCAATAAAAGCGAATGCTAAAATAGCTCCTCTGTAAGTAACATTTTTTGATAGTTTAAAATAGATGATCAAACCAATAGCAGGTATTGTAAGCAAATTCAACAAGTGAACGCCAATAGAAAGCCCTATTAAATAGAAAATAAACACGAGCCAACGTTGTGGGTTTGTGTTTGGCTTAGGATTGTCGTACTCTTCGTCCCATTTCAGGATACACCAAAAAACGAGTGCGGTAAAGAATGAAGACATAGAATATACCTCTCCTTCAACGGCTGAGAACCAGTAGGTATCAGAAAATGTGTAGGTAAGTGCACCAACTAATCCTGCTGCAAAAATAGCGATGGTTCTTAACGTGGTAAATCCTCCCAAGTTTGCCACCAATTTTTTTCCGAACAGGGTAATTGTCCAAAAGAGGAACATAATTCCGAATCCACTGCAAAGTGCCGACATCACATTTACCCAATAGCCCACCATAGCGGGGTCGTTTCCGGCAAAGAGACTAAATACGCATCCAAGAATTTGGAAGGTAGGAGCGCCGGGGGGGTGACCAATCAGCATTTTGTGAGCAGTTGCAATGTATTCGCCACAATCCCACCATGATAGAGTAGGCTCAACAGTTAAAACATAAACGGCAGAAGCCACAATTCCTATTAACCAGCCCAGACTGTTGTTGATAATTTTGTAAAATTTATTCATTAAAATTTATATAGGGTTTATAAAATATTTTATATTATCGTAAATTTTTCTTTTTTGTTGTATTATGGTGAAAAAAAGTAACACGACAAACGATCATTATTCAAAAAAAAACATACTTTCGCCGCCAATAAAAAATGAACCTGTTTATGAGTAAACTAAAACAAAGCGAAAATTCTGAGCTTACTCCCAATCAACAGCCTCTATTTCGGAAGGTTAATTATATTCTTATAGGCGTAGGCATCTCATTCTTAGCACTGGGATTCATCTTATTAGCGGGAGGCGGATCTGATGACCCTGAAGTTTTTAATCCCGCTATTTTTGATGCGCGTCGCTTGGTGGTGGCGCCTATTCTTTTGTTAACCGGATTAATCGTTGAAATTGTCGCGATTATGTATCGAGCAAAAAAATAAAATGCAGAAGATTAGAAATATTGCGATTATCGCACACGTTGACCACGGTAAAACTACTTTGGTGGATAGGATTTTGCATCAAGCAAATCTATTTAGGGCAAACCAGCAGGTGCAAGATTTGATTTTAGATAGCAACGATTTAGAACGAGAACGGGGCATTACAATCTTGTCAAAGAACGTTTCAGTTCGATATAATGGTTTGAAAATTAATGTAATAGATACACCTGGTCATAGCGACTTTGGCGGAGAGGTTGAACGTGTGCTTAATATGGCTGATGGCGTTTTGCTCGTAGTAGATGCCTTTGAGGGTCCTATGCCACAGACACGCTTTGTTACTCAAAAAGCAATTGAACTCGGATTAAAACCTATTGTTGTAATTAACAAAGTAGATAAACCAAACTGCAACCCCGACCTGGCTCAGGAGGCCGTTTTTGATTTGATGTTTAATCTGGGAGCAAACAACGATCAATTGGATTTCCCTACAGTTTTTGGCTCAGCAAAACAGGGATGGATGGGGCCAGATTGGAAAAACCCAACCCAGGATATTAGCTATTTGCTGGAACAAATTATTACCTGTATCCCTCAACCTAAAGTAGAGGAAGGAAATTTGCAGATGATGATCTCCTCTTTGGATTACTCTTCTTATGTGGGTAGAATTGCTGTTGGACGCCTGAAAAGAGGTACATTACAATGGGGGCAAAATGTATCGTTAGTAAAACGAGACGGAAGAGTAACCCTCTCTAAAATAAAAGAGTTGTTCGTGTTTGAAGGATTAGGGAAAGAGAAAGTGAAAACCACCATTGAGTCCGGTGAAATTTGCGCCATTCTTGGCTTGGAAGATTTTGAAATTGGTGATACAGTTGCCGATTTTGAAATGCCCGAACCCTTAGAACCAATTAAGATTGATGAGCCAACCATGAGCATGTTGTTTACCATTAATAACTCTCCATTTTTTGGGCAAGATGGTAAATATGTTACTTCAAGACACTTGCGAGATCGCCTTTTTGCAGAATTAGAACGAAACTTAGCCATGCGTATCGAAGAAACCGGATCACCGGATATGATGAATCTCTTCGGAAGAGGAATTCTTCATCTCTCTATTTTGATTGAAACAATGCGCAGAGAAGGATACGAATTGCAAGTGGGACAACCACAAGTGATTATCAAAGAAATTGATGGTGAAATTTATGAGCCGGTTGAGCAACTTACTTTTCTTGTACCCGAAGAGTTTCAAAGTCGTGTAATTGATTACGTTTCGCGTAGAAAAGGGGAATTAATACACTTGGAGACAAAAAACGACAGGATACTTCTTGATTTCACAATCCCCTCTCGCGGAATTATCGGGTTACGCGGGCAGATACTAACCGCTACAGAAGGAGAAGCAATTATGTCTCACCGGTTTATAGAGTTTCAACCCTGGAAAGGCGAAATTGGTGGCAGACATGCCGGTGCGCTTATTGCTATGGAAACAGGACAAGCTTATGCTTATTCAATTGACAAATTGCAAGATAGAGGAAAATTCTATGTTGAACCGGGAGATAGTGTGTATGCAGGACAAGTAATAGGCGAACATATACGCCAAAACGATTTGGTTGTAAATGTGTGTAAATCAAAAAAACTTACCAACATGAGAGCATCAGGGTCAGATGAAAAAATGAGAATTGCTCCTGCAGTGAAAATGTCGCTTGAAGAATATATGGAGTTAATTAACAAAGATGAATATTTGGAAATTACCCCACTCTCATTACGCTTGCGAAAAATTTTACTAGACGAAAACGATAGAAAACGCGCAAACAAAAACAATGATTAGCAAAATAGTTCTTTCCGGAATGGAGTTTTACGCGCATCATGGATGTTTTAAAGAAGAACGTTTAGTAGGAACACTCTTTAAGGTGGATTTGGTATTGGAATATGATGCGACTCAAGCTGCCACCAGCGATGATGTAGCAGATGCCGTTAATTATCAAACTGTTTATGCAGATATAAAGGAAATGATGAAACAACCTGTAAATCTGTTAGAAACATTATGTCAAAAAATAGTTTCCATGCTTAAAGAGAAATATCCGCAAGCTATTCATTTTGAGGTTTCTGTGCATAAAATGAATCCATCTATAGGAGGGAAGGTTTCAGCCGTTTCAGTAACAAGTGCCTGTCCTGTTTTCAGCGTTGCAACACCCTAAAAATTTTTAAGGACAATTTGGTATAATTCTTCCTGTTGCGTATCCATTTTTAGGAGTTTTGATTTAGTTTGTTTTGATTCAGGAAGTGTATAAGT
>Ga0123353_10004462_pt1 | contig 18032 bp, 17 predicted proteins | sample TergutLab28metaG_3_FD_92763 | JGI IMG/M metagenome (GOLD analysis project Ga0123353, IMG submission 92763) | Labiotermes labralis P3 segment gut microbial communities from Petit-Saut dam, French Guiana - Lab288 P3 | ecosystem: Host-associated > Arthropoda: Insects > Digestive system > Gut ... | reverse complement strand
TCAATTATAAAGATTTAAATTTTTTTCATTTAAAAAAAAAGTAGTTTTAAAATTTGCAGTGGGTAAGGGGAAAAGAAACGGATTTTTTTTTTTTGGGGGGGGGGGGGATGGAGGAGACAAATAGGATTCATACCTGCTTCTTTAGTCCTAACCAGTGGTGTTTGAATGCCCTTTTCACTCTACTCAATGCAATTCCTTATAACTAATCTAAAATGGTAGGTGAAATTTGGGCGCAAGTTACGGACAACAAAGAACTCATGATCAATATTGCTGGCAACATCCAGCCACTCCACACTGTCTGCAACAGAAGAAACAAAGACTGATTAATAGAAAGAATCCCTGGAAATGTCATTTAAAGGTAAACACAACAGTATTCAAACATGTGCAAATATGCTGAACTTTCTTAATTTCAGTCTGTACAGTTCTGAAATTTTTTCTTTTTTCATTTATTACATACTATACATTTATCAACTGCCAAATTTATTAACTGAAATGTGCAAATGATTGTAAATGTAGAATCAAGAAAAAATTGACATGGCATAATTTGAAACATTGAAACTGGTCAAGAACAGCAGAAAAGAGTGAACTGAGGTCAAAAATCAGAAACTAGTAATATAACTAATTCCATTCTCATGTTTGGAGTTTTAATGTTACCTGTAAGTAAGGCCAATTTTAGAAATTTGGATACTGAGTGTTTAAAGGGAAATCACCATCAGTACAACATCACAACCACACTATTACCACAAAACAGTTGAATCTTGCATTTATGTGTGAAAGCCTGTAACTCTGTCATCTCCTTTCTGCAAACAGCTGACACATACTGCCTATCAGTATGAGGTGCAGTGGACAGTGTATGCAGCCTTATGGTTTTCATGCACATAACCTTTAAACATCAAATTACATTGGGCACTAGGACATTTTTACGACATAAAAGCTCCAAAGAAGTTAATAAAATATGGATATTAAATAACATGGTTGTAATGTTTATGAAGGACAAGAATATTTCATGCTTTATTACCGTATGGTCAGCCCACGAGGAGGAGATATTAAATGTCCATGGGTGTGATCTGGATTTAAGTTTTTATGTATTTATCATTGAATATTAAATGCTATAAATCATAACCTTAAAAATTATGTTTGAAATAGGCAGAGGTTGCAGTCTAACCACACTGACTATTGTTACCATTATAGCAATACCAGTATAGCTGAACAGTGGTTTTGTGTACCAGTACTGCTAACCAATGCCAAAATGATTATGACAGACAGAACAAATATTTATCATATTCAGCAACCAAAAAGTTTAAGTTCTTAAGTTTTCTCATGGTCTTCCTCAGGTTATCCAGCAATCATCCTCTCATATTCCTACTGTTCCAAAATTCACATTAATATTGCCCTAACCAGCTTCCTTGTACTGCAAGTTGTAGCAAAGAACTGCAGAGTTGCCATCGTCTTTAGGTTGTTTCCATCTCAACAGAACTTCAGTGTCTGAAATCTCAGCAGCCTCTGGTGAGTCTGGAGCTGAGGGGACACTTGCCAGAACCAGTCTGCAACATTCAAATTAAATTACATGAACAGGAACTATTACCTTAAATCTTGCCCTAAATCAAATTTTCACAATATAACTTTATCTGATTAGCCTGATGATGACTCTTTGAGTCAAAACATGTCTCTACATGTACAACTGATAGAATATAGTTGTGTTTAGATTGGAATGTATTTTAAACAAATTTATACGTTGAGGTTGGGCTACCCCAACTATTTCATCGTATCTCAAACACGCTATAACACAGTTGGACCACTGCACAGGGGCTCAATATAGAACAGCAAGTGAAAATTCCAGAAGTTTAAAACATGATCATGTAAACAATGATATTAATAATAACATGTTAGGATAATTCATTCTGCACTCATTTTGTTATGAGAAAAGTTCATTCACAATATAATATCATAATCAGGCCTTGGTTTTACAGATACAATATTTTTTAAAGAAGGCTATGAAACTGTCTACTCTGAAGCTGGATAATATCAACAGATAGTTACAGTCACACTTTTCTTGGTTATTGTGGCAGGCTGTATAACTATTCATTAATAACTGGCAAGAGAATACATAAAAATCATTTAACAGATCTTCACAATTCAGAACACAAAACATTAGATTGACTGTTACAAACTACAAACAATGGGACAGCTCTCACCTTGTGCGAGCCTGGGTCTGGCCCACTTTGTTGCGGGCAACTGCCTTGTATATACCAACATCCACATTTGAAGCAGGATCTAACCTCAGGATTGAGCGGCCTTCAGCATCCTCTAGGAACTTCACCCGATGGCTCTCAGTAATGACTAGATCATTCCTGATAATGAAGAAACAATAAAGCTCTGACTTCTTGGAATATTATGCTGCAATCCTAAAGATGGCAAACTGTGTGCAGTTGCATAAAGGGAATAATGTCCCTGTGCCACACCAAATATCAAGCAAGGGTAACATTTGGGACAAACTGTAATGCCAACTCTGCCTGTCATGCAGGGATTGGAATACCTCAGGCTGATGGAAATTTTGGACTTAATAAGACACAGTAAAAGGGGAGAGGACAAAATTATATAATTCAGAGTACAAAATATTTAACAATTCAAGTAATACTGTTAGGGTGACTAAATGAGGGAAACAAGAAAAGTATGCATTACTTTGTTTACAAAATCTGGAGACCATATGGGAATACTAGTTAGCAACTAGACTGTAAAGATGGGATAGAGTACTGACTACCTAGAACAGGATCTTGGGGTGACAGAGCTAAACCTTCATACTGGATGTAAACAGAAAAATTTTATAAGGGATAGCTTACTTAAACCACTGAAAAGAAGGCTTGGGGTCCCCAACTGCATAGCAAATCAAATCTGCTGGTTGATCATCTACAATAGGCAGAATCTGTGGTTTCTCTCGGAAAAATGGAGGCTGAAATCACAAACAATGTTATGATGTTAGTTGCTAAAAGTATTGCACTACTTTCTTACATCATGATTAAGTCTGAGCTGTACAGAATTATAAATGGCATTTCAATGCATGCATGCACACACATTTTGTAACAGTTTATCCAAGATTAATTGTAAACAGACAACAAAAATACAAAAATTCTCATAACATAGGAGTAAGGGGTCTGGATACATTTGCACACAAGGTAACTGCAATGAGAATGGACACATCTGCCCATGAGAGAGCTGTTGTAAGTCTGGATATTCTGCACACAGGATGTCAGAAATGTCAGACACAATCAGTTCTTTCAGAATTGTTATTGCTATATTAGAGATGGCCAAATGACCATTTGTTTAAACATAAAATTACAAGTAGACAATGAGGGTTTGAATTAAGCCTCACTTGGTCACACTGCATACAGTGCCCAGATTAAGCACCATTATCATCACTGTCATTACCTCATCATCATTATGGTTATCAAACACCCAAGGATTCCAAGAAACTGGGTTACCAGTTCTCTTCCTTCTTCCATCTTACACAGTTCTTGACTCCTTACTCCAGTAAGAATGTCATTCTTATGATAAGCTGTCTGTAATATGCAAATGGTAAATATGTCCCTGTGCTTAGCAGGCATCATGCTATGAAGACACAGAAAATACAGAAGGCAGATGCTTCATTCCTGGCAAAAAAGCTGTTGGTTCCTACTAAACAGTTCTTATGCCCTACAGACAGTCAGCACATGGTGGCAAAAAGAAAATCCCTTGCTGACAATCAAGCCCCTTTTACCCAATCACTATACTATGTGAACTATAGCATGCAGCTTCTCTCTACAGTTGTGACTATGGCAAGTACATTGGCTTCTGTCATAACATTATATGTTTTTGGCTCAACTGCAGTGATTCTGGATGTCTGTAGCTTCACACATATATTAAAATTTGTATGAACTGCTGCAAGACTTCACAAATTACATGATCAAATGTCAGTCCCTAACACAAAACTGGAACTGTTCAAGACAGCCAGTGACGGCACACATTAACGTTAGTAATCAGAAGTGAAAAAGAGGACTTTCCTACAGTTGTGAAAACTGTAACAATGTACATAAAAAACCTTGCATCTGCTACACTGGTATTTCTCAGACATAAAATCACATCTGTTACAAAAACATACACCTCTTTGCCACATTTCTAACTTCTGACCATGCCAAATGTCACATTTCTCTTTACAAGTGTTTATACAATCAGACAGACAGCAATTCTACATTCCACATGTTATTAGTACCACCTGAAACTAAAACCACCATAACAGAAGTTTTATGTTTCTTATAATTACGTCAGTGTAAGATCTCAGGGTTGTCACAAAAGCATTAAGGTACTGCTGACAGGGTGGATGGTGGATGTAGGACAGACACTAGAAATATGACCTCCACACCAAGGATCATAAAGTTCATTACACTCATGTCCAACATACATTCAGACAGAAACAGGCAATTTTCATTCTAGAAAACAAGACAATACACATGTGTACACATTTTCTCTACCTGCCCTTCCCTCTTGTATTCTATCATAGCTTCAGCCTCTGCATGGCCATCCAGTCGTGTTCCCAGTTCATGCCTTAATCTTCTAAGGGAGTACACATCACTGGACCCATACTGGTTGATGCGTTCCTTTCGTTCATCATCTATTTCTTCATCCATGACATCTGTAAAGCGACGCCGTTCACGGATAACTGGCGTCTGAAAGTAACCATTTGTAACATAACTGCATTTGGTTCAGGGCAGGACTACATACATGAACACAACAGTGCATGTCAGTTTTCCTTTCATACGCATATTAGAGGAAATATTTATGAAAACGTTTACACTTACAAAATATTTAACACTTATCTCCCTCAGTATTTTTTGAAACAGGAAAGAGCAATGTGAACACAATTTTACAGAGCCAACAAAATTGGTTTCTGCTATTCACACAGACTCTTCACTTCCAAGCCAGAGACATACAAAATTTGTTTGGATTTGATCCAAATTTAAAGTCATGCACAAAAATATTCATTCTGACAAATGTTATGACATTTACTATATCCATAAACACAATGGTTACACTTTTCATTCCACAGTGACAGTCCAAAAATTAGAGATAATTTGTATGCACATTATTTGGTTCTCATTTGTGATGCCTAAAGTACATAATGTACAACAATTTTCAGCATAATTAAATCATAACACCCCACTAGTTTTTGTGATAATACTACACCCACATGCAAAGCAACAGAAACTGGGGTAGCTGAAGTAAAATGATTTAATGAAACTGGAAAGGAATATTAAAAAAGAACTGGGGATCCAAAATAGCTTCTGCATGGTATGTAACGCTTACAAAATGAACTGTAATTAAGTATGAAGTTTACACAATCAAACAATCCATAAAATATGTAACATAATTACAAACTGAAGAAAACAATAACAATACATTTACAAAGTTATATACAAAAATATGGCAGCAAAAAATAGTTCTACAATAAGTTTAACTACATATATTTCACACTTATCAACAGCATGATGCTGAAGAATACCATTTCAAATCCAAGCTGTGATGTGTAAAGATCAGTTGATACTACATTCTGGAGTCACACACTACTTCACTACACAAGTTATGTAACAAAAAAGTGTTATTTTGCTATGTTCCTTGTACCCCAGTTCTGAGTAAACACTCAAAAACGGAATATCGATTACAAGGACAGCTTCAGTAACAATCAGTAACCAGTGTATGGTTAGGAAAGATGCTGAAGGCTGAGGGTAAAGGAATATAAACATATGTACTCATCACTAATTATGCTTCTTAAGGAACAACTTCTGATGACCACAGACTGCTGTAATACACACCCTCCAGTCATAGTTTTCATTGACTCCAAAAGCTGGGACCCTATGGGCTGCCACTTTCATGTATTCCCGCAGTCTCACTGGGAAATCCACATCACGCAACTGCAGGAGGTACGTGTCAGGTCCATATTGGTAGCTAAAAGCAACAGGAACTTAAAAATTCCCCATTTCTTTCTCAATCTGTGTTATTATTTATTATGAAATATAAACAAGCTTTTTTAATCTAGAAATTTCAACATGTGTAAAGACATTTCTCTACACAATATTATATCTATCATAATCTCAGTGTGAATACTGGAGGAAAAAATTACATGAAAAGTTTCCAATACAAGTTTCCTAGCTAACAGATATTGCACAGGATCATATGTCCAAGGCAGCAATGTTTTGTGCATATACTACAAACTCAGGCACTGTACACATAACTTTACTAGCCATCTTGCTCGTCCAGAATACAGGTCCACCAACCATACCAACATCACAGAGTGTTGTAACTTCTATCAAGGAAAATGGACTTTGAAGATTCAAGTCTTCTGAAATATTATGCCACATCAATTCATCAATTTTACAGACATTTCAGAGAATCTTGCTGCCTTCATTTACCTCACTGTTCTTGGACTTCTTGGTCCCTGAAGATGGAAGCAGCAAGATCCTCTAACAACCTGTAACTCTTTACCAATCAGCATGGTGACACATCACACAAGACTTAAATCTTCATCACCCCCACCACTGTGAGAACCTTCAATTATGAAGGATTAAAATTCATTCAGTCTGACAACTAAGATGACAAAAGGGCTAGGAGTTTGAAGAGATTAACTGTGGATAACCTGATATAAAATGCATTCTATAATGTGTATATTCCTTGCACAGACACTGTCAAAATAAAAGCAACATTGTTACTATAATCATAAGTTGGTTTTAAACAGCAATTAAGCAGCATTTACAGTGACTGTATTATATAATACAATTAGGTCATACTAATGATAAGCACATATTTCTTGCAAAAAAGTTAACCTGGATTTCTAAAAATAAAAATCCATTCTCACAGCTGCTTACTTCAAAAGACCAAGAGCAATAGAAAACATTCCAAATCTAAATCATTTCATATTATCTACACTTTTAAAACATTTTATTCCAAGCCTCATGTTTTGTCTTCTCTGTTATTTGTACTAATTCTGCTCTAATAAAATTATGAATGATGATGATGATGGAAATTATAATTGTCATCATCCTGTCTAGTAGCATGGTTATTTAGACCTGACATGTATATTATAAAATGGAACTTTTCCACTGTTTCAGAGTTTGTCCCAATCTCATTTTCCTTCTGGTTCACATGTCAGAATTTTTAAATTACCGTCATCATTCCACTATCTTCAGTTAACTTACTGGCTCTCAGATTTTACGCTGCCAATTTCATAATCAAGTGCTGGCCTGGGTGGCAGTTGAGCTTCCCATGTCCTAGGTTCCCTTGGCTCCTTGGGTGTGGGTTCAGGTGTTGGTTCTGGTGTGTATTTATGTCCTGGTGGATAAACCATTTTGGAAGGATGAGTGAAAGCACCACTCAGAGGCTTCCTTCTGAACCATGTTCGACAAGATGCATTGTGGTACCAATCCCTGAAAATACACACAAGTAACAAAATCTCTTTCAGAGTGGCTGCATTGTGGTTTCCAAAGCAATCACACCTTCTTCTAGCCCTTTCTCTCGTACACAGTTGTACTTTACATGCAAAGTCATGGAATGTAAGAGTTCATCACTGGTACAAGGGTATGTATCACTTTGAATTCAACAAACTGAATACTGCCAGAAGTTACAGGGCCTTCTGTTTACTCTCACAGGAATAAAGCCAACAGTTAATTACAAAAATATTACAGTAGCTTTTACATATGTCCTCATGTTGTATCTGTTATCATTTATATGGCACCATTGAAAGACACAACATCAATCATGGGAGTATGTTACAAAGCCAGCAATTATTTTAGATATAACACCAAGTTAGAGTACAGGCTAGCATAATGTACGAGGTGAACCAAAAAATGAATACAAAATATGATTATCAAGCTATCACGCTATCGATATGTACGTACAACTGGAATGAAAGAGCATCAGTATTTAGGAAAATAAAACATAATAGGCTTTTAAACTACCGATAACGATTGTTGTAATTCTTGAGGTTTTCTGTGCTGATCTTGTACTGGTTCACTGGAATCTTGTCTGCAACTTGAAGCCAAGGATGTTTCAGTGCAATTTTCACATCCATCCTGCAAATAAAGAAAACATGAGATCTAGGGTTTCGTGGCAGTGACAGTTACAGCTTATCTTCTGGATTATGATACTGTGGTAAATGGTTCCCAAAGCATAGAATAAATTTGCTGCCTCCATGTTCACCTCTACTCTAATGACAAAGGTAGCAAGCTCCTCGAATATGTTGGTCACCACAAACTAAACTACATAATAACATAATGCAAAAGAAAAGCATCGTAACGAATAATGGACTATGTAATGACTGAAATTCTAATTACTGTCACAGATAACATTCAGTATTCAAATACAACACTCAAGTATAGTATATAAAACCACTTTTGCTAGCTACTGTTATGATACAAGATCTACTGACCTGCCATCTGGATTGTATACCAGCAACTTCTGGATGAAGTCTTTGGCTTCAGGAGAGACGTTAGAGAACCAATCATCTTTAAAATCATACTTTCCCTCCTTTATATGAGTCAATGTCTCCCGGTCATTGGCACCTCTGAATGGAGAGTGACCAGAGAGCAGCAGGTATGTGATAATTCCTACAGACCACATGTCTGCTGCCAGCCCCACGCCATCTCCATTCACAACTTCAGGAGCTACAAACTCTGGCATGCCTGCAATACAACAAGAAATTCATTGTGGTGACACCATAACAAAGAAGTAAGAAGCATAAAGTATACAGTGAACTTTTCTCCATATCCCTAAATTGAAAACACACACACCCACCAAAAAGTGATAAAATGCAAATTCTTGTGTTTAATTTTTAGGTGTTAAATACTTATTAGCAAACCTGATGTGAAACAACATGACAATTGGTCATTCAGGCCAAATGTGGAGAAAAGCACTATGATGTTTTATAATATCATGTTGTAGGGAACAAAAACATAGCAAGGTAACTGTATCAAAAAGTACTTCATTATATGTGCAGTACTTATGAAATTTCATAACTTAAAAAAAATTATTCTACAGAGCAGAAGGAGTGAACTAAATGGAAATTTTTCAGTGATGGTTTAAATAATTTTACAACATAGTCTAAGATTTTAATATCAAGTGGAAGAACAACGGGTAACTTTGTGTCTGCATTTTATGTGCCTTTCTGTTAACTAGTGAGGTGGCATAGAGGTCAAGTTTATGTCTATTTATACTGTGTATTTCTGAATATGTATCACATTTTCACAGGTTGTCGACAATAAAACAGTGTTAATAACAAGAGTTGCTCACTGGTATGGGAGATACAATGAGCTTACTAAATAATTTCCAAGTACCTCTTTTCTTTACACCTGCCATCAAATCTAACTCTTTTCTTTTTGAAGGTGGAATACTGTTCTTACAGTCTGTTGAATTTCCTCCAAGATATAAATCCATATGACATAATGGATTAGAGATATGAAGTATTTTCTAAAAAAAATCAGATGAAAGGATACATGAAATCATGTGAATACAAAATTTTCATAGGCTAGGGCACACCCACACAGCACTCATACAGTAAACCAGAAAATACTGCCCTGCTTAGAAGTTATAGATTATCTGTAACCTGTATATAAAAGTCTGGTTTTTTTTCCCCAAGTGGAATATCTGTAGCAGTACTTTACCATAGTCCAGAGATGCAAGCTTCCCAAATGCTATCCTTCTTGCCAGACCCAAGTCACATATCTTCAACTCATCACCACCAGGATGAGAAATGAGTAGGTCACCAATCTGAGAAAAACGTTCAGTGTTCACATTTAATATCTTTATTTTTATAATCTACCCCTGTATGATCAATTCTAACATATTCTCACATATTTTTGGTTTCCAAAGTTACCTTTGGGTCTTTCAACTAAAATTGTGTGCACTTTCCATCTCTCCAGGATAGTGTGGTGGGAACAATGACTTGCTATGGGCTGAACGGTCTGTGGTTTAAACCACAGTGAATGCAAGATTTTCCAGACTGACCACAGTGCCCACCGAGCCTCTGGTACTGGCTCTCTTTCCTGGGAGTAAAGTAGCCAGGGCATGGTGCTGACCAACTGGAGCTGATCGTGAGTAAAGCTATATACTTTACCTCCTGCTCTTTAGCATGTCAGAATATGACCTTCACCTGTACCACATTTTACATTACCCACTCATCTCATCCTTTGAACTGATCACCTTAAAAATATGAATTTGACAAACAGTACAAATTATAAAGCTCATCTTCAAGTAATTTTCTCAGTCTCCTGTTATTTCCTTCTTCTGGAGGCCAACCTTTCTTCTCAATCAGTTTTAAGTTCATCACTGCCCTTCCAATTCTCCATCTCCTTATGTTAAGTTACTGCTGTATATGCTCATTATAATTAGCCTGACATGAAATTCAAACAAATACCACTGTAAAATGATCTCACTGGAGCCACTTACTGTCAGGCCCAGGTGTGCAATGTTCTGGATATGCATATGATCCAATCCCCAGAGCACTTGACGAATATAACCAGCAATATCTGTCTCAGTTATGTATGTCTGCTTTGTCAAATTGTCCAGCAACTCACCACCACTGGCCCTGTTATTGAAAGGTGTAGTTAAGGAAACCAACAGCTGGGCCTTGCTACACAAAAAATGAATGATGAATTTATATTTGAAATAATGCTTCACTGAGGAATGTAAAGTACAGAGTCTCAACTTGGGGCACAATAAAAGAGCAGTTCTGTGTGTGAGTTATCTGCAAACAGTAGAAGTTCAACAATGCAAGGCCCCCAAATATTGAATTCTCTCACAAATAAATCAACCTGCCAAGTTCTTTACACAATTCGGGTACTCCGCAGTGTTACTGCAAAGACTGTGAACAAGAAGGATTTGTGTTTATGTTCCAGAATTTCATCATTCTTCACAACCATGACATCACTGACTATGCTGAAGCAAGCAGCAATCCACCTACTGTGCTAACAGTTACTACAAATATAACTCTATTATAATCATAAGATACCAGTACATGGAATTATCTGACTCAGCAGTTTCAGGTGTTTCTCAAAATGTGTTTCCTTCTATTTTCTAAACTGCAACACAGAGCACACAATTACACAAGTCTTTGAAAAACACGTCCTGTAAAGAAGGATACAGTTCTGTGATAAGTGTGAGGGTTTCATTCGTTTCATATGCATCATGCAGACGAATGATCTTAGGATGATTCAGTAAATTCAGGTACTCCAGTTCATTGTTCATGAATGGACGCAGATCAGATTTTCCATGCATAATCTTTGCAGCATAGTTGCGACCTGAAACACAGAACACCCTACATAATAAAACAACCTGAAACATACAACACCCTACATAATGAAAACAAACTAAAAACAAACAACATACACAAGTCACTTCATGTTAACCTATGAACTAATAGAGGTCATGTGAATATATGTCTACTTAGCAAATTAGTAATTCCCTTTTGTGTTGGAATTTCTTGCAATGGCATTTCCATCAAGAAAACCGTCTCTAAGCAATGAGAGAAAATAAAAACTGTAACATGTATAGTTTAACTGACTTGGAGAACATATCACCTTCATAATTATACAGGTTTTATGGGTGTTCTAACCAGCTAGCCATTGAAACTCATTAAAGATTTCACGGGAAACATTACATTATAATTTATAGAATAAACAATTAAATCAATGCTGTTCTAATAGTACAGGTAATAACATACAGGACAAATTCAATTTACACTCTGAAAAAATTTCAATAAGAATCAGTATTTAGAAATTCTGTTTCTTGGTAATTCTAACACATGCAAGCTACACCTAATTCTGGGAAACATGACAATGATACAAATGATGGCTGATATGCCTGCATTACCTGTCAGCCTCTCCACAGCATGGTAAGTCACACCCTGGGTACCTCTGCCCAACTCATCACCAATGTCGTAGAATTCCTCAAATGGTTTATTCTGGGATTTGATATTGCGCCCTCTGCTGTAAGTCAAGTAACCATACTCTTGTTCGCTCTCCTCTATATGCACCATCACACTGCAAGACACTGTTCCTGCAATGTTGCGGGCACTGATGCTGTAGAGGCCTTCGTCCTTGTTTATAGCATCATTGATCACCAAGACACATGTGTCCGGCTCAATAAACTGGATCTGTTCAAACAAATATATATTCAATTAAAAAATCTTATCACAAATATTAGCAAGTGCTAAAATGCAACACAGGCCCACTTAAAAATCTTGCAGCACTGGACACGTAACATATAAATACGAAATACTAAACTCCGGTTTTGGAACTCAATGAAAGATACCATTTGAGAGGCACAGACAAAGCAGAAAGATATTACAGTAATATAAGCAAAATAGCCTTCAAAGCTGTAAAACTGATGACAATGACTCACGTAATTTAGTGGGTTTTTGTGAACATAACAGAAACGAACTTAATCTGTTGAAAATGAAATGCACAACTGATACTGAACTATGAAAATTAACTATTCAAAAAAAATTCCAAACACACCTGTTACAGGATGTAGTAAAAAACTGACTGATGTTTTAGAACAAGTTAGTGCTGATTTGCATCTAATTTTTAACTCTTTGTAGGACTTAATGTCAGTCTGCCTTCACAACATTATATTCCACACTGTTGGTCACTATCAGCATTTTAACAGAACTGACAACCATGCTAAACTTAAGCCTACAGTTGCTGATTCTGGTGGTAGTTCAGTCAGAAACTATTACTCACATTCAATCAAGGGCCCTATGCAATCCCAGAACATGTTTCAGATTCTGTGCTACTCCCTCCTACAAAATATGGTAACATAATGCTGTAGCCCCTAGAACTGTGATTTCCCATGAGACCCGTGACATGGCTTGAGAACTGTCCCATGCGAGAAAGAGATAGAACAGTCTAGACCAGACATTTCCAGATGTGTAAATGTGACAGAGTGAATGTTCAAGAAGTCTTATCCATTGCTGCATAGAAGCTTCCAGGCATGCAATAAGCCTTATATAAGACAATGGACGGCATGAGAGGGACCAGTCTTGTGGCGACAGTAACACAGCGTATACATAAAGCACGGAGTGAGTGGTAGAGGCAGAACGGGATCGTGAGTGTTTGATGGGAGCAGGATAGTGCATCTGTGAATGAGGAACTGGTTTCAAGCGGCATCAGGGCTATGAGCCCGGACAGCTGAATGTATAAGAACAGATTTAACCGTGAAGAATAATTCTTAAAATTCTGGTGAAGTGTTCTGTATTCATTACTCATTATTTGTTCTGTCTTTAGTTTCAATAAACATTGTTATTTGTTAAACCAAAGGTCATATCTGTCCCAATATAAAGGACTGAATAAAATACAGATCTTAAATTTCACACCAATTTTAAGATTTCTAGTATTAATATTCATTGGCATTGATAAAACCATATTCATGGGACAGGCCACATAAACCTGTATGGGTTTCATAAATAAAGCTTCTAAATTTTTATCCACATGCACTCAATAACAGCCCAGAGACCACAAACAGAGTACTAAATTCCTGCAACAGCTTCTGTAAATTTGTAGCCCCTTCCAGTACACTAACAATGCATGTTATGACTCTCCCACACCTATGCACTAAAAATTCAGAAGTGATAGAATTCACGAAAGTTATACTTAAAATTCCTGAATATGTTTTATAGCTGGCAGTAGGTATGATCTTAAAAAATAAAATAAAAATATGCAATTAAATAAAAAAAATTAATTCCCCATAATGCAATGAGCCCTGAAGGAAAACATGCACGATGTACTTGTAGCCTGCATGAATTTACCATTTGGAACAACATCAGATATACTTGCACATCTCCTAACCTTAATTCTGCTAGAGGATGCAAGGGGCTGCCAATCCTTATACCACTTGATCTCCGGATATGGAACACCAATCACTCTGGCTTCAATGCGCCCAGATCGCCTTGTCATGATAATAGTTTCTTCTGGTCTCTTGATGAACTCTGGATACTCAGCTATCTCCAGCCTCACTCTCTGCCGCGCTTCACCATGCTCATTTGTTGCCACTGCCTCATATTCTCCTACATCACGATCTAGCATCCTGAAACACACAAAACCTACATCAACATTCACAGAAAATAATGTGTAATTACTGATGTACACATCACTGACTAAAAATTCTTACACTAAAAAAAAAGGTATGAATAAATCCTAAACTGGAACTGGTCTTTCAACACTTCAAAGAAAGTACTGCTGTACAACACCTCCTTCAGGTAGACTTACTCAATTCTCATGTGCTGAAGTGGATGTTCAGCACATAGAGAATTAAACTTGTTAATCTCCTACAATTTTAAAGGGTTGAAGAGGTGAACAATGAATATTATTAATAATTTTGTGTGATGAGCAAAACTTCTGCTGCAGGACTGTGTGGCACAGCATTATGTTTATGTCCTCATACAAGACAAAGGCTTAAACAGAGAATTCACTGTAACTGAACAAAGCAAGTAAATGGTCTTATATGACTCAAATAATAACGGACTTAACATATTTGAATTATGTGTCATTTAATAATAAAAACCATATCTCTTTTTAGGCTGGAATAATAATCTAATTATTTACAAAATTTTTAATTTTGAAAGAATATTTATTCATAATGAAAGTTTCTTGGCTTTTGATGTCCTCCTATTGAATCAAAACTTGTCTCTTTTTCTTGTCATTATCCTTTCCACTTCCATGTACATATTAGTATGTTCCACAAAAACTCTTGAACCAGAGACACTTCCATATTACAAAAATCTTCCAAAGTAAGGCCAGTAAATGTGGCCATGTTCAATACATAAGCAATTCCCAATTAGCTACCAAACCACCTGTTCTATTCAGACATAATTACAGCAAGCTAGAAGATCTATACATTTTTCAACACAATACACATGATACACACCTGTTAATGAAGAGAGTGGCTTGACCGTTTCTTGTGTAGCTCGTGTCATACCGGCCTCCCATTTCGATGAGTTCACCATTGAAGTAATATGTCATCTTGGGCTTGGGGTAACCATACACAAACCAGAAGAGATTGCAGTTGTGATTTTTCACGCCATATTGTGTGTCATGCTCTTGCCTCAGGAACCTACCAACATCACATTAACTCTGTATGCCAGGCCATCTTACCTGATTCAGTAACATGTAACTGCAACAGATCATCTGACACAACATAACTGAACAGCCAAGTGGAACTCTATATTACCTACACAACAGAAAAACCCACTGTGTAGAAATGTTGGGCAACAAGCAATGATTGGATTTGATGTTCATAGGGCCGTGCATCGTAATATTATTTCTATAGTAAAACCAACTAGATGCACCAATGTATCAAATTTATTTTGTTTTATTTTAGAATGACACTCTATATGTATTGGTGCATCTAGTTGGTATTACTATAGAAATAATAGAAGCAATGATAGGTTAGCTGATCCATAAAGGTGAAGTGTAGGTAGGATTGTTCCTGTGCATGCTGTGAAAGCACTGTACAAACACTGTATAACAGAGCTGAGCCATGATTAAGGCAGCTAGTTGCTGCACTCTCACCATGAAGTATGATCCCAGGCCAGTCATTTTGAGCTGGGGTGGAAAAAGTGACACTGGGAAAGGCTTCTCTCTTGAATACTCCTGTTTTCCCCAATTATTGCCCATCCAACAATGATATATAATCATCTACAACCACTGCTATATAACCTTAGCAATTGGCAGTGTTGTTAAATAATACAATGGACAATAACCAACACTGCTGACTGTGGGCATTCAATACAGACAGCTTGATACATTTCTTGCCACAGACTCTCAATACATCTTATGGGTGCATATGAAAACATACAACAATTATGGAAAGAGGTAACATAATTAAATCCCTTAAAACAAAATATTCATATATAGATGTGATGAGATTTCTACAAAGATTCTAAAAATAAGTTTACTATTTATAATTTCACCATTAAACTATATATGTAACACAGCTCTTGCCAATGGCATCTTCTGAGGCAGATTGAAAATTTCTATAATAAAATCACTACATAAAAAAGGCAATAAGCTTGATTTGTCTAATTACAGACCAATACAACTTTTAACTTCCTTCTATAAAATCTTCAAAAAAGTAGTGCAAACTAGACTATTGGATCATTTAATAAAATACAATATTTTAATGAAGGAACAGTCTGGATTCAGAAAAAAAAATTAACAGAAAATGCTACATATAAATTAACCAATGGAATACTAATATGTTGAATAAGAAATTGTTGGTGTGGGGTATATTTTGTGACTTAGAGGAGGTTTTCAATAGTGTAAATCATGATATCCTTTTGTCTAAACTGGAATATTATGGAATAACTGGTATTGAAAATGAATCATATGAAACCTACCTTCATGATAGATATAAGAGAGCATCTACATATAATAAGAAAATATTTCTCTCTTTGCAATTGGGCTCAGGTTAAACATGGCATTCCACAAGGCTCCATCCTTTGAACCTTGCTTTTTCTCATACATATGAATAACAGATTCATACCCATATTATTTGTCAGTGACACTAGTATTTTATTCAGCAACTCAAATTTTAAATGCTTTGAGGAAAATATTAATATTTATTTGAAACTGTTAACAAAGAGTTTAAAATAAATCAACTTTCTGTAAACTTTGAAATAAACACACTATACCCATTTTGTAACAAAGAACAATACTCCTATCTATATGCAAATGGGTTGTGATAAAACAATCCCCAGCATCACCTATACAAAATTCTTAGGTCCAGTCACTGATAATAACTTGACTTGGAAAAATCATATTGTTGATTATAAAATTTAGTACAGCCTGTTATGTAAAATGATCAGTCAAAATGTACACGTCTCAACCTAAGCTATTAACTATATATTATGCCCCTTTTATTCAATTATGACATACGGCATGATATTTTGGGGGAATTCAACTATTCTTCAGATATCTTCAAGACACAAAAGAGCATATTCAGAATTATAATGGGAAGGAGGAGTGGAGAATCTTATAGGAAATTATTGAAAGGGTAAAAAATTTTTCCATTCAAATCGCAGTATATACTTTCTTCACTTTTATTTGTGACTAATAAGAAAAGCTACCTTACAACAAGTTCAGGATACTACAGTACATATACTAGACACAACAATGATCTACATTTACCTCAGACAAACTTGGTTATTTATCAAAAAGTGGTTTATTACTCAGGCATTAAAAATCTTTCATAATCTTTCATCAGATATTAAAAATACTTCTGGCAATCTTAAGAAATTTTAAAGACTATTAAACATTTCAAATCTTAAGAAATTTTAAAGAATATTAAACATTTCTTGATCACACACTCTTTCTACACTTTGGAGGAATACTTTCCAGATGATACACATGGTAGATGATTCAATTTTGATTCAATTTAGATTTTTATTAAAATTTTTATTCAATTTTGAATTCTAAATTTATTCAATTTTATGTCATGTGTTATTATACTGCATAAATTTATCAGCTGTGTTTATATTAACTCTACTTATACATATAATTATTGCAAGCTGTTCTGTTGTGTTGTCGCATTTTGTGCAATTGTTATGCCTCTTGTATTCTTGATGTAATATGGGTGTTTCTGACACTTGTAAGGATCTACTGAATGTAAATAAATAAATATAAAATGAATGTAAAGAAGAGTTATGACACAAGTGTCCAGGTAACTTAGAGGAATGAATTTACTTTTGGTTTATGAACAATGATGTCAGTGACTACACAAGCACTGAATGGTAGGATTACTGACAGATGAGAGAAACAATGTGGAAGGAAGCATTTAAAGCTTCATTAAGGGATTACACTGGCATTAGCACAGAGTGACTAAGGAATGAAGAAAAAGGGAGAGGGAGAGAGAGAGATAGAGAAGAAAGAAAAAAGAAAGAAAGAAAGAAAGAAAAGAAAAATAAAGAAAAAAGAAAGAAAAAGAAGACAGATATATATATATATATATAAATCAGG
>Ga0123353_10004461_pt1 | contig 18033 bp, 15 predicted proteins | sample TergutLab28metaG_3_FD_92763 | JGI IMG/M metagenome (GOLD analysis project Ga0123353, IMG submission 92763) | Labiotermes labralis P3 segment gut microbial communities from Petit-Saut dam, French Guiana - Lab288 P3 | ecosystem: Host-associated > Arthropoda: Insects > Digestive system > Gut ... | reverse complement strand
GAAGTGGGAGAAAGATCAATCTGTGAGTTGTGATCCAGTGGCATTGGAGAAGCAGGCGTTGGGTTGTTTATCGAAGGCGTTGGCGGCTCGTTATGGCGAGCAGTCGAGTCGTCGGTCATCGGTGGTATTGGCGACCGAGTGGGTTGGTCAAGTTCAGAATGAATTGCATGAGAAGGTGAATTGTTTTGCGGAGCATGTTCGTATTAAGACAGGCATAACGCTGGGGGACGTGTCGTATCCTTCGATGGGTTACGAAGAAGACGATAAAGCCGAGCGGGATTATATGCAAGGCATTGGCAAACGGAAAGGTGCGGAAATGTATCCGATACCCGTCCAGCAATTTTATGACCCACCGGGCGATACGGTGGGAGAGAGGTTTAATGATTTTATGGACAAAACAAAAGATATTCACTTGCGGCGATAGCCGATGACGCTTTTCCGTCGTCCCTTTCCCGCCCCGTCGTCTCGCTTCATAATTCCAGTGAGGCGGCGGGGCGGGAAAGGGCGACGCCCAGTCCCTTTTTTGTTCGGAGTGGAGCCCACTTTATTGCCCCAACGAGGGCAATGTGGTGAGTCATTTTGGGGCAGTTAAGGGCGTTCGCAACGGAGAAGTGACAAACTAAAAAATTTTTTCACGGAAGGTTTTGCTGTGGTAACTATGTTTCAAGAAAAAATTATTTAGTTTGGCACGCCGGAGTTGCCGTCCGGCAGTTGCCGAGTTGCCGATGCTCTCGCATGGTAGCGGACGGAAAATCAGAAAAGTTTATTTTTTTGGGAGAAAAGGATTGACATGCAACATGATATGGAGTACAATAAGGGCAAGTTTGCCCGGGCTTGGTCGTGCTTGTTCGGATTCGGGTGTGAGTTGGTTTCATATCGAAAAAAGTCCACGCTTGTTTTGGAGCGACCAACTCCGCAACCATTCAGGAATTCACGAGCCGCAAGCGTGGGGCTTTTTATTGCTCTAACAGGGAGGTTAGAACATGGCTAGAGATCGCAAAAATCGCAAACGAATTACTTACACTACGAGTAAGAGGCGTAGGAGTTTTGAGTTGCGCTCTGGCACCAGTGTTAAGTTATGGGAAGAGGTCAAAGCGCTCTCTAAAATTCTTGCCGACAGCGAACGCCTCAAAATAGATTTGCCTTCCGGCACCATGGAGCGAGTAAAGACTCTGCCCGATTATGTCAAAGAGTATTACGCAAAAGACGGATTGATTGAATGGAACACACCAAAAAATGTTCCAACTCTTGGTGTGTTCCTTGTCGAGTATGGTGCAAGTCGTCCGGGTAAAGAATCAATGCACAAGCGGCTAACATCTTACCTTGTTGACTACTTCGGGGTGCATAAACGCCTTGATGGAATCACATCGTCAGAGGCGGCGGGCATACTTTCCTTTTGGGCAAATGACCGCAAAAAGAAAGGTAAACGGGGCGGTACACTCTCACCAACAACGAGGTCAAAAGCACTTACTTGGGTAAAGTCTGCATTCGACATGGCTGTAGAATGGAAATACTTGGAACGTTCACCGTTTGCAAAAGTTCAAGGCGAGAATGTCGAAACCAACAGAGAGAGACACTATACCGTTAAACTTGATGAGTTCTACGCTGGTGCCGCCTGCTTGGATGACGTGGAATTGCGTGGTATCCTTGCGTTTGCTCGTCTGGCGGGTTTACGTCCTTCGGACATGAAGGATTTGCGTTTTGTAGATTTTGAGACTGCACCGAACGGAAGGATGTTTTTTCGTGTCCCCGTGAATGCCAAAACGGGAACTCGAAAGGTGCCTCTCTATGATTCTCTGCGTCCATTCTATGATGCCCTCGTTGCCGCAAAACAAGAAGGGCAAGTTTATCTCTTTGAACGGTATCGGACTTGTACGAATGTGGGAACATTGATCAAAAAGAAAATGCTCAAGGCAGGGTTAAAACCTTGGGGGCAGTTCTTCGTAAATTGTCGCCGGACTCGTATCAACGAAAAGAGAGAAGAGGGGTTTTCGCAACAAGATAGAACGGCAGTATTTGGCAATACGCCGATTGTTCGTGCAAAAAATTATGACGGCGAATTGACGTCGAGTGCCATTGCTTTGCTGGGGGTCGAAAATGTCGATTCCGGCGTTCCGGCTCAGGTCGGTTTCCCCGCCGTTTTTGCCCCACCGGATAACTCTACAGAACCGGAAACCTTCGACGTGGAAGTTTTCCACTTCGGATTGCCCAATGACGAGCGATATTTTCCCACACTTTTTCCCACACTTCCGTCCGATTCGTCCTCTGTTTGGGAAATGATTGACAACGGTGCTGGCTATCGGCAGGTCATCGTAGCAGCACTTTTGCGGGTCGGTTATTCGGGCAAAGCGGCGTGGAGAATCGCCGAAAATGACAAATATGCTTTTCAGTTCTATATGGACTTAATCCATTGTCGGGAAAGGATTTACGACTATCAAAAGCAACAGATTTCATACGTAGAAATGCTCGGTTCTGTCGTTGTTTTTTGTTTCAAGAATCTCCGCCGGGCTTGGCGGGGGAGCATCATATCGAAAGAGTGCTTGAGTCTAGGCAATTTAGAAAAAGTGGCGGGGGCAGGACTCGAACCTGCGGCCTTGAGGTTATGAGCCTCACGAGCTACCGACTGCTCTACCCCGCGATATTTAGACGCACATTCTATACCATAAGGCAGATTCGTCAAGCAGGAGGAGGTACAAAAATAAAGACCCTCAAAATACGAAACAATCAGGTATAATGAGCGGAACTCTTCCTCGATACCACAACCATGAAATCCAAGAAAGTTCGGGTCGATTTCCGAAAGAACCGCCAGGAGCGGACTCGCATCGGCAATTGGACGCGAAAATTCAACGAACACGGCTTTGAAGAAGAAACAGAAGCCGCTGTTGAACGAATCGGCGGAAAAAGTGAACTCTCCCGACGAAGAACTGTCATCGGCGAACTCGTCAAAGAGGATACCGACAACATCGGCTTTGAAGTGCAGCCCGAAGTCGATACCGAACGCCTTCTTGCCGGTCGAGTTCTCCGTGTTCATGGAGCAAGTAGCGTCGTGCAGACAGAAGACGGTCGGCAATTTCAGTGCGTAACGCGGCGTATTTTGAAAACGCTTTCGACCGACCAACGGCAGCCCGTCGTAACCGGCGACCATGTACTGATTCGTCCTGCTCCGATGGAAGACCGGCAACACAGTCGCCGGCTCTCTTCGGATGGAATGATTGAACGTGTTGAACCTCGCCGCAGTACGATTGCCAGAACCAGCAAACAGCGTAAACACGTTATCGTTGCGAACGTTGATCAGGTATTGATTGTTGTCAGTGCCGATCAACCGGCACTCAAACCGAATTTGATCGACCGGATGATTCTCACCGCAGAGCAATCCGGCGTAAAGCCGGTTGTTTGCATCAACAAAATTGATCTTGTGGACCCTGCCGAATTGCAGCCGCTCGCCGGTGTCTATGCCCGGATGGGATATAAGGTTCTTTTGTTGAGCGTCGAGACAGGTTTCGGACTGAATCACCTCAGACGTTTGCTCACAAACCGGTCAAGTGTCGTTGCCGGTCAAAGCGGAGTCGGAAAATCGTCGCTGCTCAATGCCATTGACCCACAGATTCAACTTCGGGTTGCGGAAATCGGTAATGCTCAAAAGGGAAAACATACGACGACAACGGCGGAGTTGATTCAACTTTCATTTGGCGGCTACGTAGTGGACACACCCGGTATGCGGCAATTTATGCTTTGGGACATCATTCCCGAAGAGGTGTTCGGTCTCTTTCGGGACTTACGTCCTTATGAAAACCGATGTCATTTTCCTGATTGCACCCATTCTCACGAAGAGGATTGTGCCGTGAAATTTGCCGTCGGTGAAGGTTGGCTCGATCTGCGCCGCTACGAAAGTTATTTGACAATCCGATTCGGAAAATGACATTGCCCTTGTCGGACAGAACCGGCTTGCATCAATTTGCAAAAAAGGATAGACTTGAACGTGTTCTTGTGCCTTGCCGATACTTCGAGGAAACCATGAAACTGAAGCAACTCTCCCTGTTTTTGGAAAACAAGCCGGGCAATGTACGGAAAGCCTGTCGAACGCTTGCGGACAACGGCATTAATATCGAAACTTTGGCTCTTGCCGACACGGAACAGTTCGGTATTCTCCGCCTGTTGGTCAAAGACTGGGAACATGCCAAAGAAGTGTTTGAAAAAAACGGCGTTGTTGTCCGTGTCTCGGAAGTTGTTGCTCTTGCGGTAGGGCATCGTCCCGGCGGGTTGGCGGACATTCTCGATGCTCTTGAAGATGCCAAATTGAATATCGAATATATGTACGGTTTCTTCCAGCATCTTGGGGCTGCGAAACCAGAAAACGGTCCAACGGAGAGTGCGATCATTGTGTTTCGATTCGACAATCCAGACGTTGCGGTCGAGACGCTCAAAAAACAGAATATCCGGGTCATCGGCAGCGAAGAACTCTTCGGATGAGAGAAGCCCCAGTACCGACTAAACACACGTTACCATTTTGATCCCATACTGGGGGTGGCGGGCCAATAGTGGATGGGATATTTCTTTTTTCCACTACCGAAAGAATAGGTCAAACCTACTGTGAGTGCAATGTTGTTTTGTGTTTTGGCAATTTTAGAGGAGAAGACTACATTGTCAATTAAATCCGCTTGAATTGCGATCCGCTCATTCCACCAATAACGCATGCCCAGTCCCAGCGGCATTGTAACAATATCCGCCGATTGTTCGTAACCGAATGTGTTGGTAAATTTTTGCTGTCCGAATCCCAACCCATACTTGAAATAGGGTCGCCACTTTGCATTTCCTAGCGGGTAATAATGGACTGTCGCATCCAGTACCGTCAATTCGTTTGTTCGTGTCGATAACGGCGGAACAACTTCCGCTTCGGGAAATTGCATCTTAAAATTCGCCTCAAAAACTTGACGAGCAAGGTCAGTATCATAAATGTCAATCGATGCAAAGTGAAGCCGACTTTCGACTCCCCAGTATTCGTTAAAATTATAGCCGCAAATGAGACCGCCATTGCCACCGGTTTTCTGTTTGATCATCTGAGAAACCAACTCGGAACCGGAAATAGCACCGACAAAACCGCCGAAATACCACGGATGATCAAGCCAACTTTTGTTTACCAGCGGCATGCCTACTCCCTTGTCCGGTCCCATCGGAGTGGAAAACGGATTCACCGTTTTCGCACAAGCAACCAACGTTTCTCCAAGCGGCGAGGACACCCGAACAGGAACCAAATTGTTGAGCGTCCACTGTGCGTCGGCTTGCTTTTTGGCTTCATCCCCATCCTGCTGTCTGTCATTGTTTGCTCTTGGCTGGTTTTCTTCCGCCTGCTGTCGAGCCATCTCTTGGAGCAATAGTGTCTGATAGACCGATGAATAATCCGGTACATTTTGATAACCGGTTTGGTAATCCATCGGAGAGCCTGACATCCCATACGGATCGGCAGTGTAACCATACGGAGAATACACACCCATCGTGTATTGATTCATATAAGGGTTCGCATATTCCTGTGGATATTGTTGGGGATATTGTGCGAACTGCGGGTAGGTTGCGTCTGCACCCGCTGGGTACATATATTGAGCGACGGCGTAAGGATTGACATATCCGCCGGCGGCAACGCCGGGATCATAAAGAATGACGTTGTTTTGTGCCAACAAAGGATTATTCGGAATTGCAGAGGCGGTGGAACCCCAATCGAACGTAGAGGGGGATTGCATCGCCAATGGCTGCGCTTCCATCGGTTGCGTTACCACCGGGAAGGGATCGTTTTCGCTTGCCGAAACTTGGCGAATCGTTTCGGATTTTTTGGAAATCGGCAACGAGCGGTCGTTAAAAGTTGAATTCTTTTTGGCAAAACCTCCCATTGTTTTCGTATCAGACTTGAATTCGGCAAAATCTTTTTCGGCGGGATTGGCAAGTCCAAAGTCCTCGGCGAGGATCGGCGAAACGAACAAACAGAGGATGACCAGACAACCGAAGACAACGTACCCTTTACGGCATACCGCCATCGGCGTGAGCAAGATCGGACTGTCTTTTCGGGGACGGTGCATATTAAGACCGATTGACGAAAAACCGCCGAATTATGCGGATTTCCGCCTCTGCCGTCAAGAGCAAATTCGGTACTGTATCGTCATTTTCCCCGGATTCCCGCTTCGCGGAAATGACGTGCGTTTTGGTGTCCGCTTGAAATGACACCCCATTTTGAAACTTGCAATGGACTGGGCAATCTTGACAAAGTGCCACCAATCGTAGAGAATGACAGGCATAGAGACAATAATGTTGAACAGGATGCACACATCAAAACTCGGTGTCATCAGCGACACCCACGGATTTTTGGACGAAACGATTCGTGCCATACAACTCTTTCGGGATCATAGTGTTCAAACAGTGATTCACTGCGGAGACATCGGTAGCAGTGAGGTCGTTCGGGTTTTTCAAGGACTCGAAACCCATTTCGTTTTCGGAAATGTGGACGGTGAAAATGAAGTTCTTCGATCAGCCGCCGAAGAAACCGGAAACTACTTTTACGGTTGGTTCGGTTCAATAGAGCGATCAGGAAGGCGAATCGCTTTTATGCACGGTCATCAATCTCCCCAATTTGAACAAGAACTGGCAAGCGGCAACTGGGATTTGTTGTGTTACGGTCATACTCATGTCGCCTCGTTCCAGAGACACGGTTCGACACTACTTCTCAATCCGGGAGCATTCAAGCAGGTACCCCGCCCCACCATTGCCATTGTTACGCTTCCCGACATGACCGTCGAACCGTTCGATATTTGAGAACCAAGTTCCATCGAACAAAACAAGGGAATCGCCGACATTTCACCGCATCCTTCTCACTCCTGCACCCATCATGTCGCAAGAAATCGAAACAATACCGGACATCGAAAAAACTTCCGTTCCCTGGACGGGGCTCGATGTCCTGTTATTCCTTGCCCTTTGGTTTGCGACACTGTTCGTATGCAGTGCGGTTGCCGGTAATACTGCCCCTCAAACTGAATCGCAGAGACAAACGGCGGCGGATGGGGAAAGTTATCTACATCCGATTGCTCAACTGGTTGGACAGAACAACAATTCACCGATTGTGCTTCTGGTCGCCCTTTTAGCCGCCGTTGTGATAGCACCGCTCGTCGAAGAATTTTTGTTCCGGTTACTCCTTCAAGGTTGGCTCGAAGCAAAACTCACACAATTTCAAGTTCCCTGTGCAAGCGGTGTTGCCATTGCTACCGTTTCATTCTTTTTTGCAGCCATTCACGGAGGGAATGGTGTTGTCATGGACATACAAGTGCTTTTTTACACATTGGTTGCCTTGGCAACGGCAAACCTATTGATTTTCACATCGGGAATCTTGTACCTGGTGCGGAGAAGGAGCGTACAAATTACCCATTACCTGTTCGGAACAAGTCGGTTTTTTTGTCCTCGATTTTTCATCAATGCAGGATATTGTCTCTTGGCTCTTTTGCTCATCTATGGACTGTCTGCCGTGCTGGGTAGGGCTTATCCGACCACGAATACCGATCCGATTCCGATTCTCTTCCTTTCGCTGCTTTTGGGAACTCTTTACAGTAAGACGCAGAATCTTTCGTACTGTCTTTTGCTCCATGCCTGTGTGAACGGAATAAGTTTAATGTTGGTTTGGCTTTCCGCACTGTCCTCCTGAAACCGCACAATCGGTATAGCCGTTAGAATCGAAACAAAGGGAAACGCACCGGTTCTCGTGATTGTGAGCCTTCTGTTTTTTCGATACCCCATGATAGCAGAGTGAACAGGAGATAAAGCATGGCAATCTCATCAATTTCGGGAGCGACCTACGGATCAGCATCGGCAGCACGTTCATCTACAGCGGCTTGCCCGACATGCAATGGAAGTACAGCACGAACCAGTGCAGCAAGTACCGCTCGTACCTTTTCCAATGGTTACACGGGACGGACTGATTCCTTCTCGTGTGCAACATGCGGACAACAAAAAACAGCGGCAACAGCATCGAGAACGAGTTCGTCTTATTGCCCAACGTGTGGAAATAGTGCATCAAAATCGTCCTCATTTCCCAGTACCGTTGCAAACACCTATAACTGTCCCACATGCGGCAAGGGACAGGCATCGTCGGCAGGAAAAGCGGGAACTGCTTACACAAACAACACAACGGCTTGGGCACGCTAGTCCAAACACAGAGCGATGATTGAATTTTTGTTGTTTTGTATCGCAACGGTAGGAATGACCTCGATCATCGTGCAGGGGGTCGTTTTTCAACCCTTCCGGCAATCTGTCGGTGATTGGGCGGAAAAAAACCGAGTCCATCGGGAACGCAAAGCGCAAGAGCAGGGCGGCGTGAGCCCCTCGGTTTCCCATCGGTCGCTAGTCGAGTGGTTCAATGAATTGATTAACTGTGCGCAATGTACCGGTTTCTGGTGCGGTCTGTTCTGCGGACTGATTCTTTGTCCCCATGGAATCGCAAGTGCAAAATTTCTTTTGGTGTGGTTTTGCTGTGGGGTGGGGGGTAGTTTCTTGGCAGCACTCGGTTGTAATGTCATCGATTGGGTCTTCTATCACAAGATGAATGCCCTTCGGCACTTGGAAGAACAGGATTTAAGACTGGCTGCACGGCACACGGAGTTGCAAGATGGGGTGGTTTTGCCTGCTCCACCACCACATTTCGATTCCCACTGAAGTTCTCTCTTGTCATTTTACTTTTTCGGAACACCGGGGCAAGGCATCGTGAGCACGAGATCGACGATTTCGATACACCACTAATGTTCAAAGCCTTGGGGTATCAGCGGCTTGGAAATTCCGTCTGCCGTAACCATCTGGAGCCCTGTTGTCGCAGTCAGTTCACCGATGTCATAAAGGATTACTCCCGATGTCGTCTGAAACGGTTGCAACGAGAGCAGTTTTTTTGCTTCCTGTGGAGCAACTGAAAAAAGTAGTTCAAAATCTTCGCCGTCCGAAAGGGCATGGTCAAGCGGTGAACGCCCCGATTGTCCCGAAAGTGTTACGGCATCGTCCGCAATCGGAATTTTTGTTTCAAAAAGTATGGCTCCCAATCGGCTTTCTGTTGCAAGACGGTGCAAATCCAGTGTCAAGCCATCACTGATGTCTATTGCCGCATGAACTTCATAATGCCTGTTCAAATACAATGCTTCGTCAATGCGAGGTTCAAAAGAGAACTGATGTTGCAGAATGCTACCGCCCAGTTTTCCGGTGGTCAGGAGCCGATCCCCCGCCTTTCCGCCGCTGCGCCGAAAAACCCCTTTTTCGGCGACACAACCGATGACCGTAATCGAAACAATGAGACCGCCATCCCAAGTGTTCGTGTCGCCGCCTGCCAAAATCAAACTGTATTTGTCGATCAGTGGCTTCATTCCGGCAAGGAGTTGTTCTGCGAGTTCCAACGCCCCATGTTTCGGGAGTGCCACCGCTACAAAAATCCAGCGAGGCTCCCCCCCCATTGCCGCAATGTCGCTCAAATTGACCGCAAGGGCTTTGCGCCCAATCCACTTGGGATCGGTTTCGGCAAGGATAAAATCGACCCCCTCGGTGAGCATATCGACGGTAATGATTCTATCGCCGATCACAGCCGCATCATCGCCGATCAACTCTGTCCCCGGCAAGGATCGAATACGTTTGAGTAATTCCGCTTCCATATTGGATGAATCCTACCTCATTTTTCTGGGTGTACAAGAGAACAGCGAACGTACCATTCCCTTGCGGCAATGTTCCGGTCTGTTAGAATTACACTATGCGGCATATTCAACTTTACGACACGACACTCCGCGATGGTTCCCAAGCGGAAGGGGTCACCTTTTCCCTGCAAGACAAACTCCAACTGGCGAAGAAACTCGACGTTCTCGGATTCGATTTCATCGAAGGGGGCTTTCCCGGCTCCAATGAGAAAGACGCTGAGTTTTTCCGTAAAATCGCGGAGAAACCACTCGACACAACAGTAGTCTGCGCTTTCGGCATGACCCGACGCAAGGGCATCAAGCCGGAAGAAGATGCCGGACTTCGTTCGCTCCTCGATTCGCAGGCTCCGATCATCACGATTGTAGGCAAAGCCTCTGCGTTTCAAGTGGTCGAGGTCATCAATGCCACACTGGATGAAAATCTCCAAATGGTCGCCGAAACCGTTGACTTTTTTCGCAAGCACGACCGCCGGGTCTTCTTCGATGCCGAACACTTTTTCGATGGCTGGAAGGACAATCCGCAGTATTCACTGTCCGTCCTGCAAACGGCAGTCGAGGCGGGTGCCGAAATCGTTATTCTCTGCGACACAAACGGCGGTTCAATGCCGGAATTGGTCAGTGATGCGGTGAAAAGCGTTGTCGATGTGACCGGCATTCCGGTCGGAATTCATGTTCACAACGATTGCGGCATTGCGGTTGCCAACTCGCTCGTTGCTGTCGATGCCGGTGCCACGCAGGTTCAGGGAACGATCAACGGAATCGGCGAACGTTGCGGTAACGCCAATCTGGTTACCATCGCTGCAAACCTCGCCCTGAAAAAACAGGGAGCGTACAACGTTCTCAAGCCGGATTCGCTGCTGTGCCTTACGGAACTCTCCCGATTCGTGTACGAGACGATCAATTTCCAGATTCCGCTTCACGATCCTTATGTCGGCAAAAGTGCATTTGCACACAAGGGGGGAATGCATGTCAGCGGCATTGCCCGGAACTCGGCGGCATACGAACACATTGTCCCGGAAACCGTCGGCAATTCCCGTCGGGTACTGATTAGCGAACTCTCCGGTAGATCAAACATCGCTTCAAAAACGAAAGATTTGAATCTCGATGCCGATACAATCAAGAAAATTCTCGATGAAGTGGTGCAAAAGGAGAGTCAGGGATACCAATACGAAGCCGCCGAAGGTTCGTTCGACCTGATAGTCAAGAAGTGTACGGGAACGTTCAAGGAACATTTTAAGCGGCTGAACTATCACGTCAAAGTGGATTCAAATGAACAGGGCGTTCTTGTTACGGTGGCGACGGTCAAATTACAAATCGGCGATGCGATTCGGCACACCGTCGCCGAAGGGGATGGTCCGGTTGCTGCGTTGGATGCCGCACTGCGGGAAGCATTGTTGCCGATCTATCCGTTGCTGTCCGAGATGCGTCTGATAGATTTCAAGGTTCGTGTCATCAATTCCGAGGCGGCAACCGACGCGGCGGTTCGGGTCGTGATTGAGAGCGAAGACAAGGACGGCAATGCTTGGGGAACGATTGGTGCAGACGAAAACGTGATCGAAGCCAGTTGGCTCGCCCTTGTGGACAGTATCGAGTACAAACTGAATCGGACGTAGGGTTTTCGCCGTGCATAATGTGCCGTCATTTCGCTGAATGTCCATCAGGAATCCAGCGCACCGTTCACGATTTTGCCCGCCTCGCTGACGATTTCCTGCAAATGCAATTCGCTCTTGAACGACTCGGCGTAAATCTTATAGATGTTTTCCGTGCCCGATGGTCGGGCGGCAAACCAACCGCCAGTCGAAACAACTTTCAAGCCGCCGATGGACGCTCCATTGCCCGGTGCGTGGGTCAACTTCGACGTAATCGGATTGCCCGCCAAACTCGTTGCCGCCACCTTTTCCGGGGTCAATTTTTTGAACGCCGCCTTCTGTTCCGGGGTCGTTCCCTGATCGATCCGTGTGTAATACGAACTGCCAAAACGTCCTTCAATTTCCTGATATAACACACCGGGGTCTTTGCCCGTTACTGCTAACATCTCCGCCGCCAACAGGTTCAAAATGATGCCGTCTTTGTCCGTGGACCAAACCCGACCATCCTTCCGCAGGAAACTCGCTCCGGCACTCTCTTCGCCGCCGAAACCAATCGTTCCGCCGAAAAGTCCTTCGACGAACCACTTGAAACCCACCGGCACTTCGACCAATGGTAATGCCAAGTCGTCCACCACTTTGTCGATGATGCCACTCGATACCAGCGTTTTGCCGACTCCTACTCCTTTCCAGTTTCGGTGCGTGAAAAGGTATTGAATCGCCACCGCAAGATAGTGATTCGGATTCATCAAACCAACGGACGGTACGACGATTCCGTGCCGATCCGTGTCGGGATCATTGGCAAAGGCGATGTCGAACTTGTCCTTCATATCGACTAATCCTCGCATGGCATACGGACTGGAACAGTCCATTCGGATTTTGCCGTCGTGATCGACCCGCATGAAAGCAAACATCGGATCGACCGACTTGTTCACGACGGTAATGTCGAGACCGTATTTTTCGGCAATCGGTTCCCAGTAAGCAAAACCTGCTCCGCCCAGCGGATCGACACCGATTTTGATTTTCTTGTCCGCTATTGCTTCCATGTCAATGACGTTTTTGAGATCGTCAACATATTTTTCTACGAAATTAACACTTTTGACATTCCCCATCGTAACGGCTTGCTCGAACGGCATCCGCTCGATGCCGTTCAGATTTGCTTTGAGGTATTCGTTTGCTTTGTTTTGAATCCAGCCGGTTACATCAGTGTCGGCAGGACCGCCGTTCGGCGGATTGTATTTGATACCGCCGTCTCCCGGCGGATTGTGCGACGGCGTAATCACGATACCGTCGGCTTGGGTGTCGAAATTGCGGTTCCACGTTAGAATTGACCAAGAGATCACCGGCGTGGGAGTGTAACCGTCATTCTGTTGATAAATGACATCGACACCGTTTGCGACAAGAACTTCCAGGGCGGTTCTTTGAGCGGCATCGGACAAAAAATGCGTGTCTTTGCCGAGATAAAGCGGACCAGCATATCCCTGTTTTTTTCGGTAATCGCAGATTGCCTGCACAATGGCAAGGATATGCGATTCGGTGAAGGAACCATTGAGGGATGTTCCACGATGTCCGCTGGTACCGAAGGCGACCTGCTGTGCCGGATCGGATGCATCCGGCTTTGCAGCGTAGTATGCTTGTTCGAGTTCATTCAGATCAACGAGGATCGACTGCGGTGCCGGTTGACCGGCAAGTTCATGGATAGGCATTGAAGTCTGCTTTCGTGTACGGTGAGTTTATTGTATCAAAAATAAGGTTCAACGAGCGATGGGCAGGAAAGTTTCGCCTTGAAACGATCAATGGAAAAAATGATTGCATCGTTTGACCATTGTGTTCATACTGTTCCAAAATAATTCCAAACACGTTCTCGTCGGTACTCCGGCGCAGGAGTGGATTATGAACAACTTCCACAATAGTCCACTGCTCGGGCGATTTCAGTATTAAGGTCTTGTCGCTGCACAATCCGGTCAATGTATCCATGTTCCAAAAGAAATTCACTGGTTTGAAATCCTTTGGGAAGTTCCATTCGAAGCGTTGCCTTAATTGTTCGGGGACCGGCAAAACCGATGAGTGCCTTCGGTTCTGCAAAGATCAAATCGCCGAGCATCGCAAAACTTGCCGCCACGCCACCCATCGTGGGATTGGTCATGACCGAAATGTACAGACCGCCGGATTGGTGAAATCGTGCCAGTGCCGCCGAAACCTTTGCCATTTGCATAAGGGACAGAATTCCTTCGTGCATTCTCGCACCGCCGCCGCTGCCGGAAAGAATAATCAGCGGTAATTTTTCATCTCTTGCCCGCTCGGTAATTCGTGCTAATTTTTCACCAACGACGGACCCCATACTTCCCATGATGAAGTGCGAATCGGTAATCCCGAAGGCAACCCGCCTTGCCCGAACACTGCCGATACCGGTAACGGCGGCTTCCGTGAGACCGGTTGAGATTTGGTCGGCTTTGATACGCTCTGGATAAGAGCGGCGGTCGTGGAATTGGAGTGGGTCGGCAGTGGTCAAATGAGTGTCGCACTCTTCAAACGTACCGACATCGAAGATTTGGGCGATGCGTTGCCGAGCCGGTACGTACCAATGATCATCACATTCGGGACAGACGTTCATCCGCTTTTCGGCTTCTTTGCGAAAAATGGTCGTTTGACAACCGGGACAACGCACCCAGAGACCTGCCGGCACCCCTTTTTTTCGGCTTGCCGTTCCGCTCTCAAACATTTTCGGTGCAGGTTCTGCCATTCAATCGGATGTCTGTGTTGTCGAACAGGGAACCGATTGTACCCTATCCGCACTGAAAAGCAAGAATGGGAATTGCACCCGTTCAACTTGGATTCAAACGAAAAACAAAAGCCGGAATGGAGTGGAGCAGAATGACGGTCTGTTACTTTTCAACAAAAGCATTAACTCCTTTTTCGTGCTTTTAATTCAGGGTCTTTGGCGAGCGGCAGTTTGATCGTTTGTCCCGTCTCGGCAGACTTGTAAATTGCCAGAATCATTTCCACACTGCGGCAACCTTCGGGACCATCCACCACCAATTTTTCTTTGCCATCAATCGCAGCAATCATGTTCGCAAACAATTTGGCATGACCGGCATAGCCAATCGCTGCGGGGTCTGCTGCTCCGCCGCCGCCCGACTTTCGATTCGCCATCGCTTCCTGAACCGCAACATCCGAAGGCAACGCCTCCGCAAAGTCCCAACGTACAATGTCCTCTTCTTCCAAAATTGCCGAACCTTTCGAGCCGCTAATTTCAACACGTTTCAAATAACCGGGATACGATGCTGTCGTACCGACAATCGTTCCCAATGCCCCATTCGCAAATTTTAACGTCGCAACGGCGGTGTCCTCTACTTCAATCTTTTCGTGTGCCAACAGAGCGGTATGAGCGGTAACTTCCACGACGGGACCCATAAGCCATGTCAAAAGGTCAATCGTGTGGATTCCCTGATTCATTAATGCTCCGCCGCCGTCCAGTTCCCAAGTTCCCCGCCATGCTCCGCTATCGTAGTATTCCTGCGTGCGATACCACTTGACGATAGCATCGCCGAGCGTCAGACGACCAAATCGTCCCGCCTCAATCGCTAATTTGAGTGTCAATGACGAATCGTGGAACCGGCTGGGGAAAATGGTCGCCAGTTGAACGTTGTTTTTCGTGCAGGCGGCAATGATTTGATTGCACCGTTCCAGTGTGATTTCGAGCGGCTTTTCAACGATCACATGTTTACCTGCTTCGGCGGCAGCGATTGCCGGTTCGAGATGCGCCCCGCTCGGTGTGCCGATGGTAACAATGTCGATGTTTGTATCCGCAAGGAATACTTTGAGATCGTGATAAGGTTTGCACCCCTGATATTGCTCGGCAAGTTTGTCTGCCGCTTCGGCTCTGGTATCGAAGCAGGCAACGAGTGTACCGCCCGCCGCCTGAATGGCTTTGGCATGAAAATTGGCAATCATTCCACAGCCGATAATTCCAAACTTCTTGGTCATCGTCAATCGGAGAAATAAGACTTCTGCTGGGGAGTATTGTACCGTTTTCTTCGTCCCCATGAAAGCAACGGCATCTACACCACAGTCCGATTTTTTTGAGGGCACACCGCTAACAAGGTTCACGGTAGCACGCCAGATTTCGACATTTTGTTATCGCAAATACCTCATTCAACCTACTTTAACACAGTTCTGTCAGGCATCGCAGTCATCCTTGACACGGTTCAATATATCTCTATAATGCAACAACTCCTAGGAAAATTGGCAAAACCAATGAGACAGGGACGTTATCAAATTAAGGATGAGAGCGAGAAAATCGACCGGTTTCCTACTTCATGGCACATTTAACCGTTTCGACCCCAAAGGAGTTGTCCGGTCTCTGCCGCCGATTACAAGCGGTGGAAACGATTGCCTACGACACCGAATTTATTTCCGAAGGAAAATACCAGCCGGAATTGTGTCTCGTTCAAATTGCCGCCGAAGGACTTTTGGTATTGGTCGATCCGCTGTCCATTCCCAATTTGTCCCCGCTCTGGCAACTCTTTTGTGATGGCAAGCGGGAAATAATCGTCCACGCCTGCCGAAGCGAAATGGAATTTTGCCATCGAAGTATTGGTCGCTTGCCGCCACAGTTGTTCGATGTTCAAGTTGCCGCCGGTTTCGTGGGAAACGACTATCCGATGGGATTCAGTTCGCTCCTGCGCCAGTTTCTGCATGTGTCGCTACGGAAAACAGAATCAAGAACAACTTGGAATCAACGTCCGCTCACACCACTTCAAGTCGAATACGCTTTGGATGATGTCCGGTATCTTGAAGCCTTGCACCGGGTCATCAAAACGCAACTGACCGAACAAAAACGTTTGGCTTGGTATCACGAAGAAATCGAACATGTGAAACTTAGTCTGAAGACCTACTTTGAAACGCCTCAATGGCGGTCGCTGCCGAAAATATCGGGGCTGCCGCCGCGTGAGTTGGCAATTCTTCGGGAACTTTGGTTTTGGCGTGAAAAGTTGGCACAACAGCGAAACATTCCGTCATCGCGAATGTTCAGGGACGACTTACTGGTGGAACTTTCCCGGCGGCGGACGAGCGAAGAAAAACGGATCGCTGCTTTGCGAGGCATGCAACGTCAAGACTTGGCTCGCATTCTGCCCGACATTGTTGCCGCCGTCAGTCGGGGCTTGGAACTGTCGGAGCAGGAATTGCCCATCCCGCCGTTGCGGACTTCCTATCCGCAATACACGGTACTTACACAGGTTTTATATGCCGTCCTCGGTTCAATTTGCAAACGCAATCGAATTGCGCCGCTCCTTGTCGGCAATCCGAACGATGTTCGGGAGTTGATCGCCGCCGAACTCGGAACCTTACCGGAATCGGTTACACCGCGTCTGGCAACGGGCTGGCGTAATCAGTTGATCGGAACGTTACTGTTCGATCTGCTACATGGTCGAAAGACAATACAAATTAACCATAACACCCCTGATGAACCTTTGATCGTTCGGTAAGAACCTTACAGATTGCCGTACATTTTTTTCATTCGTTCGACGATGGCACTGTGCATTTGACTGACCCGGCTTTCGGAAATTTCCAGTGCCGCTCCGATTTCCCGCATCGTCAGTTCCTCGTAGTAGTACATAATGACGATCATTCGTTCGGTCTTGTTCAATCCCTTCGTGAAGGTGCGAATCAAATCGATTTTTGCAAGCCGCTCCGTCGGGTCTTCGCTCCGCTTGTCCGGCACCATGTCAATTTCCCGCAAGTCTTTGGAGCCGTCCCGCTCCGTAAACGTTCGGTCAAGACTGGTAATGTTAATGCTGTGCGTCTCGGCAAAGATCTGGTGCAATTCTTCGCCGGAAATTCCGAGCGCATCGGCAAGTTCCTGATCCGTCGGCTTTCGTCCGTATTGCTGTTCCAGCATTTTGTACGCCTCGTTCAGTTTGCTCGATTTCTGCCGGGTGCCCCTCGGTGCCCAATCCATTGCCCGAAGTTCATCCTGCATGGCTCCCTGAATTCGGGGCAGGCAAAACGCTTCAAATCGTATTCCCCGACTCGGATCGAACGAAGAAATCGCATCCATGAGACCACACGTGCCGACCTGAATCAGATCGTCTAACTCGATTCCTTCGGGAAGTCTCGACCAGACCCGCTCCGCCCGACTGTACACGATGGAAATGTACCGTTCAATGAGCCGGTTCCGTAGTTGATCGGTCGGATTTTTCTTGTATAAAGCCCAAAGTTGATCTACGTCTTCGGAATGAATGGATTCATCCGAAAAGGTCAAAAACCCGGCATGGGCAGGATGTCGGCGATGTGTCTTGGGAAGGAGTTTTTTCATGCTCCGTATTCCTTGGGTAATTCCTCTGCGAACGGATGATAACGATTTTTCGGAATTAAGAAAAGAACAAAATTTGTAAATTTTGACCCGTCAGAAATTTCGCTGCTAGGAACCGACCTCCGGGCGGTTGTGTCTGCGATAGCCGACAAGGACTGGGCACACGTCCGGGTGCCCGTCGGCGGAGTCCGCCCCCAAAAGTGTTTTTCCCGCTTTACGGGGCAAGTGACGTGGCAACGTCCTGCTTGTACGCCACAGCGGCGGGAAGGAATCCGACCACCGAAGCCAACAAAATCAAGCCCGGTATCAAAATAAGTTCCGCCACCTGAAAACTCCAAGCCCGAATCACAATGCCGGTGTATTCCGAAATCCAAGGACTAATTCCACCGATCAAAAGATGCCCGAACAACACTCCTAGTACACCGCCGCCGAG